>JACCEC010837977.1_pt1 | contig 27808 bp, 32 predicted proteins | sample 7450121 | NCBI WGS metagenome assembly JACCEC01 (sample SAMN15323455, study PRJNA562643) | freshwater metagenome | isolation source: river surface water | place: USA:Blue River Watershed | collected 2017-08-18 | reverse complement strand
CGCGCATGGATCGCACCACAGCGATGCCATCATCACCGAAGACCCTGAGGCGGCGGAGACATTTCTGGCCGGAGTCGATTCGGCCATCGTCATGTGGAATGCCTCCACCCAATTTGCGGATGGTGGCGAATTTGGGCTGGGCGCTGAAATTGGTATCGCCACCGGGCGGCTTCATGCCCGCGGCCCTGTCGCGCTGGAAGGGCTGACCACCTATAAATGGGTTGTCCGGGGGACCGGGCAGGTCCGGCCCTGATCCGCACCGGCCTTCTTGGCGGGTCGTTCAACCCTGCCCATGCAGCGCACCGGCAGATCAGCCTAAGGGCCGCCAAGGCGCTTGGTCTGGACGAAGTCTGGTGGCTGGTTTCGCCCGGAAATCCGCTGAAACCCAAGGCAGGCATGGCGCCATTGGCCGCGCGCCTGCGGTCGGCCCGGCACATGGCCCGGCGCAGCCCGATCCGCGCCACGGCCATCGAGGCAGAGCTGGGGACGCGCTATACCGTGGATACATTGCGGGCGCTGAAGGGCCGTTACCCCAAACGCGCCTTTATCTGGTTGATGGGGGCGGACAATCTGGCCCAGTTCGGGGCGTGGAAAAACTGGCGTGGCATTGCCCGGACGATGCCGATTGCAGTCATCGCCCGTCCGGGATATGATGCACCTGCCCAGGCGAGCCGCGCCATGGGTTGGCTTCGGGGCTTCGTCCGTCCCCGGTCAGCCGCACCAATGTGGACGATGTGGAGACCGCCGGCGCTCGTGCTGCTGCGCTTTCGCCCCGATAAGACCTCCGCCACTGCGCTGCGCCGGGACAATCCCGACTGGTCGCGCGCTTACCCGAAAACCCCTTTGCGCGACGCAGTGACGCGTCGCCTTGTTGATTGAGGACCGATTTTGCCCGCTGCCCCCAAACGCAAGACTGCCCAAGACGCAGACCCGGTCGAAGCCCTGCACAAGCTTATTCTGGAATCGCTGGAAGATGATCAGGCCGTGGAAACGGTGTCCATTCCGCTCGCCGGAAAATCGGCCATTGCCGACCATATGGTGATCGCCAGCGGTCGGTCGACTCGGCAGGTCGCCTCTATGGCGCAGAAATTGCAGGAAAAGATTAAACAGCAATGTGGACGCATTGCCCGCGTGGAAGGCCTGCCCAATGCCGATTGGGTGCTGATCGACGCTGGGGATGTGATCGTCCATTTGTTCCGCCCCGAAGTGCGCAGCTTTTACAATCTCGAACGCATGTGGGCGTTCGGCGACGCACCGCCCGCTTGAAGCTGCACATCATTGCCCGCGGCAAAATGGGCCGCTGCCCCGAAGCGGACCTGATCGCGCGCTATTCCAAAAGGTTAAGCTGGCCGTTCCAGATCACCGAACTGCCCGATCTGGGCGGCAAGGCCCCGCCCCTGCTGCCCGGCACAATCATCCTGGCCATGGATGAAACCGGGGAGCAGCTGACCTCGCTGGCGCTGGCGCAGCGGCTTGAAAAATGGCGCGATACCGGCACGCGCGAAGTGCGCATCCTGATTGGTGCGGCCGATGGCCTGACGCCAGAAGAACGCGCCAGTGCCCAGCAATTCCTTGCCTTTGGGAAGGCAACCTGGCCGCATATGCTGGCCCGCGCCATGCTGGTCGAACAGCTTTATCGCGCAACCAGCATCATCGCCGGTCATCCATACCACCGGGAAGGGTGAGGCGGCGGCCTAGCAACAGCCGCCGTTCAAGCCCCACGTTCGCGCGCCACTTCGCGCCAGCCAATGTCACGGCGACAAAAGCCTGTCGGAAAATCCACAGCATCGACCGCGGCATAGGCGCGGGCCTGTGCTTCGGTGACAGTCTTACCCCGTGCGGTGACATTCAAAACCCGGCCGCCATTGGCAATCAACTGCCCGTCTTTCAATGCGGTCCCGGCATGAAAGATCATCGCATCGGGTGTGTCGGGCAGATGGATCACGCCGCCCTTTTCCGGTGTTCCGGGATAGCCGCGGGCCGCCATCACAATGGTGAGCGCCGCATCGCTTGAAAATTCCGGTGTGTCGGCCTCTGCCAGCGCACCATCGGCAATGGCCGCCAGCAGGGCAACCAGATCCCCGTCAAAGCGCGTCATGAGTACCTGGCATTCCGGGTCGCCAAAACGGCAATTATATTCGATGAGCTTTGGCCCCTCGGCCGTCAGCATCAGCCCGGCATAGAGCACGCCTGAATAGGGATTGCCCTCGGCCGCCATGGTCTTGACCGTTGGTTCGATAATCTCCCGCATCACCTGCGCTTCCAGGGCCGGGGTGAGGACCGGGGCCGGGGAATAGGCGCCCATGCCCCCGGTATTGGGGCCCGTATCGCCATCGCCCACGCGCTTATGATCCTGCGCCGATCCAAAAGGCACCACGCTGCGGCCATCGGTCAGCGCGAAAAAGCTGGCCTCTTCCCCACGCATGAATTCTTCCAGCACAACTTCTGCGCCAGCGGCCCCAAAGCTGCCGTCAAACATATCCTCAATCGCGGCGCTGGCCTCCGCCGCTGTCTCGGCGATGATGACGCCCTTGCCGGCCGCCAGACCATCCGCCTTGATGACCACCGGCAGGCCAAACCGCCCCAGATCGGCCAAGGCGGCCGCCTTATCGGCATGGCGCGCATAAGCGGCTGTCGGGATGCCGGCCCGCATGCACAAATCCTTGGTAAAGCCCTTTGACCCTTCCAGCCGCGCCGCGCTGGCGCTGGGGCCAAAGACCGGCGTGCCAAAGGCGCGCAGGCTATCTGCAAGGCCATCGACCAGCGGCGCTTCTGGACCAATTACGACAAGACCCACGCCCTTTTCCCGGACACAGGCAATGACGGCTTCATGATCGGTCACATCCAACGCCAGACAGGTGGCGCAGGCGGCAATGCCGGGGTTGCCCGGAACCGCGTAAAGTGTATCGCAAAGAGGCGATTGCGTGAGTTTCCAAGCCAGCGCATGTTCGCGGCCGCCGCTACCGATCAGAAGGATGTTCATGTCGGACCCAATGCCCCCAAATGACGCGCCCGAAGGCCAGATGGGCCTGTTAGCGGGCGAACGCGCGGGCGACAATGCAGGCGCGCTGTCGGTCAGCGAAATTTCTGCCGCGCTGAAACGTCATGTTGAACAAGGCTTTTCCCATGTCCGCATCCGGGGCGAGGTGTCCGGGTTCAAGCGCGCGGCGTCTGGCCATCTGTATTTCGCGCTGAAGGATGAACACGCCGTCATGGACGCGCTGATGTGGAAAGGCAGTGCGCTGCGCCTTGCCTTTCAGCCGCAAGATGGCGTGGAGGTGATTGCATCGGGCAAGCTGACGACCTTCCCCGGCCGGTCCAAATATCAGATCATCGTCGAGAGCATGGAAATTGCCGGGGAGGGCGCGTTGCTCGCCCTTCTGGAACGGTTAAAGGCCCGGCTGGCCGCCGAAGGGCTGTTCGCGCCCGAACGCAAGCGCCGCCTGCCCTTTTTGCCCCGCACGATCGGCGTTGTGACATCGCCGACCGGGGCGGTGATTCGGGATATTCTTCATCGCCTTGCTGATCGCTGCCCGACGCGCGTGATCGTGTGGCCCGTGCTGGTGCAGGGGCACGGTTCAGCAGAGCAGGTGGCCGCGGCCGTCAACGGCTTTTCAGCGATGCAAGGCGCCGACCGCCCCGATTTGATCATCGTTGCACGGGGCGGAGGATCGATTGAGGACCTATGGGGCTTTAACGAGGAAATCGTCGTCCGCGCCGTGGCAACCTGCTCTATCCCGGTGATCTCTGCCGTTGGGCATGAAACGGATACCACCCTGTGCGATTTTGCAGCAGATGTGCGCGCCCCCACCCCCACGGCCGCTGCCGAAATGGCGGTGCCGGTCCGTGCGGAGTTACTGGCCGGGTTGCAGACGCTGGGCGGGCGATCGCTGCGCTGTGTGCAACGCTATCGCGACCGCGCCGGGGAACGGCTGGAGGCCACGGCCCGCCGCCTGCCCACGCCAGACACGCTGCTGGGCCCCCACAGCCAGCGGGTGGATGATCTGGGGGATCGGTTGCGGCGCGGGCTGTCGCTGGTGGTGGCGGATGCCCGGGGCGATCTGGCCCGCGCCTCAGGCGCCTTGCGGCCAGCGATTTTGACACAAAAGATAGATCATGCGCGCGCGCGGCTGGGCCAGCTGTGGCGCGTGGCCACGTCACTGAACCCCGATCGCGTCTTGGAACGCGGCTATGCGCGGATTGAACGCACAATTGGCGGCACCATCACCAGTGCAGCGCAGGCAAAGGCCGCCGGCGCCGTTCGACTGCATTTCTCTGACGGGGCGGTTGACGCACGGGTTGAGCAGGGGCCGCGCGGCCCGTATGACAGGCCAAAGCCCGAACAGCCCGATCTGTTCTGAAAAAGGAAGTTGCATGTTGATGTCGCAAGGTCGCCCGGCAAGACTGATGTATATGGCCAATGGCTTTCGTGTTCTGGCACAGGGCGATCATGTTGTGTGCGCCAAATCTGGCGCCGCCATCCCGCTGGAGGCGTTGCGTTACTGGAGCGTGACCCGGCAAGAACCCTATGCCACAGCGGAAATTGCCGCAAAGGCCGCCATCGAGGAATGAGGCGTGCGGCTGCCTGGCTTGGCCTGATTTGCCTCTGGCTGACAGGGGCCAGCTGGGCGGGCACTGCACCCAAGGCACATCCAGCCAGCGCCCAGACCGGGTCGCTGCGGCTGGATGGGGCCGCCCAACAGGGCGGCTATGTGCTGGGCTGGACACCCAGCATCACCCGGCGCCTGCTGTTCAACGGTCAGGAGATACGCTTTGACGCCGATGGGCGCTTTGCCATCGGCTTTGGCCGCGATGCCCCGGCACAGGCGCGGCTTGAGGCTGTTTTGGATGATGGCCAGACCCTGACCTTACCCATCGCAGTCGCGGCGCGGACCTGGCGAACCGAAAACCTGCCGACGCTGCCCCGCGTGTCGCAGCCTTCGGCAGAGTTTTTGGCGCGCCGTCCGGCCGAGATCGCCCAGATTGAGGCGGCCCGCCGGGTGGCCTCTTCCAGTGCCGGGTGGCGGCAACGCTTTATCTGGCCGGCACAGGGCCGGATTTCGGGGCTGTTTGGATCACAGCGCATCTATGCCGGGGAACCGGGTGTGCCGCATAATGGCGTTGATGTCGCGGCGGGCACAGGCCGGCCCGTGATAGCCCCGGCCGATGGCGTGGTTGTGCTGGCCGCGCAAAGCCCCTTCACGCTGGAGGGCCATTTGCTGATGCTGGATCATGGTATGGGGCTGAACAGCGCCTTTTTGCACCTGTCGCGCATTGATGTCGCTGTGGGTGATGTGGTGCGCCAGGGGCAGACAATCGGCGCTGTTGGCATGACGGGCCGGGCAACCGGGCCGCATCTGCACTGGGGGATGCGCTGGGCCCAGGACCGGATCGACCCGGCCATGCTGGCCGGGCCGATGTCATCGGCACCCGCCGCGCCTTAACGGCGGCAGCGATCGTCCGACTTGTCGATGGCGCGACCCGCCAGGGCACCGGCACCGCCGCCAACGATCAGGCCCGCTGTGCGGTCGCCATGATCCCCGACAACAGCCCGGCCAAGCAGCCCGCCGACAACGCCGCCGACAATCAGGCCGGTTGTTCCATTGCCGCACCTTGAGCGGTTGCCACGGTAGCGATAGCCCCGATCCCCGCGATAAGACCGATCGTTGCGATATGCCCGGTCATCATAGCCACGGCGCGCATAACGATCGCCATGATAGGACTGGTGCTGATCATAGCCGTCCCAGTCGCGATCATGCGCCAGCGCTGGTGTGGCGGGAACCAGGCCAACCATGGCCAGCGATAAAATGGCGCTGCAGGTCAAAAGGCGTCTGGTCATGTGCTGTCTCCTCCGCTGCGCCAGCCGCATAAGGGGCTGACGTGAGGCCATTTCATGACGCAGGAAAGCTGGCTGGAAGCTGAACGCCTGTGTTCGGCATGATATGGTTTTGGCGCAGACAAATGGACCAGACACAGAAAAAGAGGCAAACCCATATCTGGATCGCCTCTTTTTCAGAATATCTTGGCGTTCCGGCACATTGTCCGGAAAAGCCGCAAGGACTTAGGCTGCAACCGCCTTCTTGGCGACTTCGCGCTTCAGGCGACGCGCCTTCAGGCTCAGCTTTTCGTCCGATGTCTTGAGCAGCCAGTTGTCGAGGCCGCCGACATGCTCAACCGAACGCAGGCCATGCGTCGAGACGCGCAGGCGCACGCTCTTTTCAAGCGATTCGGAAATGAGCGTGACGTTCTGCAGATTCGGCAGGAAGGTCCGCTTCGTCTTGTTGTTCGCGTGGGATACATTGTGACCCACTTGGCGGCCCTTGCCGGTCAGTTCGCAAATGCGCGACATGTCTGTTCGTCCTGAAAATGAATCATGTAATTCGGAAAGGCTGCGCCACTAACCGTCGAAGCGGCTTCCGTCAACCCGAAGCCTCGGGTTAAAGCGGGTTATGTCGATTCCCTTGCCCGCCCCTATGCACCGCGCCCTAGCCTTGGCGCAAGCCGCAGCTGATGCCGGAGAAGTCCCGGTGGGCGCCGTTATCATGAAGGATGGCGTGGAAATCGCGGCTGCCGCGAACGCCATGCGGGCCCGCCATGATCCAACCGCGCATGCCGAAATAGAGGTGATCCGGCAGGCGGCACAGATCTTGGGCAGCGAACGACTCGACGGCTGTGACCTGTGGGTCAGCCTTGAACCCTGTGCCATGTGTGCCGGCGCCATCGCCCATGCCCGAATCACGCGCGTCTATTATGCGGCACCAGATCCCAAGGGCGGCGGGGTGGATCATGGCCCCTGTTTCTTCTCACAGCCCACCTGTCACCACCGACCAGAGGTCTATTCCGGCCTGGGTGCGGCGCGCGCGACAGCGATGTTGCGCAGCTTTTTTGCCAGTCGGCGATAAGTCTTTGCGATATGCTTGAGTGACCTGACCACTATCTGCCATAAGCAGACCAGCTATGGCTGACGCCCTCACTTCCCATCTCACGCCCTTTCCCTGGGGCGATGTTGTTATCATCCTGGGCATGATTGCCTTAAACGGCGTGTTCGCGATGTCCGAACTGGCGATTGTGTCGGCACGCCGGGCGCGGCTGGAGGCCATTACCCGCAAAAGCCAGATCAAGGGCGCACAAACCGCGATCCAGCTCGCCTCCGACCCCGGCCGCTTCCTGTCCACGGTCCAGATCGGGATCACCCTGATCGGCATTATCGCCGGCGCCTATTCGGGCGCCAGCCTGGGCACACCGGTGGCCGAACGCCTGTTGCTGATCGGCATTCCGGGCGATTGGGCTGATGACATATCCTTTGCGCTGGTTGTCGGGCTGACGACCTTTGCCTCGTTGATCATTGGCGAATTGGTGCCCAAGCAATTCGCCCTGCGCGCGCCAGAACCCATTGCCGTTGTGATGGCTGTACCGATGGTGGTGCTGTCAAAGATGACCGCCCCGCTTGTCTGGCTGCTCGACCGGACAAGCGCGCTGATTTTCCGTCTGATTGGCCTGAACCGCGAATCCGAATCACATGTCACCGCAGAAGAATTGCACCTGATTGTCGCTGAGGCCTCGAAATCCGGGGTAATTGAGGAAAGCGAACGCGCGATTATTTCGGGCGTGGTGCGGCTGGCCGATCGCCCCGTGCGCGAAGTGATGACCCCGCGCACCGAAATCGACTGGATCGATGAAAAGGCAGATGCCAAGGCCGTGCATCAGGCCGTCCTCGCCTCCCCGCATAGTCGCTTATTGGTGGCGCGCGGATCGGTGGATGAGATTGTGGGCGTGGTTGGCGCGCGCGACCTGCTGGCTGCGGAGCTGACCGGCCGTAAGCTGGACCTGCGGCAATTGATGAAACGCGCGCCGATTGTGCCCGATCAGGTCGATGCCATGGACGCGCTGGAGGCACTGCGCCACGCCGATGTGCCCATCGCGCTGGTGCATGATGAATATGGCCATTTCGAAGGCATTGTGACGCCCGCTGATCTATTATCGGCGATTGCGGGCGACTTTGCCTCAGATCAGGATGCCGAAGACGAGCCCCCAATTGTCACGCGCGACGATGGCAGCCTGCTTGTTGCCGGCTGGGCGACCGCCGATAGTCTGGCTGAACGCCTTGGCCTCGACCTTGAAGAGGACCGGGATTATGCGACGGTCGCTGGCTTTGTGCTGGATCGGTTAAAGCGCATCCCAGACACGGGCGAATTTTTTGCAGAACAAGGCTATCGTTTCGAGGTTGTCGATATGGACGGCCGCAAGATCGACAAGCTTTTGATCCAAACCCTTGATGAGGCATGATGACTAACCTGAGTGCGCTTCAGGAGGATTATGAAATCCTCGACCCCGATGATCGTTACCGCCTGCTGATCGACCTTGGTCGTGCGCTGGAGCCGATGCCAGATCCCCTGAAAACCGATGCGACGCTGGTGCGCGGCTGTTCTGCGAGTGTCTGGGTCTATCCCATGGCCCAAGAGGATGGCCGGCTGCATTTTCTGGCCGATAGCAATGCGGCCATCACCAAGGGCATTATCGCACTGGTCCTTAAAACCGTGCAGAACCGGACGCCGGCCGAAATTCTGGCGACCGACATTGACGCCGCACTCATGCCTTTTGACCTGCGCAACCAATTATCGTCCAACCGGACACAGGGCATTCCGAACATGATTGCCCTGATCCGCGAGACCGCGGCGCGTTACGCCAGCTGATTATTCATCCTGAACGTTGCGCGCGGTGATCAAGAGCGCAGCGCCACCCGTCAAAACAACCGCCCCCAGGGCAATGGCCACCCATCCGGCGCCACTGGGCCCGCCTTTGCCCTCTGACGCAACATGGTGTTCGGCATCAGATGACGCGGCGGGTGCAGGCAGGCCAGCCAGGCTGAAACGCATCGGGACGTCGCGCGACACCGAAAGGCGCGCCAGACCGACATTCACGACACGGCCATGCGCTGCGACCATTGGGCCAAGGTTCAGCGTCGCCACGTCCGTCCGGCGGGCCGACATGGCACCAAGGGGCAGGCGAATCTGCGCGCCCACAGCCATCGCGGGACGTGCACCATAAAAATCAGCCGATCGCGGCGCTGGTTGGTCCTGTGCCGCCGCCAATGGGCCGTGGCTGACAAAAGCAGCAAGCGCGCACAGCAAGGAATATTTTGCAGTCATGGGATCGTCTCTTCATCTTGGCAGGACAAAGAAAGCCTGCGAATATGGCGAAACAGAGGCGCATATCCGGATCATGATGCCTGGATGATCGCTGGACAGGCCTGACATAGGAGGTTCCATGGTGCGTTTGCTGGCCACGCCACTTGCCTTGATCGCCACAATGCTGCTGGCCAGCCCGGCCCTGGCCGAACGGGATTTTCGCATTGCAAACACGCCCTTTGCCCAGGCCGAGGTGCTGGATGCCCGTGGCACCGCCTCACTGGCCGGGGAACCTGCCGTGCTGATCACCTTGGCCGACACGGCCCATGCCAAGTTGCAACGCCTGACGGCGGCGTTGATTGGCCAAGCTCTGCCCGTCAGCCTGGATGGCCGGGCGCTCACAGCCCCGGTTCTGCGGGAAGCTGTGGCCGATGGCATGGTGGAACTGACGGGCTTTGCCAGCTTTGAGGAAAGCGAAGCCGTGGCCGAGCTGATTTCCGGCAAACCGCCTTTGCCCGACAGTCTGGACGAATAGCGCCCGCGGGCCGCGTTACAGCGCCAGCCGCCGGTCCTCAGCCGCCTTTAACAGATCATAGGCGGCCTGAATCTTTTGAAACCGGTCTGCCGCCTCGGCATCGCCCGGTTTGACATCAGGGTGATTTTCCTTGGCCAGCCGCCGCCAGGCGGCGCGCACAGCTTCAAAATCATCATCGCTGCCCAGACCCAGGACCTCGAGTGCGCGCATTTCATCGCGACTGCGCGAACCATCGCCGGGGCCGCCCCAGCCATAATGTTTGGATTGTTGATAGCCCGAGGCGTCGCGTTCTTCCTCTGCGGCGCGCGCCGCCGCCTCTTCGGCCGTCAGACCGGCAAAATAATCCCAGTTGCGGTTATATTCCCCGGCATGTTCGGCACAGAACCACCAACGTTCCGGGCTATTGGGCGCCTTGGGCGCGGGGCAATCCCCCGGCAAGTCACAGCCATGCCGGTCACACAGCCGGACCTTCACGGTTTCGCGCTCTGCGCCATAGCCACGCCAGCGGGGAAAGCCCCAATCGGTGCTGCGGGTTGGTCGTCGTGCCATAGGCGGCCCATCTAGGCGATCCGCGACGGGCTTTCCAGCCGCATTCCGGGAAAAATCGGCACGGGGCCTCGGGGTTTTGCATCTGCCCCCTGTGTGTGGCAGACATGCCCCGAAAAGAGAGGATTAAGCCTATGAAAAGCCTTGCGCGTGCACTTGTCACCCTGTCTGGCCTTGCGTCCATTGGCGTCGCATTGGGCCTGTGGTTTGGCATCGATGCCCTGTTGCCCAAACTTGGCCTTGCACCGACCGATTTGGGGGCGGGTCTGGTGGGCCGTGCAACGGTGCGCGCCGATATTGCCGGGCTGTTCGGCGGCATGGGCCTGGCGATGCTGGTCGCAGCCCTGCGCCAAAGCCGGGCCTGGACCAATGTCGTGCTGCTGTTTGTCTGCGTGGCGATTACCGGGCGGTTCATCAGCCTGGGGCTGGATGGTGCACCCGCCCTGGTGATGCCGCCGATCGTGATCGAGGCCCTGGCGATCCTGCTGCTCTTGTGGTTCCGCAGCGGCTTGCCCGCCAGATCGCGCTAAAACTGGCAGATCTGCCGGTCGGGCTGAGACCCGCAAGGCCAGGCCAGGGTCCACCCGGGTGGGCACGCGACAGGATGATTTGGGAAATGTGGATGCCCCGTGAGGATTCGAACCTCAATAGACGGAGTCAGAGTCCGTAGTCTTACCGTTAGACGACGGGGCATCAGTGAGGCGGCGCAGATAGGTATTTGGCCTGATTCTGTCAACGGTGGTCACGCCGACCGGGCGGCGCTTGCGATGCGCGCCAACTGGCCCTAGGTTTGTTGGCAAGTACCGCCGGGCATTTCCCCGCGCCGGAAGAAGACAAGAGCTTGTACATCATGGTGGACAATGCCACCCAGACGATGCCCATGCGCCGGGGCAAGGGGGCGCGTGGACGACCTGTGAAAAGCCCGCCAGCGGCGCGGCCCACCACAGACCGCCAACCCGGCCCAGCGCGTGAGCACCCGGCCACCCGCCGCAACTATGCCGCGCTTGACCTTGGAACCAATAATTGTCGCCTGCTGATCGCCCGGCCCGATGGCACGCGCTTTACCGTTGTCGATGCCTTTTCGCGGATCGTCCGTCTGGGCGAAGGTCTGGCCGCAACCGGCGCGATCAGCCCGGCTGCGATGGACCGGGCTTTGTCCGCTTTGTCGGTCTGCGCTGATAAGCTGGTCCGGCGCAATGTCTTCATGGCCCGTTCCGTCGCGACCGAGGCGTGTCGGCGGGCCGCCAATGGCCCTGAATTTGTGGCCAAAGTCTATCGGGAGACGGGCATCAAGCTCGACATCATTACCCCGCAGGAAGAGGCGCGGCTGGCGGTGCTGGGGTGCCATGTCTTGCTGGAGGACGGGGATAGCCCGGCGTTGATCTTTGACATTGGCGGGGGGTCCACCGAATTGGTGCTGGTCGATACGGCCAGCGGCACGCCCCGCACGCTTGACTGGCGGAGCATTCCCTGGGGCGTCGTGTCTTTGAGCGAAAGCGTGCCGCACGATACGCGCGACCCATTGGCCCGCATGGCAGCCTATGCGCAGATGCGCGCGCAGGTCCGCGACAGTCTGGGCGATTTTGCAACCACGCTGAGCGCGGCAGCCGCTGCGGATTGCCGGCTGCTGGGGACAAGCGGCACGGTGACGACGCTGGCCAGCGTCTATCTGGGGCTTGGCCATTATGAGCGGCGCTTGGTCGATGGGCTGCGCGTCGACGTGTCCGCGATGCGCGACATTTGCACAACATTGGCCGACCAGTCGGTGGCCGATCGCGCCCGCCAGCCCTGTATCGGGGCGGAACGCGCCGATCTGGTTGTGGCGGGCTGTGCCATTCTGGAAACCATATTTGATATCTGGCCCGCCGACCGTGTGGGCGTGGCGGATCGCGGCATTCGCGAGGGGATTTTGCGCCAGTTGATGGCCGCGGGAGAGAAGAAATGAGTCGCGGCGGCATTGCAGGGCGGACCCGCGTAAAAACGGCCAAGGGCCGCAAAGTTGCCTCCACCCGCTGGCTCGAACGCCAGTTAAACGATCCTTATGTCAAACGCGCCAAGGCAGAGGGCTATCGCAGCCGCGCCGCCTATAAGCTGATCGAACTGGATGAACGTTTCGGCTTTTTGAAGGGCGCAAAGCGCGTTGTTGACCTGGGCATTGCGCCGGGGGGATGGGCGCAGGTTGTCCGCAAGCTCTGCCCCAAGGCGCATGTGGTTGGCATTGATTTGCTGCCTGTCGAGCCCTTGGAAGGCGTGACGATCGCCCAAATGGACTTCATGGCCGATGAGGCCCCGGACTGGCTGACCGAGGCGCTGGGCGGCCCTGCGGATATTGTGCTGTCCGACATGGCGGCGAATACGGTTGGCCATCCACAAACAGACCATTTGCGCACCATGGGCTTGGTTGAAGCCGGCATGGACTTTGCGTGCGAGGTGCTGCGCCCCGGCGGTCATTTTGTCGCCAAGGTGCTGGCCGGTGGCGCGGATCATGATCTGGTCGCGGCGCTGAAGCGCAATTTCACCGCCGTCAAACATGCCAAGCCGCCCGCCAGCCGCAAGGACTCATCCGAATGGTATGTCATTGCGACCGGGTTTAAGGGCCGCGTGGCGGACGCAACGCCTAGCGGGTCTTGACGTAACTGCCCGGTGCCGCCTCCAGCGCTGGAAGCTTGCCCTCACCCGGCACGCGGGCGCCTTTGGCCTTCACCATCTTGGGGGACTGCGTCCGCAGCCAGTCCACCCAATAGGGCCACCAGCTGCCCTTGGTTTCGGTGGCGCCGGCCACAAAATCCTCAAAGCTGGCAATATCGGCGGCGTCATTGGTCCAATATTGATATTTCTGGGCGGCAGGCGGGTTCACAACGCCTGCAATATGGCCAGACCCGGCCAGCAGGAACGTCATCGGCCCGGTGAACTGATCCCGCATTTTCCAGACGCTTTCGGCCGGTGCGATATGGTCTTCGCGCCCCGCCTGAATGAAGCTTGGCGTCTTCACCTTGGTCAGATCAAGCGGCACGCCCAGCGCGACGAGGGCGCCGGGCTGGGTCAGGCGATTGTCGCGATAGAGATCGCACAAATAGCTGTTGTGCCATTTTGCCGGCAGGTTGGTGACATCACCATTCCAGTGCAGCAGATCAAAGGCCGGATAGGGTTCGCCCAAGAGATAATTTTTGGAAACGGTGCTCCAGATCAGATCATTGCCGCGCAGCAGATTGAAGGTGGCGGCCAGATACCGCCCATCAATCACGCCATTATGCCCCAGCTTTTCCACCATCGCGATCTGGGCATCATCAACAAAGTTCAGCAGATCGCCGGCCTTTTCGAAATCGACCTGGGCGGTGAAGAAGGTGGCCGAACAGACCTTGTCCGCCTCCCCCTTGGCGGCCAGCACGGCAAGGGCGGCGGCCAGCGTCGTGCCTGCCACGCAATAGCCGATCGTATGCACCGACGGGACGTTGAGCAGGTCGCGCACGACATCCATCGCCTCAATCTGCGCCGCGATATAATCATCCCAGATCAGATCGGCGAGGCTTTCGTCCGCCGATTTCCACGACACGACAAACACGGTCACGCCCTGATCGACGCACCATTTGATAAAGCTTTTTTCCGGCGTCAGATCGAGAATGTAGAACCGGTTGATCCATGGCGGAAAAATCACCAGCGGGGTCTTCAGGACACTCTCTGTGGCCGGGCTATACTGGATCAGCTGAAACAGCCGCGTTTGATAGACGACCTTGCCCGGGGTGACCGCAATATTTTCGCCCAGGCGAAAGGCGTTGGGATCCGTATGGGTCAATTGGCCCCGTTGCAGATCCGTGACCAAATGGGTCAGGCCCGACATCAGGCTGGCGCCATTGGTTTCAATCGCCTTGCGCAGGGCCACCGGGTTGGTGAAGGGCGAATTGGCCGGCGACATGGCGTCGACCAGCGTCTTCATCGCAAAATGGAGCTTTGCCTTATCCGCCTTGTCGGTGGCGGGTACGCTGTCTGCCAATGACATCAGATGATCGGCCATCACCGCATAACCTTGCCGCATCAGATCAAATAGCGGGTGATCCCAGTCCTCCCCCTGAAAACGACGGTCCTTGGGATTGACCTTATCGCGGTTGATCTGCGCAATCGGGGCCAGCACCTGGCCCCAGGCGTCCAGCGCATGGCGATAAGCAGCCATGGGATCGGCAAGATTGGCGGTCTGGTCTTTCGGATCGTCGGTCATCGTCACGTCCTGTCGGGCCTTGGTTGCGACATCGGCCTTGGGATGGCATAGCGCCGAAATTCTCTAGCTGAAAGCGACCAATGTCCGAAGAATTCTATCGTATGAAGCGCTTGCCCCCCTATGTCATCGCGGAAGTCAACGCGATGCGGGCAGCCGCGCGTGCGGCAGGAGAGGATATTATTGATCTGGGCAGTGGCAATCCTGACCTGCCCCCCCCACCCCATGTGATCGAAAAACTGGCCGAGGTCGCCCGCGATCCCAAGGCGCATGGCTATTCCGCGTCCAAGGGAATCCCGGGGTTACGGCGGGCGCAGGCCAATTATTATGGCCGCCGCTTTGGCGTCGATGTGGATCCGGACAGCGAAGTCGTGGTGACCCTGGGGTCGAAGGAAGGGCTCGCCAATCTGGCCCAGGCCATCACCGCACCCGGCGATGTCGTGCTCGCCCCCAACCCCAGCTATCCCATTCACACCTTTGGCTTCATCATTGCGGGCGCCACGATCCGCAGCGTCCCGACAACGCCGGATGAACACTATTTCGAATCACTTGAACGCGCCGTGCGCTACACCGTGCCCAAGCCATCGGTGCTCGTCATGGGCTATCCATCAAACCCGACCGCCGAGGTTGTGGATCTGGCCTTTTATGAACGTGTGGTCGCCTTTGCCAAGGAACATGGGCTTTGGGTCCTGTCTGATCTCGCTTATTCAGAGCTTTATTATGATGGCGTCCCAACCCCGTCGATCTTGCAGGTGAAGGGCGCCAAGGATGTGGCGATTGAGTTTACGTCCATGTCGAAAACCTATTCCATGGCGGGCTGGCGCATCGGTTTTGCGGTTGGCAACAAGACCTTGATCGCAGCGCTGACGCGCGTGAAATCCTATCTGGATTATGGCGCCTTCACCCCCATTCAGGCCGCCGCTGTCGCGGCGCTCAACGGCCCGCAGGACATTGTTGCCGCCAATCGTGACCTGTATCGCAAACGGCGCGACGTGCTGGTCGACAGCTTTGGCAAGGCGGGCTGGGACATCCCATCGCCGCGTGCGTCGATGTTTGCCTGGGCGCCCCTGCCACCGGCGCTTGCGCATATGGGCAGCCTTGAATTTTCAAAGCAGCTTTTGACGCATGCCGGCGTCGCCGTGGCCGCCGGCGTGGGCTATGGCGAAGAAGGCGAAGGCTATGTGCGCATCGCCATGGTGGAAAATGAACAGCGGCTGCGGCAGGCCGCTCGCAACATCCGCAAATATTTCCAAAGCCTTGGTCTCAACACCCCGGCGATGAAGGGCGAATAATCCGTGCCTGTTCCAGGCTTTGCCTTTTGTTATCGGTTTCGGGTGCGGTGGTCGGAAGTGGACCCGCAAGGCGTGGTGTTTAACGCCCGCTATCTGGATTATGGCGACCTTGGCATCACCGAATATTGGCGCGCGATCGATTTTCGCAATAATGACGACGCCGGACCCATGGATTTCCACGTCGCCCATGCCGAGGTGGATTATAAAAAGCCGATCACGCCCGATGAATTGATCGACATCTGGTGCCGGACCGAACGACTGGGCACGACATCCATGACGATCCTGATGGAATTACATGGCGCCGGCACATCGGGCGATGATTTGCGCGCGATTATCCGGGAGGTGCAGGTCTTTGTGGATCTGGACACCCATCGCCCCAAGCCGCTGCCCGATATTGTGCGGACCCGGTTCACCGCCTTTGATGCGCAGGACAAGGTGTTGATCCGCGGCGAAGGCACGGCGGAAGACGCGCCCCAATAAAAAGGCAGCCGGCGGGGGATGACCGCGCGGCTGCCAATATGGCCCGAGGAGATGGGGGGGGAGTGTCGTCGGGCTGTCTGTCTTGATGAGGCTCAGCGGGCCTTTTCGTTGCACTTCGCCAGCTGATCCGCGGTGAAATCCTTGCCATTGGCAGAGAAGGCCGAAATCTTGCCGATTTCGCGCGCAGCCGAGGCGCAGACGATTTCCGGGCGGCTGCTGGCCTTGGTGGCAACACAGGCCTGGCCGGCGCACTTCCAAAGAACATCACGCGCGACAACCGTGTTCGCCGCAGAGAAGGCAGCTTCCGGAACCAGACGATAGCCAGCGGTCTGCGCAAAGGCATTGGTCGCCGTGCCAGCGAACAAAGTGGCCGAGGTTGCAAAGGCGGCAAGAGCGATAAGGGTACGCATGGGGGGAGGTCCTTTCTTCATCGTTTTTTCAGTTGCGAATCACTACCTATCGAAATAGATTGCAAGTTGCAACTCAAAACTGAAATTATTTTGCGTCGGACAGGAAATGCGTTAGCCTGTCGCGCGTTAGATGGGTTTGAAAGGCCAGAGTTCAATGGGCGAACTGAAAGAGGATCTCACAAATATCGGCTGTGGCCTGCCGGCTGCGCTGGAATCGATGGGGGAACGCTGGTCATTCCTGATTCTGCGTGGCGCCTTTAATGGCCTGCATCACTTTGAAGAATTTCAGGCCACATTGGGCATTGCACGCAATATTCTGGCCAATCGGCTGGGTCGGTTGGTGGATCACGGCATTCTGGAACGGCAGCCCATGCCCGATGATCGCCGCAAGATTGAATATCGCCTGACGGAAAAAGGCGCCGCCTTGCTGCCGGCGATGCTGGCGCTGCGCCAATGGGGTGAGGTTTGGGAAACCGGCACGCCATCAACGCCCGTGCTGGTCGACCAGCGCGACGAACAGCCGATCCGCAAGGTGATGATTCTCTCGCATGATGGCCGGGAATTGCAGCTGGGCGATCTGTGCTGGAAGCATGCCCATGAAATCAAGCCGCTGGAGGCGCCGCGTCTTCAGGTCGTCGCCTGATCTTTTTCGCTTTGGCCATAAAAAAGGCCCGGCGCCTTGGGCGGCCGGGCCTTTTTTTATCGACATTGACCGCGGTGATCAGTCGTAATCGCCGCCCAGATTCTGGTTGCGCGGCGGGGCCGCCGCCGTCAGGCGAAGGGCTTCGGCGGCGCTCGACAATGAGGTCATTTCGTCCGATTCGACTTCATCGTCAATGCGAACGCGTTGCAGGCTGCCCACAATCGCTTCCTGAAGCTCATCGGTGCGAATCGTTTCTTCGGCGATCTCACGCAGCGCAACGACCGGGTTTTTATCGCGGTCACGATCGAGCGTCAGTTCAGCACCGCCGGAAATCTGGCGCGCCCGCTGGGCTGCGACCAAAACGAGATCAAAGCGGTTCGAAACCTTGTCGACGCAATCTTCAACAGTCACGCGCGCCATGTAGCGCCTCCATCTCTTCGGACATTCGGGAAAGCGCGCTCGCTATCAGCCGCTTGCACTTCTGTCAAGAATTTGGCCTTTAAGGCGCGTGAGCACGACCCCGATCTCCCCTGATTTTCATGGCCTTGTTGATGGCCATCAGGTCCACCTTGTGTCAGATGGTGCGGCCCGGCTGCATGGCCTGAGCGCGATGATCAACGGCGCCACCCGGTCGCTGAAGCTGTTTTATTACATCTTTGCCGATGATGCCGTGGGGGCTTTGGTGCGCGATCAGTTGATCCAGGCCTGTGCCCGCGGCGTCGCTGTCACGCTGCTGCTGGATGGTTTTGGCTCCAGCCGCCTGCCCGATGCGTTTCTGGACCCCCTGCGCGCCGCCGGTGCGCGGGTTGACCGCTTTCTCCCCCATAAAGGGCGGCGCTATCTGCTGCGCAATCACCAGAAACTGATCCTCGCCGATGACCGGGTGGCGATGATCGGCGGCGCCAATATCGCCGAGGATTATTTCCGGCCCAAGGGCGCCATTCTGCCCTGGCATGATCTGGCGCTCTGGATCGAAGGGCCGCAGGTCGCGCGCCTTTCCGCCTATGTCGATGCGTTGCAGGCCTGGATGCAGACGCGCCGCCAAGGCATCCGCCGCCTGCAAGCCATTTTGGCGGCGAGCAGCGATGTGACCGGCCCGATCCGCTGGCTGATGGGCGGGCCGTTTGAACGGCTGAACCCGCTGGCCCGGGCGCTGCGCTTTGATCTGGATGCCGCCACCCGCGTTGACATGGTGCAGGCCTATTTCGCCCCGGACTTTACCTTTTTGCGGCGCCTGGCCCGGATTGCCCGGCGGGGCCGCCTGCGCCTGATTACGGCGGCGCAATCAGATAATGGCACAACAATTGGCGCGGCGCGGCATTGCTATGGCCGGTTGCTGCGCGAAGGGGCTGGCATTTACGAATATCGGCCAGCGCGGCTGCACATGAAGCTGATCGTGGCCGACGACATCGTCTATATCGGGTCTGCCAATTATGACACGCGCAGCATTTTCCTGAACGTCGAACTCATGCTCCGCATTGAGGATAAGGGCTTTGCCGATCAGATGCGCCATTTTTGCCAGGCGCAGCTGAAATCCTGCCAAAAGATTGACCGGCAATGGCTGAAGCGCGTGTCCGGGCCGTTCCGCAAGCTGCGCTGGTTTCTTGCCTATTTCCTCTTTACCTCAGTGGATTACACAATCACCCGGCGGTTCAATATCGGGCCAGACCGTCGGCGCTGGCGCCCCTTGCGCGCCGCACGCAAGGTTGATTGACGTTGCAAGCGCGGCTTGCCAATCAGGCCGCCATGCGGGGTAAATTCTTGATAATCGCCATGCTATTGCTGGGTCTGCCAGCCGGGGTGCCGGCGCAAGACCTGCCCCGTCCCGGCAGCGAGCTTGATCGCATCATCGGCAAGGATGCGCGCGCGGTGATCCAGCTGCTCGGCCCGCCCCGCCAGGACAGTCGTGAAGGCCCCGCCCGGCGGCTGCAATTTGCCAATCCGGCCTGCATTCTGGATGTTTATTTCTACCCGCCCGCACAGGGCCAAGCGCCGCTTGCCACCTATACGACCGCACGCGTCCCTGACGGCCGCGATGCCGAGCGCAACAGTTGCATCAGCGTGCTGCGGATGCAGCGTTAAGTTCTGCCAGCGCCCAGCCAACAGCATCCCGCACAACATCTGACGGGTCAGCGACAAGGGCCTGAAGTACCGGGATAAGGTGGGCGTCACCGCTATTGCCCGCCGCAATGGCAGCGTTGCGGACCATGCGATCCCGCCCAATCCGCTTGATTGGAGATCCGGCAAAAACCTGGCGGAAACTGGCATCGTCCAGCCGCAACAGATCCGCCAGCGCAGGCGCCACCAATTCCGCCCGCGGCGCAAAGGCCCGGTTGGCGGCGGCCGCATCTGCAAATTTGTTCCACGGGCAGACCGCCAGACAATCATCGCATCCATAAATGCGATTGCCGATCGCCCGACGAAATTCGTGCGGGATGGGGCCTTTATGTTCGATCGTGAGATAAGAAATGCACCGCCGCGCATCGAGCCGATAGGGCGCGATGAACGCATCGGTCGGGCAGGCGGTCTGGCACGCGGTGCAGCGCCCGCAATGATCGCTTTCCGGAGGATCGGCGGGCAGATCCAGCGTGGTGTAAATGGCACCCAGAAACAGCCAGCTGCCATGATCGCGGCTGACAAGATTGGAATGCTTGCCCTGCCAGCCCAGGCCAGCCGCCCCGGCCAGCGGCTTTTCCATGACGGGCGCTGTATCCACAAAAACCTTGAGCGCGCAGGGCGCCTGATCAACCATCCAGCGGGCCAGCGCCTTCAGCGCCTTTTTGACGACATCATGATAATCCTGGCCCTGCGCATAGACCGAAATCCGCCCCCGATCCGGCGTTTCGGCGAGCGCCAGCGGATCAGTTGCCGGCGCATAGCTCATCCCCAGAAGGATAACGGAGCGCACCTCGGGCCATAGCGTCTGCGGGGCAGCCCGTTGATCTGCCCGGGCCTCCATCCAGCCCATGTCGCCATGCGCCCCGATATCGAGCCAATTCTGCAATCGCGCCGAAAAATCATGCGCCCCATGCGTGACACCACAGGCCGCAAAGCCAAGCGCCGTCGCCTGTGCCTTGATGGCATCAGCCGTTAGAGGATTGGCAGGGTATGGCTTGCTAGGCATCGGCGCAAACCGCTACCACGCGATGCGGACAGAGGGAATGCACAGCATGACAGATGACGTGGCCGTCTGGGCAGACAATATCACAAAGTCATTTGGCCCATCCCAAGCGGTGCGCGGGGTGAGCCTGTGCGTGCCGCGCGGCATGATTTACGGCGTGCTTGGCCCCAATGGCGCCGGCAAGACGACCAGTCTGCGCATGTTATTGGGCGTGATCGATCCGGATACGGGGAGCCGGCAGCTCTTGGGCCACAGGAATCCGCGCGCGGTGCGCCATCGGGTCGGCTATTTGCCCGAAGAGCGGGGGCTTTATGGCGGCATGACCGCGCGCGAGGCAATTGCCTTCATGGGCGCGCTGCGCGGCCTGTCCTGGGCTGAAGGGCGCCGCCGCGCGGGCGATATGATGACATCGGCGGGCCTGGGCGCGGCCATCGACAAAAAGATCCGCACCCTGTCCAAAGGCATGGCGCAGATCGTCCAGCTGCTGGGCAGCATCGTGCACCGGCCCGACCTGATCGTCCTGGATGAGCCTTTTTCCGGGCTTGATCCGGTGAATCAGGAACATCTGGAAAGCCTGGTGCGGGCCGAAGCCACCCGGGGGGCAACCATCCTGTTTTCCACCCATGTCATGAGCCATGCAGAGCGGCTGTGCGCACGTTTGGCGATTATTGCGGGCGGCAAGCGGCGTTTTGAAGGTACGGTGGAGGAGGCCCGCGCCATCTTACCAATGCGTGCCCATTATGTGCCCTGTCATCGTCCAGAGGCTGCGGCCGTGCTTTTGCCTGAGGACGCGCATTTTGACGGGCGGGCCTGGACCTTCACCGTGCCCGACCAAGGGGCCGAATCGCTGCTGATCGCGCTGATCGAGGCCGGCCATGGTGTCGCGGGCCTGTCCATGCAGCGCCCGGGCCTGCACGATGCCTTTGTTCGCATCGTCCATGAGGCGCAGATCGCCGATGCACAGGGTGACCGGACATGATGAGTTTTTGGGCGCAAATGCGCGTCATCGCCTTTCGGGATTTCAAGGCCGTTGCCGGAACGCCGGTCTTCTTGCTGTTCCTGCTGGCCCCATTGCTGATGCTGGCCATGGGCATTTTGGGGGGCAGCGGCGCGCAATCAGCAATGGAACGGTCGACCAAGACGGCGCGGCTCGCCGTGCTGACGGAACCCACGACGCGCCCCTATCTTCAGGCCGCTGATGATCAGCTGCGCCCGCTGATGCCCCGCGATATCGGCATGCCAAAGCTCGTCCTGATCCCCGGCCATGGCGCAGCCGATGCCAAGGTTGCCCAGGCGCTGCTGAACGCGCCCGGCACGCGGTACGAAGCGGTGATGTATGGGCCGCTCACCCAACCGCAGATCCTGTCGACCAACCGGCGGAGCGCCACCTATTTGGCGGCACTGGCCGATCATGCCGTGCGCAGCCAGAAAACGGGCCTTGCCGCCACGCAACGCGTCAGCAGCCCGGCCGTCACCATCACCGCCAATGGCGGCGGCACGGCAAGTGCGCGGCTGGCGGCGGGCCAGGGCGCGATGTTCGTCCTGTTTCTGCTCGCCTTGCTGTTATCGGCCCAGACGGTCGGCACCTTTGTTGAGGAGAAATCGAACAAGGTGATTGAAATTCTGGCCGCCGCGGCCCCGCTTGAGGCGATTTTCATGGGCAAGCTGCTCGGCATGTATGGTGTTGCCATGCTGTTCATCGGGTTTTGGGGCGGGATCAGCGCCATTGCCATCAATGTGATCGTCAATCTGCCGGGGTTTCCGGCCACGCAACTTGATCTGGCCATCGGCCTGCCCAGCTTTTTGATCCTGGGCTGGATCTATTTCACGCTGTCCTTCTTTTTATTGGGGGCGGTTTTTCTGGGCATTGGCGCACAGGCCCCTTCGGCGCGTGAGGTGCAGATGTTGTCCTTGCCGATCACCTTTTTCCAGGTCGGGATGTTCGCGCTCGCCTCATCCGCGGCCAGCCAACCCGACAGCCAACTGGCCCTTTTTGCGCAGATTTTTCCCTTCAGTTCGCCCTTTGCCATGGTTGCGCTTGGCGCCACCCAGGCGGCGATCTGGCCCCATAGTCTGGCGATCCTCTGGCAGCTGCTTTGGGTGGCGATCACCATCCGCCTTGGCGCGGCGCTGTTTCGGCGCGGCGTGCTGAAATCCGGGCCGCGGCTGTTCAGCCGCCTGTTCGGCAAGGCCAGCTGACCCGCGGCGCACCCGCCATTCGTCGCAGCGGCAACCATTCTGCCGGAATCGTCATTGACACCAATGTAAACAGTGGCAAACTGCAACGGGACTCAGAAAAAAGAGAGGAAAGCCGTCATGGCGACGATACTCAAGGACGCCCCCCCCGAGGTGAACCCGTGGGATGTATCCCGCGCAGAACTCTACACGCAGGATATCTGGCAAGAACCGTTCCGCCAGATGCGGGCAGATGCGCCCATTTATCACTGCCCGGACTCCAAATTCGGCCCCTATTGGTCGGTGACGACCTATAAGCCCATTCAGCATATCGAAGCGCTGCCCAAGCTCTTTTCCTCAAGCTGGGAATATGGCGGGATCACGGTCGCTGGCGATGGCATTGACCATTTGCAGGAAGGCGATGTGCCAATGCCGATGTTCATCGCCATGGACCCGCCCCAGCACACGGCGCAGCGCCGCACCGTCGCGCCCGCCTTTGGCCCCACCGAGGTAGAGCGGATGCGCGCCGACACTGTTGCGCGCACGGCCGCCGTGCTCGACAGCCTGCCCATCGGCCAACCCTTTGACTGGGTGGAAAAAGTTTCGATCGAACTGACGACGCAGATGCTCGCCATCCTGTTCGACTTCCCCTGGGAAGAACGCCACAAGCTGACCTATTGGTCGGACATGCTGGGCGATATCGAAAGCTTTGATACCGTTGAAAAGCGGCATCACCGGCTGGCCGTTGCCTTTGAAATGGGCGCCGCGTTCAAGCAGCTCTGGGATCGCAAGGCCCAAAATCCGGGGCCGCACGACCTGATCTCTGTCATGCTGCAATCCGATGCGATGAAGCATATGAGCCATGAAGAATTCATGGGGAACCTCATCCTGTTGATCGTTGGCGGCAATGACACCACCCGCAATTCGATGACCGCCTTTGCCTATGGCCTCGACAAATTCCCCGAGGAACGGGCCAAGCTGGAGCAGAATCACAGCCCGGAACTTGCCGTCAATGCGATGCATGAGTTGATCCGCTGGCAGACGCCGCTGGCGCATATGCGTCGCACCGCAACCGAAGATACCGAATTGTTCGGCCATCAAATCAAGAAGCGGGACAAGCTTGCGCTCTGGTATATCTCTGCCAATCGCGACGAAAGCGTCTTCCCGAATGGTGACAAGATCATCGTCGATCGGGAAAATGCCCGGCGCCATCTGTCCTTTGGCTATGGCATCCACCGCTGCGTTGGCGCGCGCGTGGCCGAGTTGCAGCTGACGACGCTGATTTCGGAGATGCAAAAGCGGCGCTTGCGCGTCAATGTGCTCGAAGAGCCGACCCGCGTGCCGGCAAGCTTTGTCCATGGCTATAAGAGCATGAAGGTGGAAGTGACGCGTTACTGACGCGCAACCATAAACCGCCAATGACGTGAAATTATCAACCGACCGCTTGTCCTGAGCCTGTCGACGGACCGTCCTTTCCTGATCAAGAAAGGCGGGGCTTCGACAGGCTCAGCCCAAACGGGCGGGGTGAACTTGCCTCCCAAAACCATGCCTAGCCACCCACCGCGCCTGACCCTGTGCGCGGGGTCAACTGCGCTTCAAAAACCATCCCCAGCCAGCCACTGCGCCTGACCGTTTTTCCTTGGGTTATGCCGCCCCTTTTCCTATAGGCTGGACATGGCAGACGAAATCGCAAACACCCCGAATACTTCCGATTATGGCGCGGACTCGATCAAGGTTCTCAAGGGCCTGGATGCCGTGCGCAAGCGGCCCGGCATGTATATCGGCGATACCGATGACGGGTCGGGCCTGCACCACATGGTCTTCGAAGTCTCTGACAATGCCATTGACGAGGCGCTGGCCGGTCATTGCGACCGCGTGATCATTCAGCTGAACGCCGATGGGTCGGTTTCGGTCGAGGATAATGGCCGCGGCATCCCGACCGATATTCACAGCGAAGAGGGCGTTTCGGCAGCCGAAGTCATCATGACGCAGTTGCACGCGGGCGGTAAGTTTGAAAACACCTCAGACGATAATGCCTATAAGGTGTCCGGCGGACTGCACGGCGTGGGCGTATCTGTTGTCAACGCGCTGTCGATCCGGCTTGATCTGACCATCTGGCGGGACGGGCAAGAACATTACATGCAGTTCCAGCATGGCGATGCCGTGGCGCCGCTGAAAGTCGTTGGCGCAGCGGGCGAAGATGATCGCGGCCGCCCCAAGCGCGGCACACGGGTGACCTTCCTGCCCAGCCCAGACACATTCAAAATCACCGAATTTGACTTTGATAAGCTGGAACATAGGTTCCGCGAACTGGCGTTTCTGAATTCCGGTGTGCGCCTTTTCCTCATCGATGCACGGCATGAGGACAAGAAAGAGGTTGAACTTTATTATGAAGGCGGGATCGCCGCCTTTGTGAAATGGCTCGACCGCGCCAAATCCCCCCTGTTTCCAGACCCGATCGCCGTATCCGGGCAGCGCGATGGCATTGGCATTGATGTCGCGCTGGAATGGAATGACAGCTATTACGAAAACGTCCTGTGCTTCACCAACAACATCCCGCAGCGCGATGGCGGCACGCATCTGGCCGCATTCCGCGCAGCCTTGACGCGCACGCTCAATAATTATGCGGAAAAATCTGGCCTGCTCAAAAAGGAAAAGGTCAGCCTGACGGGTGAGGATATGCGCGAAGGGCTGACGGCGATTGTGTCGGTCAAGCTGCCCGATCCCAAATTCAGTTCGCAAACCAAGGATAAGCTCGTCTCGTCCGAAGTCCGCCAGCCTCTGGAAAGCCTGATGGCGGACAAGATGGCGGAATGGCTGGAAGAAAACCCGGCCAATGCCCGTGCCGTGGTGCAAAAGATTATCGATGCCGCCGCCGCGCGTGAAGCCGCCCGCAAGGCGCGCGAATTGACCCGGCGCAAGGGCGTCATGGACATTGCCTCACTGCCCGGCAAACTGGCCGATTGTCAGGAACGTGACCCCGCCAAATCAGAACTTTTTCTGGTCGAAGGGGATTCCGCCGGTGGCTCTGCCAAACAGGGCCGGAACCGCCATTATCAGGCGATCCTGCCGCTGAAAGGTAAGATCCTGAATGTGGAGCGGGCACGCTTTGACAAGATGCTGTCCTCCAAGGAAGTCGGCACGCTGATCCAGGCCATGGGCACCGGCATTGGCCGCGATGATTTCAACATCGAAAAGCTGCGTTATCACAAGATCGTCATCATGACCGACGCCGATGTCGACGGCGCGCATATCCGGACATTGTTGCTGACCTTCTTCTATCGGCAGATGCCTGAAATCATTGCCCGCGGTCATCTCTACATCGCCCAGCCCCCGCTTTACAAAGCCGCCCGGGGCCGGTCCGAAGTCTATCTGAAGGATGATGCGGCGCTGGATGATTATCTCGTCGAAGGTGGCCTGGCCGCAACCGCGCTGGACACGTCGGGCGGGACGCGATCGGGCGCGGATTTAAAGCTGCTGGTTGATCATGCCCGCCGCATGCGCACGCTGATGCGGTATGTTCCGCGCAAATATGATCCGGCCATCATCGAAGGGCTGGCACTGGTTGGCGCGCTGGATCCGTCGCTGGATGCCGCCGGGCGGCAGGCCGGCATTGACCGGGCCGCAGCCTGGCTGGGCCGCGCCGACACCGAGGCCCGCTGGACCGGGCAGGTCAGCGCCGAAGGTGGTTTCCATTTGCAGCGGCTGTGGCGTGGCGTGACCGATCATCACATCATCGAAGCCAGCTTCCTGCTGAGCCAGGAGGCCCGGCGCCTGCACAGCCTCGTCTCCGAACAGGCAGAGGCCTATGCACAGGTCAGCCGCCTGGTTGCGATTGGCAAGACGCCGATCGAGGCGAGCGACGGTGAAGACGATGACGCCCCGATGGTCGCGACCAAAGGCACCACGCTGATTTCACGGCCGTCTGAACTGCTGGACGGCATTTTGGCCGCCGGGCGCAAGGGCCTGTCGATTTCCCGCTATAAAGGCCTTGGCGAAATGAATGCCGAGCAATTGTGGGAAACAACGCTTGATCCCGATAATCGGTCACTGCTGCGCGTTGAAATTGCGCAGGCCGATCTGGCGGATGAGATCTTTACCCAGCTGATGGGCGATGTTGTGGAGCCGCGGCGCGACTTTATTCAGCAAAATGCGCTGAATGTCGCCAATCTCGACATCTGATCCCCGTTCACGCTTCCCCCGATATGAGAAGGGCCGCAGCACCAAATGGTGCCACGGCCCTTCCGCATGGTCAGCGACCGGAAATGGGGGACCCGCCTTGCCAAAGCCGCGCAGTTCCTCTCCCGGGGAGACCAAAGGCAGCGTAAACCGCGCCTATCCCCGGATCACCCTTTCCGACCTCTTAGCTTGACCATGAGACATCGGATCACCTCCTTTCGCTGAGTTGCGTCTGGCGAACCTGCTGGTTCGCAGGCAGAGGATGAGTCAGCTGCGTCCTGCAATCAAGTCTTGAGAAAATTAAATTTGCTGTCACACTCACCCGTTCGGGCGCGCTGGCCCGGATCGGTTAGCTGCGGCAATCCTCAATCACCCGGGTCAGTTCCACCCAGCTGGGCAGCACGAGCGGTGTCTGGCCCGACACGCTGATCAAAATCCGACCGCGACTAAACGCCATCGCATCCAAAAGCGGCTCAGACGCCGCGATTTCCACGGTGAGATAGGTTGGCGCCCAAGCAAGAACACTGGTCGGATAGCTGACCTCTGCCGTGGTCGACCTTATCGTCATTTGGGCAGCCACATCAAAAGGTTGCCGGACTGCGCGTTGCAGCAAAATGCGGCGCAACGCGCGATCGCATCTGACCGCAAAGCTCGCCTGTGCGCCCGGTTGACCAAATAACGCCACCGGCCATTGCGGATCCGGGCGATAGGCCCAAGTGCCCGGCGAAACAGCCATTTGCTCCCACGCGGGGGCAGCAGAGACCGCCGCTGCCGGCTTGGCGACAGGCGGCGCGGACGGTGCCTGGGTCACCGGCTGTGGCCTTGCGGCGCGCACCGTGGGCACCGCAACCGTTGTACAGGCCGAAAGACATAAGGCGCCAAGGCCGATTAAGGAAAAAAAGGTCCACCGCATCAACTAGATGTGCGACCGTTCGCGGCAATTGGCAAGCACCCAGCGCACAGCCCATTGCAACCCGCGCCGCGCGCCGCTAAGGCCGCGACCAGGCATGCGGGGCTGTAGCTCAGTTGGTAGAGCGCATCGTTCGCAATGATGAGGTCAGGGGTTCGATTCCCCTCAGCTCCACCATG
>JACCEC010352134.1_pt1 | contig 27827 bp, 15 predicted proteins | sample 7450121 | NCBI WGS metagenome assembly JACCEC01 (sample SAMN15323455, study PRJNA562643) | freshwater metagenome | isolation source: river surface water | place: USA:Blue River Watershed | collected 2017-08-18 | reverse complement strand
TGTTGGCAGTGACTTCTGCAATTGACAAAGTGGTGTCAGATGAATTGGTACTGGCGCCATGGATTTCGAACGGTGAACCTGCCACTGTTGATGTGATGGTCAACACACCATCCGTTTGAGCAACGGTGATGTTCTTCAATGTACCTGCGGTGATGGCGTCGCTGATGGCTGTGGCCAAAGCCGTTCCCAAGCTTTCCGCTGTCACATCGCCTGAAGCTTCTGATGTGATGGTCACGCCGTTGATCACCACGGAGGCCACATCGGTCGCGGCGAACGTGCCGTCTAGCGTGATTTGGCTGACCTGTGCAACTGTGTCGCCATTGTCCAAACCGAAGTTGGCAGCAGACAAATTTTCGACATTGGAATCAAACCATACGGCCATGTTGCGACCGTCAGATGTCAAAGTCACGCCGTTGCCGTTGTCCACGGCTGTCACGCCATGCTGACCTGCGCGCTCGTTGATAGCGTCAACGACTTTGGTGCGGCGGGCCGTACCTGTTTCGTCTTGTACAAACAGTACTTCGATTTCAGTACCGTTGACAAACAATGAGTGGTAAGTGGGGTCCCCTAATACGGGCAAGCTGGTGCTGGTGACACTGCCTTTGGCTTGTGCGCCGTTGGCCATGGCGCGCACACCCGTGATAGGTGTTTGTGCATTGATAGCCGCTGCAATCGCAGTGGCACTGGAGCTCGGGTCACTGCTGGTCGGCCCGGTCGGTGAATCAGGGTCATCCGCAGAAGTCGACGGGCGAATTTTCACGCCGTTGATCATCAAATCGTCCATGCCCAAAGGTTTGAAATCCGCTTTGGCGCTTTCAACTTCGGTAGAAGTCGTCAAAGTGCCATCCGTCGAGCTTTTAGAGATTGTCAAGGTATAGCTGGTGCCAGGCTTGTCAGCTGTCAGCAATATTTCGCCGGTGGTGCGTCCTGCTTTGGCAGTCACTGCCAAATCAGTGTTGGCATTGATCAAACTGACCAAACCATCTCTGGCATCTTGCGGTGCAGTAGACGTGGCGGTGTACGTAAAGCTTGTGCCATTGATCACTGTAGAGAAAGTATCGCCAACAGCAACTGTGCCGGCGATGACCACACTGTCAACTTGAGCAATAGCAGGTGACACGATATCGCGCACGCTGGTGTTGGTCACAGCCTGATTGCGTGTGAAATTACCTGATATCAAACCGGCACGTGTGATGTCGCCGGTTGAATCCGAAGTCAACACCACAGGTGTCGGGATTTTGGATTCCAGCGAAATCGTGCTGGACTGAACGCCATGGCGCACACCAATGCGTGAGCCGAAATCATCTGCGTTGGCTGATGTTTCAAATGACACTTCAATATTGCGGCCGTCCGCAGCCACCAGCGTGATGCCTTTGGTGTCTGATCCGGTGTCTATCGCTTTGACACCTGTCTTGTCGCTGATCAAATTGATCGCTTTGACAGTGTTCATGCGGGTTTCGCGGGTATTGTTGAGTGAGGTGGTGATGTTGGCACTGGCAAAACCATTGATGAACACCACACCTTTGAGCACTGACGTACCTGACATGGCCTTGCCGGTCATCACGTTTTGGTTGACCTTGGCAAACACACCGGTACCTTCAGTGGCGGTGTAATGTTCAGCCATGACATCCACAATGCCTGTGAGGCTGGTAGAACCGGTGGCAATCACGGTGCTGGCCACATTGCCCTCAGAAGCAGCGTAAGTGACCGTCAGAGCTGAGTTACCAGGGGTATAGGAAACAGAGCGGCCTGTGGAGTCAGCAAACAAGGCGCTGGCTTTCAATGCGGCTGCAATTTTGGCTGTGGCTTTGGCAGAGGTATTGTCTAAAGCATCCAATGTGATGCTGACGCCGCCGACGGTCAAGGTGCCCGCTGAAGGTACACCGCTGAAGGTCAGCATTTGTTCTTCGCCACGGGTGATCCCGGTGGTGACTGCCATGCGATTGATAGCTGCTGCTTTTGCGATCGCACTGCCGGCTGCATTGTTTGCAGGTGAGACTGTGTCGTCGGTTGCATAAGAAGCACCGATTTCGATGCCGTTGATTTGCAAGTCTCCGGCGCGCAAGGCTGGAATGCTGCCTGACACATCCACTTCCAGTGACATTTCACGGGTGTCGATGTCTGTCAGTGCAGTAGCGTCTGAATTTTTGAAGACGTACACCAAGTCATCTGAAATCACCGATGAGTTGGAACCGTCTGCTTTGTAAAAACTGATGGATGCTTCTGGTGCACCCTGGGTAACCACCACCGCGGGGGCATTGCCTGAACCACTGACTTCAAGATCAGTGACGTTGGTGTCTGTGCTTGTGCTGGTGACCGTAATAGTGGTGGTGCTGGAATTTGCGTCGTATTCGCTTGTGTAGCCGTTGAATGTACCGCTCCATGTGCCGGCGACGCCATTGGGGTCTTCGCCTGCAGTGGCGGTATCTGACAAATTACCAAAGGCCTCAGCCACTTCATCTGCCGTCAAAGCGGTTGTTGCGGTCAATGTCAATCCAGCGACAGTCACACTTTGTCCGGCCGTCAGGTCAGCAAACGTAACGACTGCAGTTTCAGTCACCGCTGTGGCGTTCAACACGCCAGTCATACTGACTGTTTCACCTTTGTTGGTCAAGAAAGAGGCAGTGACATTACCGGATGCGTCAGTACTCATGCTGAGCGCACCGCTCTTCAAAAATCTGCCGTTGTTCTTAAATGATTCTTTGGAAACCGTGATGGCATCCTGTGTAGTCTCAACAGTCACCCCCAAATTACCGACCGCGCCTAAGTTGTAGTCTGTCGCGCTGACATCGCCTTCGGCTGCGGCATATTGAATGGTAATCACACTACCGGAGACACTGACGCTGCGACCAGAGCTGCTGTCGAACGCACTGTCGTTGCTCAATGTGCTTTGAATGGCTTGCGCAATGGCTGTGTCTGAGGCCACATCATCTGATGTCAAAGTCACGCTCACACCACCGACGGTGATGGTGCCTGCACTGACGGTGCCTGATGATGCAATGGTCAAAGTTTGCACTTCACCTGCTTGGCTTCCACCGATGGAATGCGAAGTGGTGGGATCAATCATCACGGAGCCAAATTGGTTTTCAGATGTCACTTTAAACAGCGGCATTTCACCCACTCTTTCACCAGCTGATCCGTTCAGTACGGGGAAACCGTTCCATTCAGTGGTGTCAGCAATACGCACAATCTCTTGCTTGAGTTGTTGAAACTCAAGGTCCAAGTAACTGCGTTGCTCGTTGGCGTTGGTGTCGTTGACTGCCTGGATCGCCAATTCGCGCATACGAACCATCATGTCGGTGATTTCGTTGGTCGCGCCCTCAGCGGTCTGTATCAAAGAGATGGCATCCCCCGCATTACGAACCGCCATGTTCAGGCTTCGTATTTGATGCGTCATGCGAGTAGCGATAGCCATACCTGCTGCATCGTCCCGTGCGGAATTGATCCGTTTACCGGTTGACAACTGCTGCATGGCTACTGCGGTACTTCTCTCGCCCAGCTTCAATGCCGCTTGCGAAAACAGTGCTTTGACGTTTGTGTTGATGACTGCCATTTACTTCTCCAGACCCATCAGGTCATTGATATTTACAACCCTACCAAGCAACCTTTGTGCCAGATTAAATTGACTGCTTAAAATGCAAAATCTTTTGCCGGTTTTTGAGGATTTACCGCCTGTTAAACAAGCAGCGGCAAACTCTGTCAGACTGGGGGCAAGGTATTGCCGGGTTGCCATAGATACTTTCTTACTGAATTTGCAGGCTTTCGCCCACCAGATCGGCAAAGTCTTCCAATGCAAGACTTTCTGCAATCAATTCAAGTTGCTCGGGGTAGGCTTTGAGGCCTTCGCGTGCCACTTGCAATGCGCGGGCTGGATCAAGATTGCATCTCAATGCCCGAACCATCATGACGTAGGTGAAGGCTTGTGTATGAATCCCTTGTATTTGCATCAATTGATCCAAAAGCTCAACGGCTGATGACCAGTTTTGTTGCATCAATGCCAGCAAACCATTGATGGCCAACATGTCTTCGCTCTGAGGATGAATGCTCATGCCTGCGTCGCCCAGTGCATATGCCAAATCAGTTTGTTCTGTCGCCACCAAAGTCTGAATTGCTTCGCGGATTTCGGACGGAGAAAAACGCTTGATGTGTTCTGTGTGCAGCAAACCGCCGACGGCGGCTTGGTTCATGAGTTCTTGAATGAGTGTCATGGGGATTTCCTTTGATTGGAGGGAACGAATCGATAAAAAAAGTGGTGGATGAAATACTGTGTTTAAACAGGTTCAAACTCGGGGTTTAAATGGGTTTTGATGAGTCCGCGAATTTGTTCGACTGTCAAAAATTCGGGGTTTGAGCCGGACTCGTAGGCAAATCCCGGTTGAACCGGCATGGCCTTCAAGGCTTTCAAATACGCAGGCATCTTGTTTTGCATGCCGGCACCCAGAATGGCGTAATAGCCGCCCAGGTCAATGGTGCTTGGACTGTCACTGCTGGTGATCATTTCCTCGTGCAGTTTTTCGCCGGGGCGGATACCGACAATTTCTTTTTTGCAATTCGGGCCAATGGCTTCGGCCACGTCACCGATGCGGTAAGAAGGAATCTTGGGTACCAAAATTTCTCCGCCCAAGGCATGTTCCAAGGCCCACAAGACCATTTCCACGCCTTCATCCAAAGGAATGTTGAAACGTGTCATGCCGTTATCTGTGATGGGCAACACGCCGCTTTTGGCTTTGTTCATGAAAAACGGAATGACCGAGCCGCGCGAGCCCATGACATTGCCATAGCGCACCACTGAAAAACGCAGATCGCGCTCGCCTTTGAAATTGTTGGCGGCAATAAAGAGTTTGTCGCTGCACAACTTGGTGGCACCGTACAAGTTGATTGGAGCGGCTGCTTTGTCTGTCGACAAGGCCACCACACGGCGCACGCCCTGGTCCAGGCAAGCCTCGATGACGTTTTGCGCGCCCATGATGTTCGTTTTGATGAATTCAAACGGGTTGTATTCAGCGGCTGGTACTTGCTTTAAGGCAGCGGCATGAACCACGGTATCAATGCCTTCCATGGCGCGTGACAGGCGACCCGGGTCGCGCACATCGCCAATAAAAAATCGCAATGCAGGGTATTTGTCATGAGGAAATTCCTGCTGCATTTCAAACTGCTTGAGCTCGTCGCGGCTGAACACCACCAGGCGTTTGATCTTGGGGCAATGGTCAAGCACCGACTTGACAAAAGCTTTGCCGAACGAGCCTGTACCGCCTGTGATCAGGATGGACTGGTCGCAAATATCTACAGATTGCTTCATTTGTGAATGCCGGAATACCGACTCCTTTTTGCATCAATGCGGCAAATAAAGCAGGAGTCATGCCATGCCTATCGGGGTGGTCTATATATTGCTTGTTATCCGGCATTCGCGTCATTGATGACGGTAAACGGACACGCCATGAAAAAGATTCCCTACGGCAAACAGCAGATTTCAGACACCGATATTCATGCGGTCATGAAGGTGTTGCGCTCAGATTTTTTGACCCAAGGTCCCGTGGTTCCTGCGTTTGAAGCAGCGGTGGCAACACATTGCCTGGCACGGCATGCGGTTGCCGTCAGCAATGCCACAGCCGGTTTGCACCTGGCTTGCCTGACTTTGGGCCTGGGCCCGGGCGACCTGTTGTGGACCAGCCCGATCACCTTTGTGGCCTCTGCCAATTGCGCCTTGTATTGCGGCGCTCAGGTTGATTTTGTAGACATTGACCCGCGCACATTCAATATGTGTCCGGTTGAACTGGAAAAAAAGTTGGTGGTCGCTGAACGCGAAGGCCGCTTACCCAAGATCGTGGTCCCTGTACACATGTGCGGCCAGCCTTGCGACATGCAAGCTATCCATGCCTTATCGCTCAAGTACGGTTTCAAAATCATCGAGGACGCTTCGCACGCCATTGGCGCTCGCTACCAAGGCGAGCCGGTGGGTAACTGCAAATACAGTGATATAACTGTGTTCAGTTTTCACCCGGTGAAGATCATCACCACCGGTGAAGGCGGCATGGTGTTGTGCAACAACCCCGATCACGCGCTGACATTGACCCGTTTGCGCAGCCATGGCATCAGCAGCGACGCAGCGGCCATGCATTCACGCCCGGCGGATGAAATCTGGAACTACCAGCAAATGCAACTCGGTTTTAACTACCGCATGACAGAGTTACAAGCAGCGCTGGGTCTGAGCCAATTGAAACGACTGAACATGTTTGTTCGCAAACGTCACGCCTTAGCCAAGGTATATGACCAAGCCCTGGCCGACTTGCCGCTGCTCACCCCGTGGCAACTTTCCGACAGCTATTCGAGTTACCACCTGTACCCGGTACAGATTCAGCCCACTGAAGACGGCCCGACACAAACACAGGTCTACCAGTCCATGCAAGCGGCCGAGATTCAAGTGAACCTGCACTACATACCCGTGTATTTGCAGCCCTTTTATGCAGCCATGGGTTTTCAACGTGGCTATTGCCCGAACGCAGAAGCCTATTTCAAGCAAACCATCAGCTTGCCCTTGCATGCGGGACTGACAGCAAATGAGCAGATGTATGTGTGTCAGCAGTTGGCGTCTTTTTACCAACGCGATATTCACCCATCCTTCGCCGTCGCTTAAACACGCGCCGGGCACACCCTCCCCTCGAACTAAGCGCCACCCATCGGTTGGTGTTTGAAACTACAGACGCAAAAAAAAACAGCTGACCGGTTAAGGGGTCAGCTGTCGGGTGTTGTCATGACCTTGCCTCACGGCAAAGTCAGCTTACAAACCATCACATGCTCAAGCGCTTGGGAAAGCGATCAGACACTGGGTGCAAATACGGTTGGTAGAAATTTTGCAACTCTTTGGTCTTCATCAAACCGCTGTGCACCACCGGGATTTGGTCCGGGCGGGCCAGATCAATCACTTTGACGCTTTGGGGTTGGATACGTGCGGTGATCCATTCGTAACCTAGCTCTGCCAATGCAGCCATGCGGTGCGAACCGGCGGTCACCAAAAACACCCAGTCATTGCCATCCGACACATACTTGCCGCGAATATGGCCATCCATGTGCAAATGCGGTTGGTAACCGGATTTGCCCAGTTGCTGGTAGAGCTTGTTGAGTCTATGGATTTCATCCACCACCAATTTTTCACTGCGCGGACCGCAGTTGTAGGCATCAGACTCGGGAATCAAATGGCCCATATTGGCAATCTCATCCGAATCCAATTCAGCCGGTAAATTCAAGTTGTAGGGGTCAATGAACGGGTAGCGCTTGGTGCTTTGTTTGCCCATAGAGCCCATGTCTGCATCCAGGCCTAACCATTCGGCAGCCTCGCTGAATGTCTTGGGCGCAAAACCCGCGCAATAGCGGTGCAGCACGGTTTCATTCATGTCCAATTGTTTGTTGGCTTGAACCAGCTGACGGATTTGAGCGCGCATGTAATGCCAGCCCGTGTCTGAGAATGACTGCCAAAAATGTCCGCGACACTGCTTCACAGGCACATGAACAATTGATCCGGGAGATGCAGCGGCGGCCAGCGGATCCGTCGGTATGCACAAGCGCTCGCTGCTGCCTTCGGTGAAATCAAACAAATACAAAGGACGCAGCGGTTCGCGCACTGGAATATTGTTAGCCGCAAAACCTAAATTGACGAACTTGAAAGGTCGCACGCCTTCAAACAAGTTGAGGAAATAGCGCTCAATCGCGACATAGTCATTTTCAGCAAAGGGCATTTCGCAACCGTATTTCTCAAAAATGGTGGCCGGTTGGAAGAAAAACTGTCGTTTGCTCTTTTTAAAGATCTCAACCAATAAGCGGTTGCCCTGCTCCATCCCCATGTGCTTGACCATTTGGTGATGCACAGACAACAAAATATTGACATCCGCATCGTCGAGCAAAGAAATATTGTCAAAACTCAGCAGTTGCTCAGCAAATTCGACATTGGTGATCTTGTCGTGGGCTGCGCGTTCTTTGCCGTAGTCCAAAAAACGGGTTTGCTTTTCATAGCCCTTGACCTTGAATCCATGCAAGGCCAGATTCAGGGCAATCACCCCTTGGTTACAACCAATGTCTACCACATTGACAGCTTTGCGGTCTATGGAATTAAGAATCAGCTCCAAATTCTGGGTGGAGCCATCGGCGTGGTTGGTAACTTGGTAAGACATGCAAAACCTTTGAACAATGTGGTTGAGGTGTTTGACGCATTGAAAACCGTCAAAATTTCAAATCAAATCATTCAAAGCAATTAACAGGCCAAATTCAGGCCGTGCGGGCTAGACCGGGGGTTTTAACAAGTCCCAACTCAGCGGCGTGCCCTTGGGTGCATCGGCCGTGAGACGCATGCCCAGCACTTGATCCCAATGCTTGGGCGGCAAGCCCAGACCGGGCCGTATGGCTTTGACATTGGCGGCTGTGAGCAGGTCGCCTTGCTTCATGTCTTCCACAATGTACAAAGACCGGCGACGTGACCGGGCAATCTCTTCTGCCGGCGTGGTCGCACCGTAGTGAATGCCGCCCAGCGACAACCAGGCGCGTTCTGTTTCCACCACCAGTTGTTTCAATTCTTCGGGTTCCAAGGAGAACGCGGCATCCACGCCGCCGTCGGCGCGGCGCAAAGTGAAATGCTTTTCAATCACCACTGCACCCAGTGCAGTGGCCGCCACCGAAGCGCCTATGCCCATGGTGTGATCGGACAAACCGGTTTCACAGCCAAACAAGTCGCGCATATGCGGGATGGTGCGCACATGGGTGTTTTCTGGTGACGCCGGATAGGTACTGGTGCACTTAAGCAAAACCAAGTCTTGGCAGCCGTTGTCACGCGCCGTGCGCACGGCATCATCAATTTCGGCGATGGTGGCCATGCCGGTAGAAATAATCATGGGCTTGCCGGTTTGCGCGACTTTGCGTATGAGCGGCAAATCTATGCATTCAAAAGACGCGATCTTGTAAGCCGGCACATTCAGCGTTTCCAGAAAATCCACCGCTGTGGCATCAAAGGGTGAACTGAAACATACCAGCCCTCGCTGGCGGGCGTGTTCCATGATGGGCGCATGCCATTCCCACGGCGTGTGCGCTTGTTCATACAACTTGTACAAAGACTGACCTTGCCACAGCGAAGACTTGTTTTGAATGGTGAATTCGGCATGGGCCGAATCCAAAGTCATGGTGTCGGCCCTGAAGGTTTGCAGTTTGACGGCATCAGCGCCCGCATCTGCGGCAGCGTCCACCAAAGCCAGTGCACGTTCCAGTGACTGGTTATGGTTGCCGGACATTTCCGCAATGATGAACGGACGGCGCTTGGCCGACCACAAACCCGGGGTAGTCATTTCAAAGCGGCCAAGTAATCGAGTGTGCTGCGTATGCTTTTGCACAGCTTGACATCTTCATCAGGGATTTTGTAGCCGTGTTTTTCTTCGATGGCCAGCAACACGTTGATCTGGTCCAAAGAATCTATGCCTGCTTGCTTGAAGCTGTCGTCTTCGCCCAAAGCAGCGGCATCCACGCCCATCACGTTGTCTTGAATCAATGCACGGATATCGTCAGCTGTGATCATTTTTTTTCTCCAATAAACAAGTGGCCCATGACAAACCGACACCGAAGCCGCACAACAACACCTTGTGCCATTCAGGTTGCAAGTGTTGCGCTAGCAGCATCGGAACCGATGAAGACACGGTATTTCCATAGGCGGTTGCGGCAAACGGTGTTTTCCCTTCCGACCCGATGCGCTTTGCCAAAGTCTCCACAATATAGCGGCTTCCCTGGTGTAAAAACACCTGATCCAGATCGGCCATGCCTATCTGTGCTTTTTCAAGCACCCGTTTAACGCTGGCAGGGACTTGGGTGGCTGCAAATGTAAACACGGCGCGGCCGTTCATGTACAAATGTCCGTCAGCGCGGGTTTGCAATGCGTCGTGTTGTTGACTTTGAATACCGAAGTCAGCGACACCAATGTGCCATTGCGCCTCGTCAGACAACCAAGTGGCGCTGGCACCGTCACCAAACAACATGGCGGTGTCTCTGTCTGCGGGATTGATGATTTTGGAATACGGGTCGGCTGTCACCAGCAAGCCCTGTCGCATGTTTTGCGATTGCATAAAGGCTTTGACCACCGACAACGCTTGCACATAGCCGGAGCAACCGAGAGAAATATCGAACACCGCACATGCTGCGGGCAAGTTCAACCGGTGGTGAACCACGGCAGAGGTGTGTGGCAGTCCATGACCGTCAGGGTTTTGTGTCACCAACACCAGGCACTGCGCCTGCGACACATCAACACCGTGTTCTTCTTGAAGCTTTAATACAGCGCTGACTGCCATGTCACTGGTTTGTTCATGGTCAGCCTTGCGACTGAGTGCAAGCATGCCTATCTTGTCACTGATAAAGTCTTCATCCGCATCAAACCCTTTGGCTTGCAACGCATTGTCAATGGCTGAGGCTGGCAGATAAGCCGATACATATTGGATACCAATCATGTCGTTGCACTCCTGGTGAAATAAATGTGGCCCACTGGCGTGCCGTGGCTCAGTATGCTTGTTTTGTGAATGCCATGAGACGCCTGCCCCGTCAACCGAAGTTGCACACCGCTGCTGTCAAACGGCCAGTGTTGCATATCAAGCCTGACAAATATCCAGGGGTGAACTTCGACACATTGGTTAAGTAAATATTTGTTCAAAGCCACCAGCGCATCCACCGGGCTTGCCTGCATAGAAGCCGCATCTGCATGTATGAGCTGGTCTTCCAACAACGCACGGCGAGTGAAAACTGATTCGTCGTAGTCCAGCCGCAAAACTTGCGCCTTCTGGGTTTGGGCTTGGGCTTGCGCCAGCCAATAACGTTGAACACCGTCTGCGTCTGTGGCTGCCAGCAATGCATACACATCGTCCCGGTGTTTCAAGGCCGGTAATTGGTCTGCCAGCACTTCACGCATGTCCAAAGCGCAAGCCGCCATGTGGTGAAACTCAATACGCAATTTGCTGCAAACGCCAATGTGGTTGAGCATGCCCTGTGCAATATCAGCGCCTGTGATGTAAGTTCTTTGGCCTTTGAAATGCAGATTCAACGCCAGGGTTTCAGTCAACATCACCGTTCTCCTAAAAGCTGTCCATGGTGGGCAACAGTTTGGCAGGATTGCCAAACACAGATGCCCCCGCAGGCAATGACTTGGTCACCACGCTGCCCATGCCAATCCTGCAACGGTCGGCGATTTGAATTTTGGCGTTAAAGCACACACCGACACCGACATGACATTCATCGCCCATATGCACGCCTCCTGCCATCGATGTACCGGATGAAATAGCGCAGTTCTGTCCGATGCGCACATTGTGTCCCACATTCACCAGATTACCCAGACGCGAACCTGCGCCAATTACCGTGTCAGTCAATTGACCTCTGGCAATCACACAACCCGATCCGATGACAGCATTCGCGCCAATCAACACGGCACCGAGATGCGGAAAAAACAAACGCTTGCCGTCTTGGTCAAAATGAAACCCCAGACCCACACCGCCGATAGACACATTGTTTTGAATGACGGTGCCTTGTGCGATGTGCGCATTGCCGCCGATGAAACAATGGGCGCCGATGCTGCAACCCGCTTGCACGGTGACACCGGCTTCAATCACCGTGTACGCACCTATGCTGACACCGGACGCAATCTGCGCCTCGGGTGACACCACTGCCGTGGCATGCACGGTAGCCGTTGGAGCGGCATGCATCAGACTGTGCAAAGCTTTGATGAACAAAGCCAAAGGGTCTGCACTGACCAACACGGCCCGCTCTGGCGATACATGTACCGGCTGATTAACGATCAATACACCGGCGCGGCAGGCTTCCACTTTTGGCTGTAATTCTTCTAAGGGCTGAGGCCGTAAAAACACCAGACTGCCTTCGTCACATTCATCCGGAGAACCGACCGAGCGGATCAGCAGATCTGACTTACCGAGCAAATCATGCGCATCGCTCAAACTCGCTGATAACGCATCAACACGCCATGGTGTGTCTACTTTACGGGGAAAGCTTGAGTTCGTCATACGCATAGGTTCGCTGTCATCATATCTTGCACAATGCGTCGCGCGCCCTGCCCGTCCACCAAACGTTTTACCGGTTTGTATTCATCTTGCAGACATTGCATGACTGTCTCTTGGACAGCAGCAACAGACAGTGACCGGTAATCACCGAGGTACTTGGCCCCTGTGCTTTTCACCCAGGCCAGTGCTTGTGCGGTTTGGTTCGGTGCCATGGAGAACAACACCATGGGCAAACCTGTGGCATTGACTTCATAAGTCACGGTTCCGCCAGACACCATGGCCATGCTGCAAGAGCGCATCAATGCCGACATGTCCGGTGCATTGATGTGTAATTCAACTTGACTTTGACCGTGCTGCTCTATCCACTGCGCCAAGTCGTTCAATCCGGGGTTGTTGGATGTGCTCACCACACACACCGTCAGTGGCACAGCCAAAGACAGCAAGCTATTCAACAGCAGTTTCAACACCTGTTTATCGTCGCCGCCGCCGGCAAACACAAACACGCGCCGGGCGATGCGCTCGGTTCTGTCCGGGTTTGTCTGCGTGCTGAATTCTGGTCTGAGCAATGCATAGTCAGGGCCCAGCAACAAACGGGTGTGCGGGTTCATCAGTTTGTTGGCATACAGGTCTGGCGATGTGCCAGGCACGGCATTGACCACCCAATCGGCCCACAGGTTTTTTTGCGCGGCACCGTCAAACTGCAACCAATGCATGCCCTCATGTACCAACACCTGTTGATAGTCGTCATGGATACGGTAGTCGTCCAACACCAGTTTATTGGCTTGGTGCATGCGGGCAAAGTCACAGGTGCGGTTTGCATCAGCGACTTCATTGTCAAAACTGCACGCCTGCCAGTGTGAAAACACAGAGGCAAATTCAGGTGGACAAAAGTGTTTGTCCGGACCTAGCATCACACAACGCCCGCCAAGTCTGTGCCATTCAGCTGCCAGCGTGCAACTGCGAAACACATGCCCCATTCCTAATTCGGCGGAGGCATCGCATCTGAACACCAACGTGTCATGCATAGTCATGGGCCGCAAGCAATTGGGCTTTCATCATCCACTCAGCCCTTTCCCAATCTTCCGGCGTGTCCAAATCACATACTCTGTGAGGTGGAATCAGAAACGGACGGGATGCACCGGCGAACATGGGTTGGTGCGCCAGAAATGCAGCGCATTGACCCCAATAAAACATACCGGCGTCATGGTAGGCCGGTGTCAAATCCTGTGAGCGTGTTTTGGCATGCTCCGGATAAAACATTTGCAGCTCTCCGGTTGAACGCATGAAAAACGCTCTTTGTATCGGGTAAGCATAAGTCGTTGCCGAAAAGACGAATGGCACACGCTCAGTCTCTAAAAGCTGCAGGGCCGAAGACAAATCTTCGGCCGTCAAAAAAGGTGCAGTCGGGTAGATGCAGCAGCATTGTGCGAACTCACCGTAAATACGGCTGCATTCACCAATCGCATGGTTGATCACATCACGGGTCACGGCATGGTCATCGGCCAATTCTGCGGGTCGCATGAACGGCACAGTCGCACCGGCGCGCAGCGCTTCATCTGCAATCTCATTGCTGTCGGTAGACACCACGATATGCGTGAACAAACCGCTGTCTTTGGCAGCTTCTATCGCCCAATGCAACATAGGTTTGCCCAGAAAGTCACGCGTGTTTTTTCCAGGAATTCTTTTGCTGCCACCTCTGGCTGGAATGATGGCTATGTTCATGGCGCTTGTCTTTTGAACAGCATGAGTTCTGAATGGAAACCATCGACGGTTTCAAAACCGAAAGGATGCACATTGCGGTCAATCAGCTGGTAATTCGGCAGCATGAGTTGGTAGTCATCTGTTTTGATGGGCGTGGTCACACCGGCGTGGCCCTCGCGTTTGAGTTGTTTGCCTTCGCGCATATTGCGCAGCAACACCCAGCGGGTTTGTAAGCGGTCCACATGGTGCAAATAGTTTTGCACCACGTCAGGCTCCATCTCCTGGAAAGAAATGAAGTTCACAAACAAATCGACCGTGCCTTGCAGTTGTTCTATTTGCCAAGAGCACAAGACAGCCGCTTTCTTTAATGAAGCGATATCAACCGTCGTACCTGCGGCCAGGTCATCAAAGCCGCTCACGTGCTGGTCGCCCAAGATCTGGCGCAAGTAATAGTCAGCCACAAATTGCGTAGGCGGAATATCAATGTCTATGTATTGCCAGTCAGGGATGCCGGATTGGCTCCATATTTCACCCAAGGTGCCAAAGCCGCCACCGATCTCCAGCAGCGTGCGCGGCACTTCGCCGTTCAAATGTTTTTTCAGAAAGCTCAAACCCAACAAGTAATTCAATGCAGACCGGCTGTAGTGCTGTTGACCCCACTGCCATTGCTCGACGGGTTCACCCACTTGGCTCTCGGAGAAGCCGAGCAACTCGGGTAAGCGCCCCGCTTGTTCGCTGGCCTGCAACACGCGGTAGTCGGCCAAGGCCGATTGGTAACCGGAGATCGCGCGATTCAATGACAAACCGGCTTTGACCGCATCCGGATAACTGTATTTCAGTGTTTTTTCAAGCAATGTGATTTGATCCACGCTCAAGCCGCTTGCGGGTGCACCGTAATTCGGCACAAAAAAGGTCAACGCAGATTTCAAACGTCTGAACGCCTCTACACCTTGCTGGTTCAATTCATCGGTGATGCCTTGACTGGCCGTGGCCCAAAATGATGTGGGCTGGTACACCGTGGCTTGTTGTTGCATGAGTTGCAAAGCGTGGTCTAGTCTTGAATAAGTAGGCATGGTGTGGGCTTCACTCAAAGTGGTTAGCAGTCGTTAATCCTGCCATTTGGCGATATAGGCTTTGTAGGCATCCAACCATGACTGGCTGTTGAAATTGCCCTTGCTCTCATGGATCAATGACAAAGGAATGGTTCCCGCCTGCAATTGCAAAGCTTCCGCTTGGCGACAAAAATCCAGATCGTAAAAATGGAAGTTGAACCGATCATCAAACCTCAAACCTGAATTCTTCAGCACTGTGGTGGTGGCGGCCAGACACAAACCATCCAAAATTGTGACAGCGCCTGTCGGGCCGAATTCCGCGAATGTCTCAGGCGGGAAATGCTCGCCATGTGCAATGCTGCCGCTCAGGTTGTCTTTGCTGTCCCAGGTGCCGTGCACATCCAAAAAGGCCCAACTCGGTTGCATGGGATGGCGCTTGCGGTTGCCCACCACACCGACCACATCGAACTCGCTCAAGCCTTGGAAAAAACGTTCCGGCCAGAACAAATCAAGAAAATGCAAATCGTCATGGGCGAACACCAGAATCACGTCTTCCTCTAGGTAGGCATCAATCACGCTGTTGTAGAGTGCCGGCAGTCCGGTCGAATTTTCAGGAAACAGCTTCAGGCTCACATGCTCAGACTTGATGAGTTGCAAAGATTTGCCAGTGGCTGATTGCGTATGAAAGTCTTGTTCATTCAAACGGGTAGCGACCACCACCACAATCGGTTTCGCTACAGGTTTGGACACAGACAAGCGCGTTGCGGGCAACACGCCGCTGTCATGAGTGACAGGTGCACCTGAGGGTTGTGTTGCTGCGGCAGGTTGGATGAATTGGGCCAGCACAGCGGCAGAAGCCGTCTGAAACACTTTCAAATATTCACGGTTACCGGTTTTGTTGTATGCGATTTTGTAGGCGTCACAGGCCATCGCCTTTTCGCGGTGTGGATACATGACACCTCGCGCTGCCAGCGATTCATTCAAGGGAATAGATTTCACCCGCATACGCTCAGTGATGAACAACAAAGAAGCCAGGCATTCGATCAAAAACACTTTGCGCTGCACCCCGCCGTCGTAGCGTGTGGGATGCACAAGTTCTGCCTGCAACACCGGGTCTGTTCCGTTTTCGGCAATATCGTAAATGCATTCCACCAGACTCAGCCAACGCCGCCAATACGCCGGCTTGGCGATGACGTAATTGCTGTAGACCAAGGTGGTGGAGTCAATCACTTGCGAGGCAATATCCAAACCCAGTCCGGCCTTGTCCAATGTTCTTTGCACGGTAGACAGTGCACCGGGATCGGTGAATTCAGAGCCCATCACCGGATTGAGAAACACAGCGCCCACTTCAGCTTGCGGGCACACAAAAAATGCGTCGGTGTCGTCCTGGTCATTAGCGATGAATTGACGCAAGTCATTCGCTTCCAGACCTGTTTTCAAAAAGAATTTGGGTGAGAAAAAAGCGTAATACGCATCATCATCCAACACCGTGTTCAGCAGAAATTGGCGGATGGGCCATGATTCATACCAATCAGGCCGGGGATTGGACAAGTTGTCCAGCAACCTGAAGCCAGGCCGCAATGCTTGCAAGGTCTGCTGTGAATAAGCGATGTGGTGAAGATGAATGACCGCAGAGTTCATGCTTGGGCTCTGCCGGACATCAAACCTTCAATCAAAGCTTCGAGTTCTTGCGACAAGTGTTTAGGCTTTGAACTCGCTTGGAGAATTTTTTCGCGCAAGGCGCTGGTGTCTGCGGCGGACAAACCGGCGATATCGATCACACGCTGTTTGTAATCGCTAACGTTATCGGTGCAGTACTGCGCCAGATCCATGGAACTCAAAATACTCAAGCCCATGCGTGACACCATGGTTTTGCCATACAGCGTGACCATGGGCAAGCCCGCTTGCACCACGTTGTTGGTGGTTGAGCCGCAGTTGTACGGAAAGGTGTCCAAAAACACATCCGCCAATTTCAAGCGCTGTTTGTATTCTTCGTAGTGTGCGCGCGGTGTGAACACAATTCTGTCCATCGGTGCACCATGCCGGTAAATGAATGCTTTTAAGTTGGCGGTGGTAGCCGGGTTATCGTCCACCAACCACAACACGGCATGTGGAATAGCGTTTAAGAGTTCCAGCCACACACCAAAAAGCTCCGGCGTGAATTTGTAGGAATTACCAAATGCGGCCATGACAAAACCGTCATTCGGCAAACCGTATTTTTCCCGGTTCACTGTCAACGGTTGATCTACATCCGGTGTCAATGGAATAAAACTGCTGCTCAAACGCAGCGGTTTTTCTGCAAAGTAAGGCTCAAGCGCAGACGGAAACGCATGGGCATCGGTGACCACAAAATCAAACCACGGCATGCCGGTGGTGCCAATGAAGCCTAAGTACGTGCCTTGCAGCGGTGCAGGATGCAGCGCAAATATGCCGGGACGCGCGCCGGCACTCAGACCGTGCAAGTCAATCAGCACATCAATCTCGTCGTAAACCACCACTTCGGCAATTTGACGGTCTGTCAAAGCATGCACATAACGAATGTTGTCTATGGCTTTTTTCAATCGCTGACGGTGCGGTGTGCCGTCTTCCAAGCTGAAGTCATAGGCATAAATCTCGTATTTGCTGCGGTCATGGCCTTCGAACAATTCTGCCAACAACAAACCGACGGCATGCACACACAAATCACCGGATACATAACCGATGCGTTTTTTGGCATGTTGGTACACACGGCCCTGCGACAGGTTTTCCTCTTTGAAACTGTAGGTGCGGCCGACAAACGCGTGGGCGGTCAGCAATTGCTGCACCGGGTCTTCGCTATAGGCCAGCATCGCCAGCGGCGAGGTAGCCATCAACATCTGGTTGGGGCTGATACCGGGCAACGGTTGGTAAACAGGCCAATCGCAGGCTTTTTGCCGGATGTGTACCCAGTGTTGGATCACACCGGGTTGTTCCGGTTTGAGGGCCAGACTTTTGACCAGGGCGATTTCTGCCAATTGGTATTGCTTCAAATCTTCGCGGACCCGCCCGATGTGGTTCCAAGCCGCCACCTTCATGTCCGCCGAGACATCTACGCCGGCGGCTTCTGCGCTCAAAAGTATGCTCCAGGTGGCAATGGCTTGCTCACGCTCTCCGCGACGTTCCTGAATCAAACCGAGGTTGATACAGGGTTGGGCAAAATATGGCCGCTCGGCCAGACAGGCACGGTAAATATTTTCCGCTTCAGCTGTTTTTCCGGTGCTTTGCAACAGCGATCCATGGTTGAACATGGCCAGCGATTTGTTCTCATCTTGGGTGTTGGCGGTCCAGGCTTCATAAAGCTGCAAAGCAGAGTCGGCCATGCCCGAGGTTTGAAGCGACTCGGTAATGGTCATCAATTCGGCCAGCGGCAAGGCGTTTTCCTTGGCGCGCTTCAAATTGCTGTCAAACACCTGTTGTAGTTCTGAATGGTTCATGTTGAATAACCGCTGCTGTTGTCATGAAATCCTCACTTGCAAAAATCAGGCCATGCTGCACCGGCTTCCTCATTCATGCATTCATACTTTGACCAATATAGAAACCAGATGAGGCCCGTTCCAGCTTTGCTCTTGGATACGGAAGGCGCCTTTAAAACCATAGTTCTTTGCCCATGTATTGACATTGTCAAAATACAAAGGAAAGGTTTCTTCTGTGATGAAATTCACATGCGTCGGATCCCAAAATGCAGCCGCATGCGGAAACGCCGGGGTAGACGAATAAAACTTTCCGCCTAGCTTCAACACGCGCCAGATTTCGCTCATCAATTCAACAAAAGCCAATCGCCGTTGCGGCGTGTAAATCAAGCGGGGAATGTGTTCCAGAAAATCATGGGCGGTGACGTAATCAAAGAAGTTATCGGCAAACGGCATACCGCCGAGCACCAGATCGGCATTGACGATGTTTTGGTGTAAGTCCTCTCTTACATCCACGCCATACACGACTTGGGCGCCGAAGATATTTCGCGGAGTCGAGCCGCAACCCAGGTCCACGGACACCGTGGGTGTGGCTGCAACCGGTGCGGCCGGGGCGGCGCTGCTCAATGTATCGACTGAATCCATGTCTTTTTCTTTCGTTGAAGCTTGTGCGTGTATTCAACACACAAGTATTCATTTTTAAATTAGTTATCGCCATTAAAGCAATATATATGCCCGCAGAAAAACCGACACCCTGCCGCGCCAAGGTGTAGGCCAATGTATCTACGGGTTGCTTACAAAGACAAAATATCAGCCGTTGTCTTGCCCATAGCAGTCAATTGAGCAGCCGTCAAACTTGTCACCTGAACTGTGGTCAATGCAGCCAACTGAGCAGTACTCAAACTGCTGGCTTGATCGGTTGTCAGGTTTGCCACTTGTGCGGTGGTCAGTGCAACGATTTGGGCTGAGGTGATAGCTACCAAATCATCTGTTTCCATTTTGACAATTTGCGCCGTGGTCAATGCAGCCAATTGCTTGGTCGTCAAGTTGCTAACCTGGGCAGTGGTCAATGCCACCACTTGTGCCGTCGTCAGCGAAGCAACTTGTGCCGTCGTCATACCTGCCAACTGTGCTGTGGTGATGACGGCCACATCATTCGTCTCCAATTTAACTAATTGAGCAGTGGTCAGCGCTGCCAATTGCTTGGTCGTCAAGTTGCTAACCTGGGCAGTGGTCAATGCAACCACCTGGGCTGTGGTCATTGATGCAATCTGAGCGGTAGTCAATCCACTGATTTGAGCGGTCGATACAGCCGCCAGATCTTCAGTCTCCATCTGTGCAAGTTGAGTGGTTGTCAAGGCGACAAGTTGCTTGCTTGACATCACAGAGGCTTGTGCCGTCGTTAAAGCAACAATTTGAGCGCTGGTCATATTGGCAATTTGCCCTGTGGTCAACGCACTGATTTGTACAGTGGTCAGAGCTTGCACTTGATCAGTCGTCATCGAAGCAACTTGTGCAGTGGTGAGTGTGCTGAGTTGAGCGCTGGTCAACACAGCGATATCTCTGGTCTCCATGTTTGCCAGTTGAGACTTCGTCATCGAAACCAACTGTTTGGTTGACAAATTCGCAACCTGTGCAGTTGTTAAAGCAACGACTTGATCGGTTGACAAAGTCGCAACTTGCAAAGTGGTCAATCCAACGATCTGCGCTGTATTGATAGCTGCCAAATCATCCGTTTCAACAGCCAAAAGCTGATTTGTTGTCAAAGCGGCCAATTGCTTGCTCGTCAATTTCAGCATTTGATCGGTCGTCAAGGCCACCACTTGGTCAGTACTCAACGAGGCTACTTGCGCAGTGGTCAGTCCAGCGATTTGTGCAGTGGTGATTGCCGCCAAATCATTCGTTTCTAATTTTGCAAGTTGCGCTGTGGTCAATGCAGCCAACTGCTTGGTCGTCAAATTCTGTATTTGATCGGTAGTCAATGCCACCACTTGATCAGTACTCAACGATGCTACTTGCACAGTGGTCAGTCCAGCGATTTGTGCTGTGGTGATTGCCGCAAAATCTCTCGTTTGCATTTTTGCAAGTTGCGCAGTGGTCAATGCAGCCAATTGCTTGGTCGTCAAATTCTGAATTTGATCGGTAGTCAAGGCCACCACTTGTGCTGTCGTTAATGACGCCATATGTGACGTGGTCAATGCAGAAATTTGAGCCGTTGTGACTGCTGCTATGTCATCCGTCTCCATCTTCGACAATTGTGCCGTGGTCAATGCAGCCAATTGCTTGGTTGTCATATTCAACACTTGATCAGTTGTCAGAGCAACTACTTGTGCCGTGGTCAGCGCTGCCACTTGCGCAGTGGTCAAAGCTGCAACATCAACTGTTTCCATTTGTTGCAATTGAGCAGTCGACAATGAAGCCACCTGCTTGCTGGTCATATTGGCAAATTGACCAGTTGTCATCGATACCAATTGGTCGTTTGTCAAGGAACTCACTTGCGCAGTGGTCATTGCAGCCACATCCGCAGTTTCCATCAATTGAATTTGCGTGGTTGACAAGGACGCCAATTGCGCTGTACTCAAGGCTGCCACTTGTGCTGTGGTCAGTCCAGTGACAATGTCAGACGTTGTCACTGGACTTGATTGTGAAGCTGTCAAGGCGGCCAATTGATCGGTGCTCAGACTCAGCAGCTGCGGTTTGGTCAATGTGATGTAGTTGGATGAAATTGCGTCCAAATCATCTGTATCCATGGCCCCTATTTGCCTATAGGTCATGGCAGAGAGTTGCGCAGTCGTCAATTTGCCGATTTGTTCCGAAGTCAAACCAACTATTTGGTCTGTTGTCAAATTAGCAACCTGTGTAGTGGTGAGAGCCACCACTTGCGCTGTTGTTAATTTAGAAATGTTGGTGGCACTGATTTGAATCAAATCGGCGGTCTCGATTGCTGACAACTGAGTTGCAGTGAGCGCAACCAACTGGTCAGTGGTCAAGTTGGCAACTTGAACCGATGTCATGCCAGCCAATTGCGCGGTAGTCAATGACTTAACTTGATCAGTGGCCAGTGCGGCAACATCCACAGTTTCCATGCTCGACAGTTGCGCCGTAGTCAAGGCAACCAATTGGTCAGTGGTCATATTTGCAACTTGACCCGTTGTCATGCCAGCCAATTGCGCGGTAGTCAAAGACTTAACTTGAGCAGTGGTCAGTGCGGCAATATCATCTGTTTCCATGATTGCCACTTGAGCGGAAGTCAAAGACACCAATTGCTTGGTACTCAATGCGGCCACTTGTACAGTTGTCAAACCGGTCACCACACTGGATGTCGTTAACGCTGTGCCCTGGGAATTGCTCACAGCAGTCAATTGATCTGAATTCAATCCAAGCAATTGCGGATAAGTAATATTGGCGTATTGGGCGGCAGATAATTGTTGCAAATCAGCAGAATCAGCCGCCGCAAACTGCTGATAAGTCATCTTTGACAATTGCGCAGTCGTCAAATTCAAGAATTGCGCAGTTGTCAGATTTTGAATTTGCAAAGTTGTCAAAGCTGCCACTTGCGCAGTTGTCATCTTAATCAACTGATCGGTGGTGATGGCAGCCACTTGAACAGATGTGAGCGATGTGATCTGGGCTGTAGTGATTGCAGCCAAATCTTCTGTTGCCAACTTAGCGATTTGTACTGTCGACAATGATGCCAACTGCTTGGTACTCAACGCAGCGACTTGTGCTGTGGTCAAGCCTGTGACCAATTGTGCGGTGGTGTAGTTAGTGGATCCATGACTGTTTGCAGCCAATTGAGCCGTGCTCAGACCCAGCAACTGTGGATAGGAAATAGTGCTGAAGTTAGCTGTGGATATGGCCGCTAAATCAGCCGTTTCCATAGCGGCATATTGCAGATAAGACATTGCAGCCAATTGCTTGGATGTCAAATTCGCAAATTGCAGCGATGACATACCCACCACTTGTGCAGTTGTCAGACTTGACACTTGGTCTGTTGTCAGTGATGCAATTTGGAGAGTGGTTAAATTGCTGAGTTGGCTCGTACTGATAGACACCAAATCATCGGTTTGCAACGAGGCAATCTGAGAGGTTGTCAATGCGGTCAACTGTTTGGTCGCCAAGTTACTCAACTGTGCACTGGTCAATGCAGAAATTTGTGCAGTGGTCAATGACACCACTTGCGCCGTGGTGAGTGAAGCTAATTGGTCATTGCTTAGCACTTCAATGGAAGAGGTGGTCAATGCGGCAATTTTTGAAGTAGTTAATGCTGCCAACTGGGCAGTTCCCAGTGCTGAAGCTTCCGCGGTGGTCAAACTTGCCATGATTTGACCATCTGTCAGTGTAGACAAATATTTATTTGACGCAATTTGTGCGGTCGTCATGTTGATGATTTGAGTCGCAGACAACGTATTGACTTGGTTTAACGACAAAGACTTCACTTGATTCAGCGTCAATGAAGGAATTTGAGCAGTTGTGATGGCTTTCAACCCTGGAGCAAGCATGGAAGCCAATTGTGATGTGGACAGCGAAGCCAACTGGGACGTTGTCATGTTGGCAATATGCGCCGTCGTCAATGCCTTGATCTGCGAAGTCTTCAAGCTAGCAATTTGAGTACCAGACAAACTGTAAATTTGAGCGGTAGTCAGCTCAGTAACGTCTCGAGTCTCCAACGCTTGCAATTGAGTAGCACTCATACTACTTAATTGCGCAGTGGTCAGTTTGGATACTTGAAGAGTTGTTAGCGCTGCGATTTGGGCAGTTGACAAGACAGCAATTTGGCTGGTCTTCAAACCGGCGATTTGCGAAGTATCGAAGCTTGCCAAATCATTGGTTTCAATCGCTGCTATTTGCGATGCTGAGAATGTCGACAAATCGCTGGCAGTCAAGTGGGCAAATTGCGCTGAATTAAGCGCCTTGATCATCGCCGTACTGAAGGCACCAACCAACTGCGAAGTGGTCAATGCAACCATTTGATCCGTTGTGAAAGCCTGCACCTGGTCTGTAGTCAGCTTAGTCAACTGAGTAGATGTCAGATTTGCTATTTGATCAGTCGTCAAGACCGCGATATTTGCAGTTGTTAATGTTTTGAGTTGGGCTGCACTCCATCCACTTAGCTGTGCTGTCTCAAAAGTGGACACTTGATCTGAAGTCAATGCATTGATCTGGTTTGTAGTCATCACAGCCATCTGACTTGAGGTGATGCCTGCCATTTGGTCCCCGTCAAATGTAGAAAATGCGTCTGCATCGATGGCGAGAAACTGGCTATTGCTCAATAACTCAATATCTGAACTGTCAAGTTGCGCCAATTGGTCCGTACCGAGAGCTTGAATCATGGCAGCACTAAATCCAGACACAAGTTGTGCTGAGGTCAAAGATGCAAATTGATCTGTAGTGAGTGCCTGAATTTGGTCAGTGCTTAAATTTGCAATTTGCGCAGTTGTCAGTGACGCAAGTGTGGTGGTTGTAATGGCTATCAATTCATCGGTTTCAATCGCTTTGATTTGATTCGCTGACAAACTGTTTAACTGCAAACTACTGAGCGCGGTCACTTGATTGGCAGTGAATGCAGCTATTTGTGTTGTGCTCAAAGCAGCCATTTGTGAAGATGTCAACCCGGCCAATTGCGATGTTGACAACGACACCAAATCATCAGTTTCAATAGCACTGACTTGATTCGCAGTCAGTACAGACAAATCACTGGATGACAGTTGGCTAAATTGATCGGTACTCAAAGCCTGAATCATGGCTGTACTGAATGCACCTGCCAATTGCATTGTGGTCAATGCACCAAACTGCTCATTTGTTAAAGAGGCGACTTGGTCTGTGGTTAATCCACTCAGTTGACTGGATTTGATAGTCACCAAATTGGCAGTACTGATAGAGATCAAGTCATCCGTTTCAATGACTTTGATTTGTGAAACCGACAAGCCACTTAATTGCAGGGTTGTCAGTGAGCTGAACTGATCTGGCGTCAGCGCTGCAATTTGTTCTGTGCCCATTCCCGCAATTTGGGCAGATGTCAGTACATTGAGTTGAGCGGTCGACATCACCACCAAATCATCGGTTGATATGGCAGCAATCTGTTTGACGCTCATTGCAGCCAATTGCATTGTGGTCAGCTCAGATATCTGGTCAGTGGTCAATGAAGCAATCAAGCTGGTGTCAAATGCACCTGTTAACTGGGAAGTTGACAAATTGCTGATTTGCAATGTGGTCATTGCTTGAACTTGGCTTGAACTCAAACCTTTCAATTGTGTAGATGTCAAATTCGACAGTTGACTGGTATCAATGGCAGCCACTGCGTCGTTAGACAATCCTGACAATTGGGCCGCAGTCATCCAACCTAATTGGCTTGTTTCAAGCGCCGTCACTTGATCGGTCGACAGTCCTGCAAATTGTTCAGAAGTAAGCGCTTTGAATTGCACACTGCTTAAGTTGACTATATTGACATCAAGTGCGCTGATGTCATTGCTTTCAATGGATTTGATTTGATTTGCACTCAGTACGGCCAATTGCAATGTGCTCAAAGTGTAAATTTGGTCACTGCTCAATCCAGCTACTTGGTCTGTGGTTAACACTGATACTTGTGCGGTTGAAAGCATTGCAATTTGGTCTGTGCTGAATGCTGCCAAGTCCTGGGTTTCCATGGCCATCAATTGCACCGTGCTCAAAATACCAATTTGCGATGAATCGAGAACGCTTACCTGAGCTGTTGTCATTGCGACAATTTGATCAGTATCCATTCCGCGCATTTGCTTTGTGGCCAAGACCATGATTTGATCAGTGGTCAGTACTGCTATCTGATCGGTAGTCATAGCGGCAATTTGCAGTGCGTGCAAATTGGCAAATTGATCAACTGTGATTGCGGATATGTCTTCACCCGTCAATGAAGCAATTTGTGAACTGGTCAAACTGCGGATTTGATCCGTGCTCAACATACTGATTTGTTCAGTATTAAGTACTTGGAGTTGATCAGTACTTAAAGCAGCTACCTGTTCAGTTGTCAATGCCGCCAATTGATCATCCGTCAACACAGATATTTGATCAGTAGACAAAGCTGCAATTTGCTCTGTAGACCAAGCTGCGACCTGCGCAGTATCTATTGAGACAAATTGTTCAGTGCTGAGTGCCTGAATCAATGTTGCACCGATAGCCACCAATTGATCAGAATTTAAAATTGACAATTGACTGGTGTCCATTGACATGATTTGTGCCGATGTCAAACCAGGCAACTGTGTCTCCGTCAAAGCCGCCAATTGATCGGTGCTGAATAAAGCAAAATCACTTGCATCAATGAATCCCAATTGAGCCGACGACAAGCTAATTAACTGAGCTGTGCTGATGACGCCAATATGGTCAGATGTCAGTGCAGCCATTTGGTCGGAACCAAACGCTGACAATTGTGTAGTCGTTAATTTCCTTATTTGATCTGTTGTCATTGACGAGACTTGATCCGCATTCAAACCAATGATTTGACTTGCTGAAAACGTAGTCAATTGGTTTGTGGTCATGGCTGACAAATCGTCTGTCTCAATAGCGCTGACTTGCAGAGACGATAACCCTGTCAATTGTTTGGTACTCAAGCTAGTCACTTGGTCGGTGGTTAGCCCTGCCACCTGTGCGGTGGTCAATACTGATATTTGCTTGGATGTCATCGCGGAAAGCGACAAGGTTGAAAGTTCAGCCAAATCAGATACTTCCACGGCAGCCAATTGGGCAGCGCTCAATCCGAGCAATTGCTTTGTAGACAAATTGATGAATTGATCAGCTGACAACTCTTGAATTTGCGCAGTGGTCAACCCTTGCATTTGAGATGTGGAAAGCGCTCTGAGTTGATCAGTTGACAGCGTATCAATTTGATCCAAGCTCAGGACTGCCAATTGAGACGATTTAAGGCCCGCAATTTGTGCTGTCCCAATCGCTGACAAATCCTCAGTTTGCATAGCCACAGCTTGAGCTGTTGTCAATGCGCCAAGCTGAGCGCTTGATAGGCTTGCGGTTTGATCGGATGTCAATGCCACCACTTGAGATGTCGTTAATGACGACACTTGCAATGTCGTCAGTTTTCCAATTTGGTCGGTAGACAACACTTGGAATTGATCAGTCGTGATCGCGGTCAATTGTGCGGTCGAAAAATTGGCCAGTTGTTTGGTTGTCAAACTGTAAATTTGGTCGGTAGACAGCGATTTGACCTGCAATGTGGTCAATCCAGCTAATTGCGCCGTTGTCAACGAAGCCAATTGACCGGTGGTGACAGCGCCAAGTTGCAGCGTTGAAATCACAGCCAATTGAGCGGATTTCAAACCCTGAATTTGTGCCGTTGTGATGACTGCCAAGTCGTCACTCTCTAAAGAGACTATTTGTAAGGTGGTGAGAGATGCGAGTTGGTCTGTTTTCAGTGCTTTGATTTGATCACTGGTTAGTGCCACAACCTGGCCTGAATTCAAGGAACTGACTTGCTGTGTGCTTAAACCATATATTTGGTCGGTAGACATGACAGCTATTTGGTCTGTGCCTAAACCTTGCAATTGCGCAGTGCTGAATTTTGAGATCTGTGCCGTGGTCATTGCCAGCAGGTCATCAGTTTGCAAAGCTCTTATTTGCCCTGTCGTTAAGCCTGCAAGCTGTGTACTGGTCATGCTTGATGCTTGTTCCGTCGTCAGAGCCACGATTTGATTGGTACTCAATGCGGCAATTTGACTGCTGCTAACTCCTAGCAGTTGTGATGTTTTTAAGCTTGCCAAATCGTCAGTTTCAAAAGCAGCAATCAACCTAGTGCCTAGTGAACTCACTTGCTTAGAGGTCAATACCCCCACTTGATCCATGCTCAACGCAGCGAATTGCGAAGTCGTCAAATTGTTCAGTTGTGCCACACTGAAATTGGTGACTTGTTTGGTTGTCAGTGATTCAATTTGAGCTGTGCTCAATACAGCTATTTGTGCAGATCGCAAGCTGTTGATCTGGCCGGTGCTTAAGACCACCAAATCTATGGTTTCCATACCCGCAACGGCGGATGTGCTCAACGCAGATAACTGGTTGGTATTGAGTGAACTGATTTGATTAGTACCCAGCGCAACCAGTTGGTCAGAACTGATCGATGACACTTGCAATGTAGAGAGCGATTTGAGCATGGCTGTGCTCAATGCTGCCAAGTCGTCCGTTTCTAAAACAGCAATATGCTTTGTACCCAGGCCCGCCAATTGTTTTGTGCCCAAATTGCCAAACTGACTGCTTGTCAATCCCACGATTTGCTGGGTTCCAAGTGCTGCCACTTGGTTTGAACTCATACTATTGAGTTGTTTGGTAGATATGTTGGCAAGTTGGTCAGTCGTGATCCCACTGACACCCGCTGTAGAGATGCTGCTGAATTGACTGGTGGAGAACACGGCGATGTCTTCGTTTTCCATGGCAGCCATTTGTGCTGAAGACATTGCTGCCACTAGCGAAGTGGTCAATGCACCGACTTGATCCGTCGACAATGCCACCACCTGATCCGTTCTGAATCCAAGCATCTGGCCTGCCGTGAAAGATTTGATTTGGTTAGTCGTCAGTTTCGAAAATTGATCCGTGGTCAAAGCAGCAATTTGAGAGCCTTTGAGTGCGGCTACTTGGCCACTGGT
>JACCEC011320605.1_pt1 | contig 27835 bp, 25 predicted proteins | sample 7450121 | NCBI WGS metagenome assembly JACCEC01 (sample SAMN15323455, study PRJNA562643) | freshwater metagenome | isolation source: river surface water | place: USA:Blue River Watershed | collected 2017-08-18 | reverse complement strand
ATAATTAGTTGCACGACGAATATCTTCATCAAAAACACCTTTAACTTGTTTTTCTATCTCTTTCTCAAATGTATTTGAATAAACAGATTCACGAATTCTATATTGATTTGTTTCAATAAAATCTAAAATGGGTTTCATCATTTCAATAGGAATACCAACATGTAAAGATTTAACTAAATAATTTGCAATAATTGAATTGAAGGTGTTAAGATTATTGGCAAATTTGAAATATTCTAAGAATTTGGCAAAAACATCAAATGTTTTTTTGGCATTATAAATAAAACCACCAATATATAATTCCATTTTAGGATTATAAATATCAACTTTGTTTTTATGAGACAAAACAAAATTAATAAAACGGGATTTAGTTGACATATCTTTTATCTCAATTTTATAAGCTGACTCTTCCCTCTTCTTTAAATTTGGATGTGTCCTATTTATACCCATTGAAACCAAAAATGGAAAGTTCTCATACAAATCTTCCAATTTTACCAATAATCTATTTTCTATCTCAAAAAAACCTTTCTCTTCATTCACTTTTATACCATAAGAAGATGATAAACGTGATGGTAAAAACATATGATAATAACAATTTTCCATGATTTTTTTCATCATCAAAAGTGAATGATTCAATTGTTCCAAAAAACGGAAAGCAGGCTTCATATCTAACTTTTTAAAACGGTCATCTTCAATTATATTATCCAATATTTCACCTATCTTATCCAAATAATGTTTATAAATATCATAGAAAAGTGTAATATTAATATAAACAAATACTGCCAAACAATTTTTCATATGTTCTTCTTGTTCAGGATTATTCACAAATGAAGTTTTCTTTAAGTTCAAAATATGTGCTATTATTTTCCGATTATGTTTAAGAACATCTTTAGATTTGGTTCTATCTTCGACGGAACTGAGTTCTCTTAATTTTTCAATTTCGAAAGGAGAAATGGATTTAATATTATAAGGGAGTATGTATTCACTTTTGACTCTTGATGTTTCTTTTTTGTCTTCTTTCATAACTTCATCTAAGGTAAATTGAATACCTTCAATGGAATTCTCAATAATATTCATAAGACGTTCATCTTCATCACTAAAGAAATCGACATTAGAAGTATTATTCTCATTGAGTTGAATATTTTTGGATTTAGACATTTTCTTTTGAACAATCATTCGACTGATTGTTTTATGAATTTTCATATCTATTAATGGAATCTTTTCCATAAATGAATTATTTCCATTAATGATATCCATCATCATAGAATAAATATTTCCAATTTCCATTTTACTATTATTTTTGGAAGTGTTATCTTCAAAAAGTGAATATAGAGGACCAATTGATGGTTGATGAACATCTACAAAATTGGCAAAATAGAGATTACTTATACCAATAAGAGCAATTTTACGAAATTCATCATCATGGATTCTTTTAATAATAATGTTTAAAATTGAATATAGGATATATTCGTGTTCGGTTTGGTAACTATGTATTTGAATAGGATTTTCATATGGATATGTTTGGTTATTGAGAGAGATATTTCTTTTGGGTATTGATTGTATTTGTTTAAGGAAGATGACGGAGTTTTCGGCGAAATCTTTTTTTTGAGAACGGAATCCACTCAATAATTTAGCGAATATAATAAGATTTTGGTCAGATGGATTTAAAATACATAAATTGTTGAATATGTTGTTAAGATGAATAATTTCTTTATTGACACCTTTTTTGTTTATGATGAGATTAATAAGGTCATTTCTTGCAATGCTATCAGGTACTTTTTTCTTGAAAACATTCATAATTTCATTTTGATAATTGAGTAGAATGGATTTTTTGGGTTCTTTTGATTTTTTAATAAAATCGTAGGGAGTTTTTTTGGAATCAATGGGAATATTATCACTTGATAAAAAAGTCTCTTTAAATAAATCTAAACTCATTTTCTATTCGAAATCTCTATATTTGGAATAGATATTTTATAAAAGTAAAATCTTAAAAAGGGGATTATTAGGGGAGTTTAATTATCTCTTCCAATAACATTTGCTGGAATCCCAGCGATTAAATTATTAACATCAATACCATCTAAACCTGTATGGGGTGGATTAGGAGTAGTTGTAAATGGAAGACTTCCACTCATATTTTCTGACATATTATTTATTAATAAGTAGAATATAAAAGTCATGATGATAAAGGAACATATAGAAGGAATTGAACCGATTCCGAGGGGATAAATAATAATAAAAGAGATAATGAGAGATGTTAGGAGAGTTTTGACCCATTTAGGGGGTGATGAACTTGGAATTGAAACAATAAAATGTTCTTGCATTTTTCTATTTTATAGAGAGATATAAAAAATTATGTTGAAGTTATAAATTGAATTATTTTATCCATAAATTCTTTATTCATTTTCGGTGAACAATGATTTCCATTACATGTTATAAAATCATCTGCATATCTACTTAAAATCTGTCCATGTTCATATGGTATTAATTCATCATCAATACTATGTATGACTAATGTTTTCCAATTTCTTCTTTTTGTTTTGTGTCTTTTTCGCAGAGTATTTTTGGTTTGAAATCCAATAGAACTATATACAAAAGATGGTATTTTAGATAATAGATGTTTTATGATAATTTTGATGTCAGTAAAAGAGGATTGAACAATGAGTTTGGGGGAATTAGTTTGGATGGAAACGGAAGAAGAGATTGGACCTCCAATGGATTCTCCCCAAAGAATGATATTGGATGGATTATACATTTTTGTTTGAGTGAGGAAATTATAAAAAAGGATACCAGTGGAAATACAATTTTCTTCATTGGGACTACCATCACTATTCCCGAAACCGGGATAATCAAACATAAGGAGATTTATACCATATTGATACATTTTTTGGAAGAAGGGAAGACGATAAGAAATGTTACCAGCATTTCCATGGAAAAAGAGGATGATATAGTTTTGTAGGGGATTTGGTAAATCAGAAGATGTTATTTCCATGAGCCATCCATGAAATTTTTGATTTGGATTTTCGGGATTAGTGAGATAAATATTTTGGAAGGGTAATTGGAGGGATTCGGGGGAAGAAGAGATGGATTGTTCTGGGAAGAAAACGAATTTTTCGAGGAAATTTTTCAACATGATGGGTTTAAATGTAGAATCATGTATTTTTATAAATAGGTGGGTTTTTCTTTTGATTAAATTAATCTTAATAGAAAATAAAAATAAAACATGGAAAAAATAGAAAATATAATTGAGAGATTTTTGGAGAATTTGAGTTGTTTATCATGTCATGATTTCACAGAAACAACAAATGTTGATTCTTTTTGTTCTCCCCTTGGTGACCTTTCTATTCCTCATCAAACTATGGAAACCCATACTTCAAATTTGAATCGTGATTTTAAACGAATTGGTTGGTGTTTGTATATAAAAGAATTTGATGAATATAAAGCCCTCATTTTATATAATAAATATATGAAAATGGATATAATGGATGTTTATGGGAAAGATGAGATAATATATTTGGAAGATGGGAATGGGAATTTGATAATATCGATAGAATTGGTGAAGAAGGATGAGAAAACGGGGATATCTATATGGGTTCCATCTGAAAATTATGATAAATTGTATGAGAGGATGATGGAAATGAGGAAGAATTTTGATGAAGAAGTGAATGGATATTTAGTAGGTGAATATGTAATTAAAAGAAAATGAAGTTAGTGTAATGAGAAAAAAACTGATTTTATCTTTTTCTGTAATTTTTATTTCGATATAAAAAAATAAATATATTATTATAGAGGATTCTATTTAGAATTGTTAAAAAGAAATGGAACAATTAATCAGAGATTTAAGAAACACGGATAATTTGGAGAGTATAAAGAGTATTCAGTTTAGTCTTTTTAATCAGAATGAGATTCGCCGTGGTTCAGTTTGTGATATTTTAACAGCAGAGACATATGATGGCATTTATCCAAAACAGAATGGATTATTTGACCATAATATGGGTTCGATAGATTCTGCTATAATATGTCCAACGGATGAGAAGAAATCGGAATTATGTCCAGGATATTTTGGAAAGATAGATTTGGCTTTGCCAGTATTTAATCATCATTTTGTGACTTTTATTGAGAAGATGTTAAAGTGTGTTTGTTATCGTTGTTCTACTTTATTGATAGATAAGACAGACCCGTATGTTTTGAAAGAGTTGGAAGGTAAGAAGGGTAGTGGTCGTTTCATGGCAGTATTAGCATTGGCATCGAAGAATAAGGTTTGTTTGTATAATAGTTTATGTGGTGCACAACAGCCATCAAAATATATGAGATTGAATGCAGCGAGTATAAAAGAGAAAGATAATATAGTGAAGATAATTGCGGAATTTGCACAGAGTTCATTGAAGGAGGGAGCTGTAAAGGGTCCAGTTAGACAAACATTGACACCATTGGTATGTTATAAGATATTTGAGAGGATAAAGGATGAGGATGTTGAATTTTTGGGTTTATCATCAAAATATTCTCGTCCAGAATCGATGATAATAACTACATTGGCTGTTCCACCACCAAGTGTTCGTCCGAGTGTGAAGATGAGTGACAACCAGAGGTCAGAAGATGATTTGACACATTCATTGGCGAATATAATTAAAGCGAATAATAGTTTAAAGAAGGAGATGAAGGAGGGTAATACTAAAAAGATACATCAATATCAGGGTTATTTGCAATATATGGTATCGACATATATGGATAATGAGATTCCGGGTGTAGCACAATCGGCACAGAGGACAAATTACAGACCATTGAAATCGATAACACAGAGATTGAAGAATAAGGAGGGTCGTATTCGTAATAATATAATGGGTAAACGTGTTGATTTTACAGCGAGAACGGTTATATCAGTAGACCCGAATATAGATATTGATGAGATAGGTGTACCGATGAAGATAGCTATGAATTTGACATTTCCTGAGACAGTGACGAAATATAATAAAATAAAATTACAAAAGATGGTAAGAAATGGACCTGGAATATATCCAGGGGCTAAATCGATAATGAAGACGACAAAGATGTGTAATGGTGAACCATCACCATGTAAGATATCATTAAAATATGTTGATTTGAATAAAGAGGCTGATGAACTGGAAGTGGGTGATATAGTTCATCGTCATTTGTTAGATGGGGATATAGGATTGGTGAACAGACAACCGACTTTACACAAAATGAGTATGATGGGGCATAGAATTAAAATTTTGCCAGGAAATACTTTTCGTTTAAATATCATGTCTGTCTCTCCATATAATGCTGATTTCGACGGAGATAAAATTCATCTTGTCTCCAACAGGGGGGTGCTTAAGTGGTAAATAGGAAAACCATTTAAGATTAACACTGAAATCCTATTCATAGATATAACCCTCTAGTATTTGTTTTGATTTGAAACAAATGCGACATTATCAAATTGTTCGGGAAACCCGTAAAGTCAAAGATACTAAGTTCTATCACGAAAGTTTTAGAATGGCTTCAGAGAAATACTGAAGGTATAGTAAAAATTCTTTGAATGAGAGAGTATTGTAAAATATTCTTGAAATCGGCAATCCGCATCCAAGCTCCTAAACTCGTTATTGCAAGAGTATGGAGAAGGTTCAGAGACTAAATGGTAGTGGGTCATAAATGATGGAAGTAGCTTTCCTGATATGGCTTAAGATATAGTCCACTCCCACTGGAAACTTTGGGTACTGCTTTGTTTATTTATAAATAAACGAGGGAGATGAATCTACATATACCACAATCAGTAATGACACACGAAGAATTGAAAGAAATAACGATGGTTCCAACACAGATTATTTCACCAGGAACATCAAAACCTTGTATGAAGATAATGGTAGATACGCTTATTGGTTCTTATTTATTGACACAACCAGATACAAGATTGAGTCGTCAAGAATTTCAGGATTTATTAACATTTTCACCATATTACAATGGTAAATTACCTGAACCTGCAGGAGAAGATAATGGAGTACCATATTGGTTGGGTCGACAAATAATAAGTATGATATTGCCGGATATATCACTTCCATATTTGAAAGATGCGAAGATAGTGAGAGGGGATATGATAGATGGTTATTTGAGTGAAGATTGTTTGGGAACAAAACCAACGGGAATAATTCAACAGATTTATAATGTTTATGGGAAGGACCAAATGACTCGTTTTATGAATGATATTGAGAAATTGGTTACTCGTTGGTTGATAACTAATTCTTTTTCAATTGGTTTCGGTGATGCAGTTATTAAAAAGACGGACCGTATTGAAGTTAATAAGATTATTGAGAAAGAAATACAAGGTGCTTATGATATTTTGATAAGAGCACAAGAGGGGATGTTTGCTTTGGAATTAGATGATTCTTTAAGGTCAGACAAATTAGAAGTTGAGATAAATACAGCATTGAATAATGTTTCGGAGAAAGTGAAGAAGTATATCGGAAATATTATTGATAAAAAGAATGGATTCAAAGAAGCGATTGATTCGGGTTCAACAAAGGGAAATATGGGACATATTATGAATATTACGGCTTTAGTTGGTAAATTTGATATTTGGGGAAAACGTGTTCCAAATGAATTTACACATAGAACATTACCACATTATGCTAAATATGATTTATCACCAGAAGCCAAAGGTTATTGTAAAGATTCATTAATTTTGGGAATGAATCCGGCCGATTGCTTCTTCGGTGCTATGAATGGTCGTAATGGTAAGATTGATACAGCCATTAAAACCGCAGATTCCGGTTATATATCTCGTAAGTTTATCAAGGCAACAGAGGATTTGGTTATAGCATATGATTTGACTGTTCGAAATGCTTCAAATGTGATTGTTCAATTTGCATATGGTGATGATAATATGGACCCATCAAAAATTGAGAAGATTACAAAGATTGATTTAATTGAAATGGATAATGAGAAGATGAAAAAGACATTTTTGTTTGAAGAGATGGGAGATAGAGGATATTGGGAAACTTTTATGATGAAAAAGGATGTTGATGAAATGATGAAAGACCCTAAATACACTGAAACATTGATGAGTGAATATGAAGAGATGATGGGATACAGAGAAGATTTGAGACATAAATATTTCAAGAATTGTGAAATGGTTGGTGATATTTCAACATATGTATCTATAAATCCACAAAGATTAATACAATCGACATTAGTGAAATTCAATATTGAGAAATTTAGTTTGTCGGATTTAACACCAATGTATGTCATTGAGAAATTCGATAGTATGATGGATTCAATTGTTCAATATTTTCCCGAAAAAGAGAAAAGTATCCGTTTACAAAGAATCATCTTTAAATCATTTTTAGCTTCAAAGAGAGTAATAAACGAATATCGTATGAACAAATATATGTTTGATTATGTTTTACAAATGATTCAGATGAAAATGATGTTATCAATTATTACACCAGGTGAAACTGTTGGTGTTTTGGCTGCCCAAACATTAGGTGAAGGAACTACACAGATGACCTTGAATACTTTTCATTCTATAAGCAGTGCTGCATCAGTTATTACTGAAGGTTTACCACGTTTGAATGAAATTATTAAATTAACGAAAAATATGAAAAATAAGAATATGAAGATTTATTTGAAGGAAGAATTCCGTGAATCGAAAGAACAAGCAAAGAAATTAAAAACACAATTTGCTTATACTAAAATGAAGGATTTACTCAGTTCAAGTGAAATTATTTATATGGGTTCTGAATCATACACTGATACAAATGAAGAGAGAGAATTTATTCGTTCATATCAAGATTTCACGCAATTATTTGGAATAGAAGAGTGTAAAGAAGAAGAATTATCACCATGGATGATTCGTTTTGTCTTTGATAAAGAATCAATGATGAATCGTAATATTTCTATTTTAGAAATTCAAGAGAAGATTAAAGAGAAGGAATCGGATGATATTGAATGTCCATTCAGTGATGATAGTGCTTCAAATGTTGTCATGCGTGTTCGTTATAAAAAAGATAATTCCGATAATGTATTACAATTTATGAGAGATTTTGAGAAACAATTATCGGAAATGACTATTCGTGGTATTGATGGTATTGAAATAGCTGATGTTGTTGAAAAGAATTTCATTAAATATCAACCTGATGGCTCATGTGTTCCTTCTAAAGAGTGGATTGTTCAAACAAAGGGGTCGAATATATTAGATATTATGAGTGATGATTCTGTTGATTATACAAGAACAACAACTAATGATATTATAGATTTTGTTGAGATTTTTGGCATTGAAGCAGCGCGAAACATGTTAATTCAAGAATATTCTATTGTTTATCAATCAAATTCTATCAATTCCCGTCATATTGAATTAATTGCTGATGTTATGAGTTATAGAGGTAAATTAATGCAAATTGACAGACATGGAATAAATAAAAATCCTGATATTGGTCCTATTGGAAAAGCATCATTTGAAGCTGTTATGGATACATTCATTAAATCCGCATTATTTGCAGAAAAAGATAATATGAAAGGAACATCAGCTAATATCTTCGCTGGTCAATTCTGTAAAGCTGGAACAAATGCTTTCGAAATTATTATGGATGATGAAAAACTAATGAAAGAAATACCATATAATGCTCCTAAATATGAAGAAAAGAAAGAGGTTTCAGAAGATTATGTTGATGAAATGATTGAATCTTTATATGCTAAAAATAATAATGCTAATAGTGCAAATGATATTCAAGATGAAGATTTTGATTTCGGTTTCGGTATGGAGTTAGAAAAACAAAGTGTTCTAACTGGACCCAACATGAGTCATGTTCAAATTATTGATAAGAAAACTGGTTCCATTAATCATATGACTGTTGAAAGTAAAGATATGGCAAATGAACGACTCATGGTTCCTGATATTGGTGTTCCAAATAATAACCAAAATACCAAATTAACTGTTCCAAATATTGCTGTTGAAGAAGATGAAGAAGACACTAAAATGTTTGTTCCTAAATATGATGATGATGTTGATGTTGATGTAGATGATTCTAAAGTCGAAAAAGTAGAAGAACCAAAAAGAAAAACAAAAAAAGTTCCAAATAAAAAGAAATAAAGTGTTGAAGTTTAATTAACAATCATTCATATTCCAAATTCCAAATTCCAAATTCCAAATTTCAAATTATAAATTATAAATTATAAATTATAAATTATAAATTCCCATTAAAAATAATAAATTATAAATATATAAATTTTATATATTTATGAAAAAAATAATAAATCATTCATTTTAAAAATGAGAAAATAAAAATAATATGAAAAGAGAAACAACATAAACCATATAAATATAAACATCGAACTTTTGAGCAATTTGTGATAATATATCTTTATCTAATCTTAATCTCAATATTGGTCTCTCAAGATTTTCCATTTCACTATAAATAGACATTTTATAAACAACATAATATTGTCCCCTTATATCATCTCTTTCAAATGAAACTCTATCATAATTTAATGAAACACCTTTTTCTTTATTTAAGGTTTTTGGTCCATCTGTTATCATAAAACTATAATTCTTTTTTTTCATTTCATCTTTTTCTAACAAATATGTTTGGAAATGTTGAATCACCTGAGGTGACAAATCATACAATTGTAATGACATCTTCTTGTTTTCTATTCTCTTTGTTCTCTATTAATAAATTATTTCTTTAAATTGAATTTAGTTTCTATTAATTTTTGAAGTGATTTAAGACGCAACACTTTTTGATGAAAATTTTTCATTTTTGCGATTTGAATTTGTCTATTCAAATTCTGTTTTTGTTTCTGATGCACTTTTTTAATTGGTTTTGGTTTTTGACCTTGTTTTTTACTTTGATTAGGTTTCATCCTTTGTCTATTTGGATTTTGAATCTGTCTTTGTGGTTGTTGTTCAGGAGTTTCAATAATTGCTTTATCTATTTCATTTTTCAATCTAAATTCTTTTTCTAATAAAATCTCCAAATATAATTCATTCATCTTTTCATCAAATGTCTTTTCCCTTTCTATCGCTTCTTGTTTCTCTTCTTCTTTTATCTCTTCCTCTTTCAATTCTATCTCTTCTATCTTGTTTTCTTCCAAATCAATCTTTTCTTTAAGTTCAATTTCTAATTTAGCTTCGTTTTCATCTAAAACACCATCTTCATAAAAAGATTCAATTTGTTCATTCATATCTTCAATATTCTGATTTGCTTCTTCTCTTTTCATTTCAAGAAATTGTTTAAAAAGAATATTTGTGTTATTATTAGCATAATTTTGTTCAAACCATTTTATGCTTTTGAAAATAAGTTCGGAATCAAATGGATATTTAGATTCTAAAAATGAAATCATATTACGAATAGTTGTGAATTGGTCTTTTTCATATTGAGATGTTTCTACATACATTACACTTTTTGATGATGATTGAAGGAATCTACTTGAAAAAGATTGATATTCTAATTTATTTTGTTGAATCCATTCCAAAAAATCTGTTCCATTCTTTTCTATTGTATTATCTTGTATATATGCCTTTTCAGCTACTTCAACTATATTTTTTTGATAAAATATAAGATATTTTTGATTTCTACGGAATTTTTGAATGTAATCAAAAGATTCTTTAGTTTTAAAAAGTTGATACAGATTTCCTAATTTACAAGGATTTGTTTGACAACAATTTTCAATTTCACATAATTTAAATTCAATTCCACTACTTTCAAAAATATTCACAATCAATTTTTCAATATTATCAAATGATGAATTCGGATAAATAATTATATTATACATTTTTCCCTTCTGTTTTATATTATTACTTTTTTTCCGTCAAATAGACCAAAAAAATATATATTTAAATATTAATATTAAAAAATATGAAATTTATCTCTATACCCATCCTCTTTTCATTCCTTTTACCTTCTAATTCTTTTCTTAATAAACCCATTATCTATCCTCTTCCTGCTCCAATTTATGAAGGACCATTACCAAATCCTCATCCTCATCATACTAATCTCAGACAACCAATTCCAAGACCAAATCCAATTATTCTTGAAATAGAAGTTGTAGATGAAGAAGATGAAGGCGATGAATTTATTGGACAAGAATATGAAGGAATGGATATAATACATATTTAAATCCATGCGAAAATCCTATCCAACTATAAATTCGATATCCATCATCACCATTATATTTTCGAATTGTCACTTGTTGGACAATAACTATCGCATTAATATCACTTCGTCAATCATTATCCATCTCATCCTTTTTAGATAAACACCATTGATAAAATTTAATTAATATTATCAATCAATCACCATTTCTAAAAAATAAACCATGGATAGACTTCACGAAGTATCAATGGGCCTCTCTTTCTTTTATTCATTGGCCCATATACATATTTATGTCATCAGACCTTCTTATGCATTCCAATTAAAATTTTGATATTCAAATATCATTTCTAAAGAACTAATTAAACCCTGATAACCATATTTAATTCCCATTGTTTTCTTAAAATAATTCTCCATATTCCCATTATTCTCAATATATTTCTCAAACATCTCTTGAACCGTTTCTATCCCCTTCCTTCTACATTGTTCCACTATTGTTGGACTATTTGAAATTGTTCCCAATGGACACAATAATATATTTAAATTATGAAATGACCCTCTACAATATTTATCTCTCAAAACAACCTCAAAACCTTGTCTCTTCACTTCTTTCATCATTTCAACCAAACATGTTGTATCTGCTAAAGCACAATGATATTGAACTTCACCGTTTTGATTAGGACGGAGATGTTCATAAACTGTTTTCAATTTATAATTTGGTTTTAAATTCGGAATCATCTCTTTCATTAAAGGATATAAATCGAGAAAATACCAATTAACTGGAATTTTCATTCTCATCCTCTTAAAATGTGATTCCATCACTATCTGGTCATATCCAAAATTATTATATGCTACCCAATCTATCCTTTCAGCTTCTCCAAACATCTGTGACACTATCATCCTTAAATTTCTAAAAAAAGAATCCGAATCCGTCGCATAATTTTCATCTAATTTGTTTTTATCAATACCATGAATTTCTACTGCATCTATAATTCCATCATAGGGATAAACATATTGATTAATGAAAACAGAACCATCCACTAACATAATCGCCATTTGCATTACACCACAAGTTTTTGCATTCAATCCATTTGTCTCAAAATCATAAAATAAATATACCATCTTATTATTTTTACTGTTTTAAATATAAAATTATTTATTGAGTTTTTCTTTATATTGAAATCTAAATCTAAATCTAAAAAATATTAGAATGTAACAATAGAAGGATATTGATAATGAACAATATAAAAGAAAATGGAAATGGAAATGGAAACAGTAATCAAGAATTAGACCATTTAAAGATAAATGAAAAAACAAATAGAACTAATTATGATAAAAAGAATTATATTAAAAGAATTAAAAATGGAAATAATTTTAGATATATTTATAAAGATGGAAGACCAGTGAATGATAAACAAACACTTGAACAAATCTCACATATCTATATAGCTCCAGCTTATCAAAATGTTAAAATCTATTTAAATTCGGATTTGTTAGCAGTTGGTATAGATACAAAGGGTAGAAAACAATATGTTTATAGTGAAGAATTTAAGAAGAAGAGAGAAAAGAAAAAATATTGTCAATTGATGACATTATCATCGAAAATAGAAAAGTTGAAAGCGAAGATAAAAGAGGATTTAAAACAAAATGATTATAATCTCAATAAATTAATTGCGGTTGTTTTAAAAATTATGGATTTATGTAATTTCCGAAGTGGACAAAGAAAAATGGAGAAAAAATATAAATCTCATGGTATCACTACTGTTCATAAAAACCATCTTGCTATTGCAAATAATAAAGTAGAAATTGAATTTACTGGTAAAAAAGGTGTTAATAATTATTGTGTCATTCAAGACAAACCCATTCAAGATATGTTAAAAAAGATATATAAAATGTCATCTAAAAATGACCCTTATCTTTTCTCCATTGTCAATAATCAAGGTGAAAAGGTTTATGTGACTATTGATGATTTAAATAATTATTTGAGACCATTTGAAGTTACAACAAAAGATTTAAGAACATGGAATGCTAATATAATATTTTTAAAAAGTTTATTTTATACATTGGAAGAGAGAGAAGATGAATTGACAAAAATGAAGAATCCAACACCAACAAAAGAATTAAAATTGAGAAAACAAATTGTTCGTGAAGCTGTTGTAAAAACTGCTGTTCTTCTTCATAATACTCCATCTGTTTGTAGAAGCAGTTATATTTATAAAAGTATAATTAAAGGATTTGAAGAAGACCCTAAATATATGAATGATGTTTTAAGTTTCAATCGTCGAAATTTCCATTTTGAAAAGTATTTAACAAAATTATTAGCTAATAGTGCAAATGGAAACAAAAACAAAAACAAAAACAGTTGTTCAAACAAAAACCGAAATAATAAAAAAAATATTCCAAAAAATTAGAATAACAAAATAAGAAAATGAGTGACGATTTAGAATTTGATATTTCTCTTCAAGATAAAATTTTCAATGTTGTTATTGAAAATATGACATTTAATGATGATGAATACTTTGACCCAACAACACATTTAACTGATATTCAACCTCTAACAGCTTCTTCAAATATTGATTTGTCTCGTAGAATGGATTTAGTATATGACCAAGGTAGTATAGGTTCATGTGTTGCAAATACACTTTCATGGGCTACTCGATTTAAAAAGATTAGTTTAAATCCATCACGTCTTTATTTATATTATTATTGTCGTGTTTTAGATAGTCGTGAAGGGGATAATGCTCCATCTATAGATGATGGAACAACAATTCGTCAAGGTATAAATGTTTTAAGGAATATGGGAGTAGTTGATGAAGTATTATATCCATATATAACATCAAAACATGGACAACAACCACCAACCAATTTAAATGTTTATGCTTCAAGAAATAGAGTTTTAAGATATTCTCCACTCCGTAATGATATACAAACATTGAAAACGTGTTTAGATTCTGGTCATCCATTTTCATTTGGTATTCTTGTTTTTTCTTCTTTTGTCACAAATGCAGTCACAAGAACTGGAAATGTTCCCTTACCAAATACAAGAACAGAGAGGATGTTAGGTGGTCATGCTTTATGTGCAGTTGGTTATGATGATACACTTCAAGTATTTAAATTTGTTAATTCATGGGGTAGAGGATGGGGTTCAAATGGATATGGAACAATTCCATATTCATATATAACAAGTAGGAGTTTAGCAGGTGATTTTTGGGTAATCTATGATGTTAGTCAATTACCCAATATAACAGTAATACCTGTTGTAAAAAAGAAAATAAATAAGAAAAGATTAAATCAAATTCGTAAAAAGATGAATCCTATTAATTTTAATTTGTGGATGAAAAAACATAAATATGTCTTATAATCCTATCCGTTTATTAATTTTTATAAAAATATTAAAATATTATAATAAATAATATTTTGAGAAAATGTCATATTTCTTCTTTTATGGAACTAATGAACGATACATTGATATAACAAATGAAGTTTATAATTATTGTTTTTATGGAAATCATATTTTTATACCACAAGATGATATTTTAAGAGGAGTTATTTTTCCTGACCCTCTTTATGGTAAAGTTAAAAATATACTTGTTGTGAAAATTGATGGGTTAGAAAGGAATTGTCGTGTTTATTCTGATAAAGAAGATATTAATATACAAATCAATAATTTCGTTTCTTCATCATTATCTATTAGAAAAGAAGTAGTAGAGAGAAATATAGGACAAATACATTCAAAATTGAGGTTAGTAGATGGTAATATGAGAGATGAATATAATGAACAGATGATGGTTTTGAATTATCTTGATTCAAAAGCGAAAGTTTTAGAAATTGGTGCTAATATTGGAAGAAATACTATGATGATATCTTCAGTATTGGAAGATGAGAGGAATTTGGTTACTTTAGAATGTGACCCTTATTCAGTCAATTCACTTCGTAAAAATCGTTTTATTAACAAATTTAGATTTAATATAGAACCATCAGCACTTTCATATAGAAAATTAATTCAGAAAGGTTGGGATACAATCCCATCTGATATTTTAATTCCAGGCTATAAATGGGTTAGTTGTATTACTTTTGAACAATTAATTGAAAAATATGGAATAGATTTTGATACACTTGTATTGGATTGTGAAGGTGCAATTTATTATATATTAATGGATAATCCTAATATTTTGAATAAAATAAAAATGATTATTTTGGAATCGGATTATCATACAGTTGAACATAAAAGATATGTTGAATTATTATTTGAAAAAAATGGATTAGAAAAAGTATATTCAGAAGGATTAATAGGATATGAACATTTACCATTTCCAAAAGAATGTCGTGAGAGTTTCTATGAAGTTTGGAAGAAATAATAATTAATTATTTTTATTTTGATTGGAATAATTATATAAATCTCTCCAAATTTCAGAACAAATTGATTTACATTGATTCTCTGGATTTGGATGTATATTTATATTCCTTTCTTTATTTTTTTGATGTCTTAAATTACAATTTTTGATACATTCATTATAATAATCTTTTTTGAATTCATTAAAAATTTCTATTTTTAATTGATTATTCTCATTTTTCATCTTTTTAAGTTAAACTAATAGAATATTTATAAAAAATAAAAAAGTGATAAACGAACTTTTTATCTCTCTGATATATAAAGTATAATTATTATAATATGAGTAATAATAAATTTGGTTCTACCAATGTAAATAAAGACAAAGATAAAGAAAAAGAAAAAGATAATGCTTCTAATCAACCTAAAATATGGAATGATAGTGAAGTGAAACTTTTAAAGAAATGGGCTGAACTCTCTGCCAGTTATCGTGTTTTACACGATAGAGCACATCGTATTTATAAATTCAGAAATTATTGTTTTACCATTCCTGTCATTATTTTTTCAACAATTTTAGGTACTGCATCTTTTTCTCAAAGTACATTCCCTGTTTCCTATCAACATTATATTCCTATGGGTATTGGTACTCTCAATATCATTTCAGGTATAATAACTACTATAGCACAATTTACTCGTGTAAGTGAATTAAGTGAAGCGAATCGTGTAGCATCTATTGCATATGGTAAATTTAGTAGAAATATAGCGACGGAATTGTCATTACCACCTGAATTCCGTACATATAGTGGTATTGATTTCGTTCAAATTTGTAGAAGTGAATTTGACCGTTTATTGGAACAATCACCTATTATTCCACTTGATATACTTGAGAAATTCATGAGTGAATTAGATGATGATATTGAGAAACCGGATATAATGAAAGTGACAAAGATAGAAGAATGGAAACCGACGAAAGAAGAGAAAGCAGCGAAAATAATAGCAAATGCATTTCAAACTATGCATAATAGATCGAGAGAAAAAGAGAAAAGTGGTGTTCAAAAAATGGCTGACATGGTTCAAAAGAAAGGATATGGTGTTGTAAATAAAATCAGTTCTATGATTACCCCACCCGCTATAAAAGAATTAAAAGAAATAAAAGCAAAAGAAGAAGAAATTTTGAATAATAATATTGGTGCTGTAAAAGAACAAATTCTTGAAAAGAAAAATTCATTTACGGGATTTGTTGCTAAACAAGTTGAATCTCGTGCAAATGAACTTAAAGAAATAACTGGTTCTGTCAATGTTTCAAATTTAATAAAAAAGAAAAATGAAGAATTAAATCAGGTTTCTATTCCAACTCCAACTCCAACATCTAATAAAATCTCACCAAATAAAATTATAAATTCAGCTTTGAATACACCTCAGAAAAATGATGTTGTCAATTCTGTTAAATCAAATGTTTTTAATATTATTCAAAAAGCCAAAAATGAATTACAACAACCTATTTCTTATGTTGGTGCTACAAATAACTATGATGAAGTTCCTACAAATATCGATATAGAAGAAAAAGAAATAGTAGTTGGAACAGATGAAAATGTTTAATAAATATATCTTAAAAGGAATTTATAGAGTTGTTGAGGAGAATTAATATTTTTGCCTAAATAATAATAACATGTTATATTTTCTTGTTTGGAATTATATGCTAACATAGCTTGTTGTAAATTTTTCATAAAATCTCCCAATACAAACATCAAATATCCAAAATTGGAATTCGTTTTTAAACCTTTTTGTTGTTGTTCATAAACATATCTCAATAATTCATATTGAGCTATACTTGGTATAACTAAATTCCTATCTGGGAAAATATATTCAAATTCTGATATCCATGGAACTACTGCACAACTTCCACTTTTCCCTTTTATCACATCCTGATAATTCATCTGAAGTTGTTCATAAAAGAAATTTGTTAATTGACGAACTATTTTTGGGTCTTCTCTGAAAAAATCCCAAATCCTCTCCTTCTGTCTCTTATATACTTCTTCAGCCATAAAATATGGAATTATTTTTATATCTAATTCTTCTATTGCTCTTATTTCCACTTTTACTGGTAAAACTTCTTCCAATTTTAATCCTTGTGGTGAATATCCAACTATTAAATAATTTAATGAGAAAAATGGTGAAACTAATATCTGTGATTGATTTGATGTTAATGATTGATATCCTCTATTTGGAAAAATGTCATATTTAAATGCACCTGTAAATGTCACTAATTGTGTTAAATTCTTCTTTGTTATAACAACTGTTTGAGGTGAAACTGTGATTGGTCCTAAAACAAAAATTGTAACTGTTTTTGTTGTTGTATTATAATTTGTGTTTGTAGGATTGAAAGTTACAGAAAGAGTTTGATAACCATAACCTAAAAAGGTTCCTGATGGTGGATTATATATTGTTGTTCCAGTTAAAGGTGTTATTCCATCATAAGCATAAAATTCTGCATCTAATTGAGTGGATGATAAAGGTGTTGTATAAAAAATATCATTCGGATTATTCCATTGTATATTGACATCAATCGTATTTACTGTCAACATTGTCATACTTCTTCTATCATAATAAGTTGCTGAATCAATTGGTTGAAAAAGACATCTTAAAACTCTTATTCCAGCTGATAATATTGTTCCAATTGGAGGAACATATATAAATGTTCCTGCTACTGGATTCCCTATTGAATCTTCTGCTGTTGCATTCAATTGTGTACCTGATAATGCTGTTCCATAATCAATTGGAGATGGTGTATTCCAAATAATTGTTACAACTTGTTTGAGGTTATCGACTAAAATGGAATTTGTCCCTGTATTTGAATTGTAATTAGAAGCATCTGTTGGAGTAAATGCAACTGAAAGTGAATTAGTTCCCGTTGGTAATGTATCACCCACATTAATTATTGTTGAAGTTGTAACATTAGTATATACATATGTTCCTGATAATACACTATTATCATAACTAAGAGCAACAGCATTTAATTCAGATTCAGCTGTTAATGGTGTTGTTGTGTTAATGGGTTGGAGTGGAGATGTCCAATCAATTGTAGGAGTGTATTTATTGACAATTAAATAATTGGATATTTGGGAGACTTCATATATATTAAGATTGGAAGGAGTGAATGTAGCTATTAATTCATCTCCTGTTATTTCTTCTGCGGGAAGTATGTCCCCAGCTTCATAATTATAGGAAAATGTTCCACTAATTGAAGATGTTGCATTCAAATAACCAGCTGGAAGTGGGTCTCCATAAGTAATTGCTGTTAATGGTCCCCATGTCAAAGTATATGGTATTGAAAAGAGTGTAGTAGAAGAAGAAAGAGTAAAAGAATTACCAAAATCTGCTGTAACTGAATAATTCCCATATGAAGTTGCTGTATATGTATTTGTTATACCAAATGCAGAACGATATATTTTATTGCTTCCACCAACACGATATAAAATATTATTTGTTTGGTTATAACTCATAGAATATCCACTTGGTGTATAGGAATATGTTTTAATGAGATTACCATTAGAAGTTTGTCTTTGATAAATTTTACTGGCATTAGTATCCATAACAAGATAATTATCATTATTTAATAATTGGACAGAAACAGGATTTAAATAATTCTGATTTTCAACATATGAAATACTGTAGGTGGTTGTAAAAGCAGAATAAACGGCACATCCACTATATCCTTTCCCAGTCGAGACATTATATGGTGAACAGAAATAAATATTGGGATATGGAAGTGTATTGTCAACAGTAATACCTGTAGCACCATGACCGGCTTGAGATGGTATACTGATAGTGAATATGACAGAGCCAGTTGAATCATATACATAAATGAATTGGGTGTAAAAAGAAGCGACATAAATATTATTATTTTGGTCAACAGCAATGTCATATGGGGTATAGGCTAAATTAATTTGTAATTGAAGAGTAGTTCCAGTTGGGTCATATCTTTTAATCCATTTACTGGATTGACTTGTTATATAAACGCGATATGTTGAATCTACAATAATACCAAATGCATTTGTTCCTGAAATAGAATATGCTAATGTTGTGAGATTTGAATTGAATTTTAAAACAGTTATAACATCTGATAAATTATAAATAACATAAATATTTCCTAAATTATCTGTAGCGACTCCTTTAAATGAACCACTTGAATAACTTCCATTTGTTAAATCGGAAAGTGAACTTAAAGAAATCTGATTAGTTTGAAGGAGTGTTGCTCCTTTATAAAATTGATATTGATTGGGTATAGTAGAACATGATGCTGTAAGTGTTGATGTTCCTGTAATAGAGATTGGATTGGGAGATGCGGAAAGAGTTAATGTATAAGTCATTTTTATAAAGTTATAATGTATAATCCTATTTTTATAGGGTATAAATTATTTGATTTTTTACAACTTAAGTTTCCTTTGGGAACGACTAAGATTATTATTATTATCGAAGCCTATAATGTGAGTTATCCTATTTAATTACCAGGAACTTTATTAATATCATTTCCAATTTTTACCATGATTTCCACCCAAATACGAGGTTCAACTTCTTTCAATTGTTCTAAATAAGGAAATATCATATCAGGACACTTATCTTGTAATTGTATCATATTCTCATAAAACATATTTGCTAATGTTTCAACTGTATATTTTCCAGATGGTATTAATTGTTCAATAATTATTTGAAAGATTGTACAATTCATATTCACGTTCTCAAAATCTTTCTCTTTCTCTTTTCTGATTAATTATCTTAATCACAAATAAATTTATTTAAAAATTATTCATTTTTTATAATTGTTTATATTATTATTTACGTTAATATCTCATTATTTATCCAAATAAACGATTGATATAAATAACAATATCTTCATTTGTTGATATGTTCATATTCTTATAAAATGAATTTACGTTTATATCTATATTTAACAAAGCCGATAAATTATATTTCATTGTATTATCAATCCAATCTTTCCCATATTCCAATCGAATTTCTTCTTGCTTATCTTTATTAATAATGTTATTTTTATGTGTAATAATAAATCCGAGACCACAATCATAAAATAAAGATAATTGATTTAATGGATATCTTTTAATTTCCATTTTTTTATGATGTTTTTCATTCAAAACAGGTTCAATACTACATTCTTTAAAAAGAATTGATAATTTTTTTTCAGCTTCAACTTCCATTTGTTCTCTCTTTAGAAAAAAATTGGGAAATTTAATTCTTCATAATTTCATCTCTCAAATCTAAAATGAACATTTGACGTTCTTCTGGGAATGTATCCAAGAAATTAGCGACTTCTCCTTCTCTCCCATCTCGGGCTTTATCACTAAATCTCAATAATCCCGTTGTTTTACTATTTTCACCCAATTCTTCTCTTATCTGATTTGTGAAATTCTTCTTGTGTATTAAAGCAATTACTGTAAAAGCAAATGGGACATCTAATATTTTATGTAATCTTCCTTCTGTAAATGATTTGTGTTCACCACGGACACAATTATCATCGAATTTCTTTTCATCCCAAAATTCCCTCAAATATGCCATTGATGCTTCTGATAATGAAATTGGACCATCTGATGCCATTGATGATGTATTATTCACAATATTATATGTTCCTATCATTGTACTTCCCAAACATTGAATTCCCTGACTCTCATATTTCATCAATAATTTTACACGAGCCAACAATGTATGTTCTTCATAAATATCATCATCATCAACATGAACAATATATCTATGTGATGCATTCGAAACTCCAATATTTCTTTTCATAGCAATTGTATATGGTTCACTTCCAGATTCTAATAAAATATGTTTAATACGAGAATCTCCAGGTGGAAGTAATCCTCTTACAGTATCTTCTATAGTCATATCATCCGTCATATCTTCAACAATAACCCATTCAATCTTCTCTTTCGGATAATAAAAACCAAATACATTATATAAAGCCATAGCAAATAATGTTTGTCTTTTATATGTTGGTGTTATTATTGAAACATAGGGGAGATTTTCAAATGGGATTTCAGGAAGTCGCAAAACATAATTACCATCCGCATCAACACCATTTTCCGGAACAGTTAAACCTTTTAATGTTTGTGTCATGAATGAATAATCAACTTCTTTCCCTTCAATATCTGAAAAACCACCTCTTTGGATACAAATCATTGGGTCAGCCATATAACATTTATATTTTGGATGTATCATTTCCAAATAATATCTGTCAATTTCACCCTCATAGTTTTCTAAACCCATTAAGTCATTTACTAAATCCCTATTTGCTAAATTAATCATATATGAATGTGTTGTCCAAGTTTGCACACGAGTCCACCCTTCATGATTCTTCTCTAATACTCTGAAAACTGTTCCTCCAAAATATAACATGTCCCAATCTGATGGTGCTCTCTTCAAATGTGATGTATGACTAATGTAATTAGCATCATCTTCCATAATAAATACACGCTGTTTTCCTTCAGCAACACATCTTTTGATAATAGTTAAATGTGATTCTAAACAACCTCTTTTTGGTGAAGTTGGATGTCTATCAGCAGTGAAGAATTGGAAACGGATATTTTTTTTATCGAGATGATGTTGAATAGCCTTTTTTTTGTCTTTTCTTTCTTTTAAATTAATGACAAAAGTAGGTGTAGAACTCAATACTTGTTGAACAATCATTTTCTTTTTTGTTCTATTTTGTTTGTTTAATGTATTTGGTTTATATTTTTTTTAAGTTGATTTATCGAGTTTTTTTAGTTGTTTGTTTTTTCCCCGTTTAATGAGAAAAAAAGTGAATTAATAATTTCAGTATAAAGAAATAACACTATTAATATTAGAAAGAGAATTCGTTTTAAAGAAAAGATTATTAGAAATGGGTGTTCCAAGTTTATTTATATCATTAGTAAGAAATAAGGCTTATAAGAATATATTATCAGCAGTTGAAGCTGGTAAAACGGGATGTGATTATTTATTGTTAGATTTTAATTCTCTTGTATATGATTCTTATGCGAGGGTTGCTGAAGCGATGAAAGGACAAAATTTGAATAAAAACTCTACAGAAACACATATTATAACTGATTTGATAAGATATTTGAGACATATGATATGTGATGTGGTGCAACCAGCAAAATGTACATATTTTGCAATAGATGGTCCTGCACCTCGTGCGAAGATGATTCAACAGAGGAGTAGAAGATACAAAGGTTATCAGACAAAGTTATATACACAAAGATTGAAAGAGAGATTAGGATTGGAAGTAGAAGAAGGATGGGATGCATCAGCAAATATAGCACCAGGGACTGTTTTTATGCAAAAGATGACAAATGAGTTGGTGAAGGTGATGAGACAAAAGGGTTTTTCTGTTCATAATCAGGAGATGGAGGTTGTATTAAGTTCTTCGAATGTTCCGGGAGAAGCGGAACATAAGATAATGCCAGTGATTCGTAATTTGGCTCGTGCAACAAAGTCTCGTGATGATGTTGTTTATATTTGTTCTAAAGATGCTGATTTGATTGTTTTATCGACGATGACACATAAGAGTAATATACATATATTGAGAAGAACGGATGGAGAGAATGATAAGAATATTCAGCAATTATATGAATCTCATGAATTTATACAATTTAATATAGATGGTTTGAGAGAGGGTTGGGCGTCAGATTTAACGAAAGAAGGTGTTGAAGCGGACCCGATTCGTCTATTGAATGATTATAATTTTTTGACATTTATAGTTGGGAATGATTTTGTACCAGCTTTATCTTATATGAAGGTAAAGCGGGATGGATTAAGAGTATTAAAAACAATATATAATGAGGTGAAACAGAGACATACAGGGTATTTGATAGATTATGACCCATTTGATAATTCGGCTGAACCGAGAATAAACAATGCTTTTTTCCGGGATATTTTTGGTGAATTGGCGAAGAAGGAGGATAGGGGTATGAAAGAGGAATATAGATTGGTGAAAAGGTTAATGTCTGGATATAAAGACCCAAAGAGATTGGAGAGGGAAGAGACTTTAACACCATATAAATTGGAGATGACGAGATATGACCATTTGGAAGTTTGTTCATCGGACCATCCATTGTTTGGGGAATATCATCAAGAGTTTAGAGCAATAGACTATGACCAACCGAAGGAAATATGGAAGGAACAATTTTATCAATATTATTTGGGAGTATCAAAAGAGGATATGGATGAATATAATAGGAGGAGAGTGGAATTAGCGACGAATTATTTGGAATCATTGGTATTTAATTTGAGATATTATTTTAAGGGAGAACCATCATGGGTATGGCATTATAAATTTAGAACAGCACCTTTACCAAGTGATGTTTTGTATGTATTAAATAATGTTATTCAAGATGTGAATGATATAGAATTTGAAAAGGGTCGTCCATTCACACCTTTCCAACAATTAATGTTGATATTACCACCTCAGAGTGCTGGATTAGTTCCTGAAGTATTGAGACCAGTAATGACAGAATCTGAAATGGGTTGTGTACAATTTTATCCTGAGAGTTTTAGGTTGGATGTTGCTTCGGGTATTAAAACAATATATTCAGAAGCAATATTACCAGAAATAGAAACGGAAATGTTGATAGAAGTTGTTAAAGAACAAGAAAAGAGTTTGAGTGAAGAAGATAAACAGAGAAATGAAATAAAAATGAAACCAGTTAAATTTGTTTAAGTGGTTTTTTTATGAACAAAATTATTAATAGAAATTATAAATTATCAATTATAAATTCCAAATCTAAAATTATTATAAACCAAAAATCAAAAATCATTTTAATAAAAATATTTTTATTAAAATTAAAATTAAATTTATTATTTAAAAGAAAAAAAAGAAATTATTTTGTATTTTGTATTTCATCGAGTTTTTTAGCACAAATTAATGGAATATAAACTGGCCAATAAACAGATTTAACGAAACCTGTATACAATGACATAACAAGACTTTTATTTGGTTCATCTTTGTTTTCAGCAATTATATTTTTATAAGAAAAATAAGTGTTACACGGTAATGTTACAATAAAGCCATATTTTAATACTTTCACAGCTAATTTATATCTATCAAATGACGATGATGTTATCATTTTCAACAATCCATAAATTTAATAAATAATTTAATCACAATTTTTTTAAGTATAAAAAATCTATTAATATTTTAAAAAAATAAGATAAGAAGATAATATAATTTTTATATAATTAAACAATAGGAATAAGAATACAATGTTAACTTTTGTAGTTGGTTTATCAGTTATAATTTTGATAATATTATTTTTGTATGGGTTTTTGAATTATAATTTGAAGGGAATGTTAGAAAAGTTTTCAAAGAAAGAACATTTTCAAAATATGAATCCTTCACCTGTCATTCCCGAAAAGATTAATGTTACATATAATGAATATGGAACAGGAGATGATGCTGATTCAGTTCGTCCAATTGATGATTGTCGTAAATATGATATGAAGGGATATGATAAATTGCATACAAATGTGGCTGTTGGACTCCCTGACGCACCTTATAAATACAATGATTATATAGGAGAAATTTATATACAAAAGGAAAATCAGACATTAGGAAGGGATAATGGTAAATATTGTGTTAAAAAACCTAAATTGTTATTTGATGGGATTTGGTCACCTTATTTGTTTGAGAAAGAAGGATGGGAGAGGGTTGAATGGAGTTTAACAGATGGAGGATTATTTGAAGGTGAAACATGTATGAAGAGTTTATTTAATACATTGAAACCAATGCCAAAATGGTCACCACCTGATTGTCCAGTAAAATGTTTGAATGATTGTAAAGAAGATTTTTATGTTTATTGTAATACCGAACAATTGACAGAAAGTGAAAAGAATAAATTTAAGGGAGGATTAGATAAAGCAATGAATGACCCACAAGACATAACAGACCCAAATGATGCCAATGTGATATGTTTCCCAAGTATGTTTTCACCAGATGGAAATGTTAATCCAACAACAAAAATTGGATTTTAAGTGGATGGAAATATTTTTTTTATATTATTCATAAATAGAAGAATAAATATATTTTTGAATTAAAATGGATGCTTTTTATTTTTGGATTTTAATGCTTTTTATAATAATTATTGTTTTAGATTTGAATGAACGTTTTTTCAAAGAAAAGAAAAACAAGCCAACTTCTACTGAAATCAAAGAAGGTTTCGGAAACCGTTGGGAATCTGGTGACTATCCCGCTTTCTATGAAGAGAATAATCTCGTCGAATACATCCCTCCTATCACTTCCAATTCCGTCAATATTTCTTTAAATCCCCTCAATTCAGCACATGCTCAATTCTCTAACTTCTCAACAAATGGTATTACTCCACCATTCTTACAATGTCCTTCATGTGAACTCCAATTTGATTGTACCAATTACCCTTATGAAGTTGATTCAAAGAATGCTAATGTCTGTTCAAATTGTTTAACAAAAATATATTCAGATGATTTAAATATGCCAGTATATGCAAGAGCTAATGGAAGACCCCGTCAATGTAGAAATTTAGAAGGTGGTGCAAAAATGAAAAAAGGAAAAACACCTTTATGGGGAACTGATGCCAAATATTTAACAAAATTACAATCTGTTTAAATTTAAATAATTTTTTTATTCGTTCAATTAAATCAGAATCTTGTTGATTGTGATTTCTTTAAGTTCAAATCAGAATCTTATTGATTGTGATTTCTTTAAGTTCAAATCAGAATCTTGTTGATTGTGATTTCTTTTATAAATAAAATATAGAATATGAATTTAAAAAATAGATTGAAAAATTTAAGAAAACAAAAAAAAATACAGAAACAAAAACATAAACAATATATCAAAAAGAAAAGACAAGCTAAACAAAACAAACCTATTAAACAATCAATAAAACCAAAAAAAAAATAATAAAACCAAAAATACAATCAAGAAATAATCCTAAACTAAAATCTAAATTTAAACCAAAACCAAAACTAAAAGCTCTTACAAGACCCATCAGAAGATTCAGACCAAGAGTTTTTAAAACAGCGGAGAAAGATGATAGAGCACATGTTATTGTTGCACATTATAATGAAAATTTAGAATGGACAAAAAGATTAAAGTATCATCATACAATTATATCAAAGAAAGGTATTAAAAGAGAAACACCTCCAAATAAAGGAAATGAAGCATCAAGTTATCTTCAATATATTATTGAAAATTATGATAATTTAAAGGAATATACTTTTTTTGTTCATGGACATGAAACTGCATGGCATCACAAAAGTCCTATTCAAAGAAAAATTAATAATATAATATTAAACAAACCATATTATAATATAAATGAAAATAGAATTAATAATCACAAAAGAATCGATAATGATTTTATGGAATTACTTCAAAATGAAATAATAAATAGGTCTGTCAAAGATTATCATACTTACCGTTGTTGTGCCATGTTTTATGTTCATCGTGATAACATATTAAGACACTCTAAAGAAAAATATCAAAAATTATATAATTATTTAATGAATTCTAAACAATTATCATATCATACTGGAAGATTTTTTGAATATTCATGGCATATTATCTTTACAAATGAAGATGATGATGTTCTTTAAGTTCAAATTTCCGACATTTATGATTTCATATTGTAATATTTATAGAATTTGTAGGAATGATAAAGGAGAATAACGAAAGCAATCATCATAACTAATATACCAAAATCGGGATTCATTGATTCTTTCTTGAAAATTTTATATCCAATATAAAATAATAGGGGAAAGGCGAATAAAATGTGAATAGTTGGAACATATAAAGAAGCTGTCATTCTATATTCTATATTCTTTACAAATATTATTTTTTAAAAATGAATATAAAAAATATTTTATAATTTTATGAAAAACGGGAAACAGGAAAAATGAAAAAAGCAACTATATTTGATTTAGATAATACTCTTATACATACAAATGCACAAGCATATTTAATTTCTCCAAATGGAGATTTATTACAAGGATTCACTACAGCTTCAATTAGAGACAATAAAGAATCTATAAAGAATTATTTAAATAATGGATATAATATAAATTTTAATGAAATAGGAGATAATACAGATTTGAGTTATAAATTTTTGATGGAAGGGGAAGAAATAGATGAATATTTTAATCTTTTTAAAGATAAATTGAATGAAGAGAATAATGATGTTTATATAGTTACTGGACGTGGGAATAAACCCCAATCAATTCACCGATTTATAACAGATAAATGGAATATAGATTTTCCAATTGATAATATTTATACGGTTTCATATCAACCTCTTTTTCAGGAAACATTTGAAAATATAAAAGAGAAATATTCACAACATCCCATATTCAATTCTTTCTTTTATGAAGAACAAGCTGTCACTTATGTTCAAAAGAAAAAGAAAATAGTATT
>JACCEC010193533.1_pt1 | contig 27843 bp, 15 predicted proteins | sample 7450121 | NCBI WGS metagenome assembly JACCEC01 (sample SAMN15323455, study PRJNA562643) | freshwater metagenome | isolation source: river surface water | place: USA:Blue River Watershed | collected 2017-08-18 | reverse complement strand
GTGTTTTTTGCCCAATTCTAGCCAAGTATTGCGCAATTCGCTGTTGGCAGAAACTCCGCCGCTGAGGCCGATGGATGCGGGTTTGTATTGTAAAATGGCCTTGTTCATTCGCTTCATCAAACTCACAATGATTTGTCGCTGATACGATGCACATACATGGTTGATGTTGTTTTCAATGAATTGGGGGTTCAATTTCTGCTGGTCGCGAAGGAAATACAATAAAGAGGTTTTGATGCCTGAAAAACTGAAATTCAAGCCTTCTGTTTGACTATCGGGGAAAGCGTATGATTCGGGATTGCCTTCTTTGGCCAAACGATCCACCATGGGTCCGCCCGGATATCCGAGTCCCATGAGTTTTGCAGCTTTGTCGAATGCCTCGCCTGCTGCATCGTCTTGTGTGGTGCCAACGATTTCCATGTCTAGCATGGATCGAACGAGAATAATTTGGGTATGCCCGCCACTCACCAATAAGCACAGCATGGGCAGTTCAACAGGATTGTCGATAAACAACGCCGCCACGTGCGCTTCCAAGTGATTCACCCCCACCATGGGCAATTGGTGGGCGATGCACAAACCTTTGGCCACATTGGTGCCAACGAGCAGAGATCCCATCAGTCCAGGGCCTTGTGTTACGGCAATGGCTGCGAGGTCAGATGAGGTGATTTCGGCTTTTTTGAGGGCCAATTCAATCACCGGAATGATGTTGCTTTGGTGGGCCCTTGATGCCAATTCTGGGACCACGCCGCCGTATTGTTCATGCACGGTTTGGCTGGCCGTGATGTTGGCAAGGATTTTGCCATCGCACAGTATAGCTGCCGCTGTATCATCACAACTGCTTTCAATGCCCAAAATAATGGAGGGCTTAGTATTTGGTGGATTCAGTGGGGCCGTCAAAATTTAAATTTGAGAGATTGAAAAATAAGCGCACAAAACTACGGAAGTTTTTGCTTCTGATGTTGCTGTCGTTTCTGTTGTTTACAGGAACCGCAGTTGTATTGTCGCGCAATCACTGGGTTCAGAATTATTTAGTACAGCGTTTGGTGAATCACCTATCGTCTGAACTTAAAACCAAAGTGGAAATTGGGTATGTGGAGATTGACTTTTTGCGAAATATCCACTTGGAAAGATTGAGGATCTATGACTTAGAAAAGGATACGCTCATTGAAGTGCGGAAGTTTGAAGCCAAATTGGCTCGTGTGGATATCAACAAAAAGGAAGTGATTCTGAGCGATGTAGAATTGTATAAGGGGTTGCTGAAATTGGGGTATCACACCTCGAAAAGCGATCTGAATATTGATTTCTTGGTGGATTACTTTACACCAAAATCAACGACAATCACGCCAGGGAAAGTATGGGATATTCGGATGACAGACGCAAAATTGCTCGAAACCGACTTTGTGTATTTCAACAAAACCCAACGAGCCACGGATCGATTTTTTGATCCTGACTACATGAGTTTTGCGAAAATCAATGCGGAATTGGATTCAGTGATCATTGGTGAACCTTGGTTTGGGGCTAGGTTGAGGAATGTTTCGTTCAAGGAAAGGAGTGGTTTGGAAGTGGTAAATGGGTCGTTGAACGCCTTGGTGGATGGCCGTCACATGCTGTTTTCCAATATGCTCATCAAAACGCCCAAAAGTGTGTTGGGAGATCAGGTTGAGTTGAGATATCGTTCCATGAAAGACTTTGCGGATGTTTTTCACAAGGTCATTTTTGATTTTAGGATCAGTAAATCATCATTGGCGGTGGAAGAGTTGTTGGCGTTCCATCCTTGGTTTGAAGGTAGGTCGTTGCCAACGTTTGTGAATGCCCATGCGGTGGGTACGATGGCGCGATTGGAAGTGCCCTCATTTTTGATAGAATCTCTAACCGATCAAACCCGATTGAAAGGCAGCGGCGCAGTGCAGAATTTGCACGATTTGGATGATTTTCAATACCAACTCAATTTTGATGATGGCCGTTTGTCATTGGCCGATGTGAAGGATGTGGTTTACGAATTGGATTCGGTGCCTCAATTGAACAGCATTGAGGCAGTGGATGTACTTGGCGTGTTGAATGGGTCTCTCAATGATGTGAGTTTCGATGGCGATTTGGATGCAAATCCCGGTCATTTTGCTGGTCATTTTCTGTTCGATTTCACTGAGAGCATAGAACAAATGGCTTATGATGTGGAAGGTGAATTGTCGGGATGGGATGTGGGCTCGTTGATGGGTGGGGGCGTTGACGCGGGAATTGAAGATGCCCACGTATTGGTCACCGGGGGTGGGATTTCTTCACAAACCGTTGAAGCCGAAATGGAATTGTGGTTGAAGAATTATTCGGTCATGGGCAGGGATTTGAACGATGTGAAACTGAAAGGAAGCATCGAACCGAAAGAATTTTTGGTTGATTTGAAATCACTAGACCCTTCGTTTGCCTTCGAGTTGGATGCTGCGGTTTTGGGGTGGGCAGAAAAGCCCAACTTGGATGTGAATTTGTATGCCAGTGAAATGCGTTTCGATGGTCTGGGTTTGGAATCGTTGCCATTGACATTTAGTGGAAGCGCTTCATTGATTTACGGTGGAGACGATTTGAACAGCGCCAACGCAACCTTGGAGGTGAATCAATTGGTGGCCGACCATGGCAGCATTCGATATTTTTGTAATAGCCAGCAAGTGGTGAAGGCAGAGAATGGGGGTTGGCAGTTTTCTGGGGATTGGTTCAATGGATCGATTGGTAAGGGATTTGATGTTTCAGAAACGCAGCAAGTGGCCCAATTGCTGTTACACAATGCAGTTCCCGAAAGGTTTGATGCGCCGAAAGGATTTGTGCCACAGGATTTTGATTTCGACTTGCAATTGATACAAACGAGTTGGCTATCCACATTTGTGGAACCATCGCTTCATTCAGGACCGATCAATCTTGTGGGTGGTTTTGGCGCAAAACAGAAAGAAGTTCAGTTGGTTCTGGGCCCCATGGATGTGGAATACAAAGGGGCAGAAATTCAACGCCTCAAGCTTTCGGCCAATACCAATTTACAGGGTCAAACGGAACTGTTGGTTTCAGCCAAGGAAATTCAAATCGGACAAACACAATACGATCGTTTTCAAATCAAAGGCTCTGTTGATCATGGGTCTATGAGGGTTGGTTTTGATTTGCACGACAAAAAAAATCGGTATAATTTCAACTTCAATGCCAACAGTGAGGTGAGTAAGGATTCTTTACCAACGGATATCACCGCGGCCAATTTTCAAATTAACAATGAGCCTTGGCAGTTGGATCAATCCTCTCATATCACGCTGAAACGCGGAAATCGCCTCGATGTGAGCAATTTGATGGTGAATAGTCAACGCCATTTTGTGGAGATGTATGGCGTTCTCAGCGATAGAGCACAAGATACTTTTACGCTAGAATTGGGGAACGTGACCCCAGAGTTGCTTGCGCCATTCTTTCCGGAGGGCAGTTTTGATAGCTTGGATTTTCATATGGGTGGTAAGGTGAAAGTGGCCGCGGCATTGGGAGATTTTAAGTTGGTGGGTGAAAATTATTTGAATGATTTGAGCTACATGGGCTATCGCTATGGAAGCTTTAACCTGAATTTCAAAGAAAGTCAGTCGGCCGGATTGTTGAATGTGCAATTTTCGGGGCGAAAGGGTGTGATGAAGGAGTTTGCCTTTCTGGGAACACTTGATATCAATGGGACAGAGCCTCTTTTGGATGCGGTGATGGACTTGCCACTGAAGACGCCGGTGAGTATTTTACAACCTTTTTTGAAAGACATCGTAACCACTGAAACGGGGAGTGTGGATGGACGAGTTAGGATGCAAGGGGCCTTGGGCAATTTGATTATGCAAGGCAATCTCAATGCGAGGGATGTACGGCTGGGTGTTGATTATTTGAAAACCAAATATCACTTTGATGCGAGTTTTCAGGTTCGATCCAATGGGATTTTTACCACTGAACCAATTGTTGTTTACGGTACAGCCAAAAAGGGTACAGCCAAAGCCACACTGGCGTTAACGCACAATCAATTCAAGGATTTGGCCTTGGATCTTCAAGTGTACGATGCCAAGAACATTCGGGTGATTCAAACCACTGAGAAAGACAATGATTTGTTCTTTGGTACGGCTTGGGGCACTGGAACTTGTAGGATTGTTGGCCCCATCAATAAGGTTAGCATCAAAGTAGATATGGCGCCCGGAAAGAACAGTAAGCTGAGCATCCTATATCCCACCATGAGCGCAACGCAAGTGGCAGGGAACATTACTTTCCGAAATCAAAAAGGCGTGGTTGTGGGCAAGTCAAAAGCAACGGGGAACAGTGGGCTTGGGAACATTGAAATCATCGTAAGGGCCAATCCTGAACTGGAGGCGGAATTTTTGATCGATAAGCGACTGGGCGATTTGATTCGTGGCAGAGGCACTGGCGATATTCGGATCTTGTACGATGAAAAAGAGCGGTTTTATTTGAATGGACAATATACCATCAAATCTGGGGAATATGTATTTTCATTGCCTGGTATCAATGTGTTAACGAAAAAAATCACTTTGGACGAAGGAGGTAGAATAACCTGGGTTGGTGATCCCTATAATGCCAATTTGGCTTTGTCTGGAAGGCTCGAAAAGCGCATATCGCCCGCGCAGTTGATGATGACTTCTGGCGCGTCTTCTGGCTCAACTTATCCGCCCACATTGATTGTGAGTGTGCTCAACATTTCGGGAAGTTTGCTGAGGCCGCAAATTGGCTTTGACTTGCAAGCGCCAGAATTGGCCAACAGCACGGGGAGCAACAGCGAAGTGAATGCCGTGATTCAAAGAATTCGCCAAGACAAAGACGAAGTGATGCGTCAGTCGGTGGCACTATTGATTTTTGGGAACTTTTTGCCGCCCTCGTTTTCGAGCGGAAATCCAACATCTGGAAGCGTAATCAGTGGCGCAGGGGTGGCGGGGAACAGCGTATCGAATATCGCCTCAAGTGTAGTGAATGATTTGTTTTCGAAGTATGGCATACCCACGCGCATTCAGGTGAATATCGATGATGTGAGGAGCAGGGCGGGAACTGCGAGCAACGCCCAGGTGTTTGTGAACAGTGAGTGGTTTTTGTCTGAGCGATTGAGGTTGGATCTCAATTATGATCCTACGGTGGCGATGTTGGTGAACTCGGTGGCTGTGCCTTTCAATTTCAACTTGGAGTATATGACGCGCAATGAAAATTGGCGGTTGAAAATGTTTTCTCGCAGTAACAATGTGCTTTTGCAACAAGGCGGAACAACAACCAATGGCGTATCGGGAAATACCTTGGGCGGCGGTGTGGTCTATCGTCGGGAATTTGAAACCTTCCGCCGAAAGAAAGAAGTATCAGCGCCGGTTGGGGAAGAGAAGCCATTGGAATAGATTAAATTTGAAATCAGTTTGAATGATGAATCATCGCATTTAAAACAGGAAATTCCCATTGCCATAAATCTAAAATCATTTGAAACCTGGAATTTTTATCACGGAAACAGTGCGGGTATCGGTATCTGCCATACAGCAAAACAAATTGCGTAGCGTGTTGTCTGTGCTAGGGATTACCATTGGTATATATTGCATCGTTGCGGTTTACGCTTTGGTTCATTCATTGGAGATGAACATCAATCAACAGTTTACCAAATACGGAACCAATGTGTTGTTCGTACAGAAATGGCCATGGGATGAATTTGGGGGCAATTATCCTTGGTGGAAGTATTTGAGTAGGCCGGTTTCTTCCCCCGCGGAGGCGTATTTTTTGGAGTCGAAGTTGCCAAAAGATCGAACAGCCAATGTGGCGTATTCGTTTAGCAGGCAGGAGAAGGTGGCATCCAATGGCGTAACGTTGGATGGTACCAAAGTAGCATGTATTTCACACGGGTACATGGAAATTCAAAATTTGGCTGTGGAGTTTGGACGATTGTTTACGGTGGAAGAGAGTGGTAGTGGACAGCCCGTGGTGATATTGGGGAATACGATCGCCCAGCAATTGTATGGCGGTGGCAATGCAGTGGGAGAAATGCTTCGCATCGGCAACCGCGTTTGCAGGGTGGTTGGGGTGTGTGCGTTGGAAGGGCAGAGTATCATCAACAATTCAAAGGATGAGCAGGTGTTTGTACCATTGAAGATGGGTTTGGGCATGTATTCGTATCGAGAGAACGATGATGCGCAGGTGATGATTCAGGCCAAAGAGGGCGTTTCGCTGGATGATCTCACTGTTGAGGTATCGCAGTTGATGCGTCAGTTTCGGAAAATCAAGCCGGGAAAGGAAGCCAATTTTGCGGTGAATCGAATGACAATGATCACGGAGGCCGTGTCGCAATTGTTTTCTCAAATCAAGAACATTGGTATTGTGATTGGGGGATTTGCGATGATTGTTGGATGTTTTGGTGTTGCCAACATTATGTTTGTGAGTGTAAAAGAGCGTACCAAGGAAATTGGCATTCAGAAGGCATTGGGCGCACCCCACATTTTTATCCAATTTCAATTTTTGTTGGAAGCCATTTGGCTGTGCGTGATAGGCGGTGTAATCGGGATGATTTTTGTATGGCTCACTTTTTTGGGGTTGAATGCATTCCTTCAAAAAACGATGGGTGAGGGGTTTGCGCTGGTTTTGAGTGCTGGCGACGCCCAATTGGGGATTTGGGTTTCGGCCTTGGTGGGGATTGTGGCTGGTTTTATTCCAGCAACACAAGCTGCGAGATTGAATCCGGTGGAAGCGATGCGTGCAAAGTGAGGCATTGCAGGATCGGCCTGAATGATACTTTATTGCTTCATTCTTTTGTAAATAAACGGTTAATCTTTTTGATTTTCTCTGTTTAAACAAATCTTTTGACGTTTGCGTTGTTTCTTTGCGACAGTATATGAATTTGAGGTCAATTGTTTTGTGGTTAATTGTTGTTTTCGGGCAATTTTCTGTGCTTGAAGCACAATATGATCGATCTGGTGCGATGAATGGCGTTCAAGGTCAATCAAAACCCTCAAGTTATGTCATTTACGGCAACGTGTTGGATTCAACAACTTTGAAGCCCTTGAATTTGGTGGTAGTTGAATTGGTGAAGTTGGGTGAGAAGCCATTGTTAGAGGGTGGATTGACTGACACGACAGGAGTTTTTCGAGTTTCTATTCGTTCGGGCTTCGGCAAATATGTTTTAAAGCTAACAGCGGTAGGGTATCCGGTTTTGGAAATCGCGGATACGATTGAATTGAGTGAGCAACAGCCAACATTTAATTGTGGTAAGATATTGATGAATCGCTTGGAAGGCGTTGCCGAAAAAATGGAGGGCGCCGAAATTCGTGTATCGGGTCCAGTGATTGAAAATAAAATAGACCGTTTGGTGTACAATGCCGGACAGGATATTACGGCCAAGGGTGGTTCAGCATCCGATTTGTTGGCCAAAGTGCCGATGGTTGAGGTGGATATGGATGGCAATGTCTCAATTCGCGGTAGTCGGAATTTACGGGTATTGATCAATGGAAGGCCTTCTGGAATGATGGCGGGTAGCATTGCAGATGCTTTGCGGTCTTTGCCTGCCGATGGTATTGATAAAATCGAAGTGATTACCAATCCAAGTGCGAAGTATGATGCCGAAGGCACTGCGGGGATCATTAACATCATTTTGAAACAAGTGAAGCTGAAGGGCAAAACGGGGAATATTAGCAGTGGTTTGGGTACCAGAAGTGCCAATTTGAGCGGCGATGTTTCTATTCAAAATGGGTCTACCAATTTTACTGTGCGTTTGGGAGGTCATTTTTGGCGCTCTTGGGGTGGTGGCAATACAGATCGAATAAACAGTATCAAAGGCATTGGCTATCAATTGAAACAGGAGAATGAGGTGAAAAACTGGGGCGGTGGTCCTAGACTTACTTTTAGCACAGATTTTCAGTTGGATAAATCAAGCGCGCTATCGGTGAGTACCACATTTAGTACAAGAATGCGGAATTCTGATAATGTGATTGAGACATTTACGGGATTGGAAGGACAGAATCTCGATTATTTATGGAAGCAGGCCACAGACAATTTTACCTATACATTGGGCATGGATGCCAATGTGGATTATCGGAAGAATTTTAAAAAAGCCGGTAGGGAATTGGGTATATCAATGCAATACAGCGGTAGTCAAGACAATACGGATTACTCCTTTTTACGATATGGGGTCTCAGGCACGGAGACGCGCAATGAAACGAGTTTGAATATTGGGAAAAACAATGAAACCACCATTCAAGTGGATTATACAGAGCCGTTGCACACGAAGCTCACTTGGGAGGTTGGAACAAAAACAACCTTGAGGGCTGTGAAGAGTGATTACCACTTCGATAGTTTCAATTACGTGAGCCAGGTGTTTTCCAGCATTGAATACAGAAACAATCAATTTGATTACTATCAAAATGTGTTTGGCGGATATTCTCAGTTTACGTACAATGCCAATTCACGCTATTCATTCAAAGTTGGTGGTCGGTATGAAGCCACTGAATTTGGTGGGGTATTGTATCAGCCAACCGTTGAGAAATATACGGGTAAGCCATACCAAAACTTCATTCCGTATTTGAACGTGAATCGCAAGTTGGGCAAAGGCGGGTATTTAAGGGGTACGTACACCCAACGAATCCAACGTCCGAGCTTGTTTTATTTGAATCCCTATACCAATTTTTCGGATCCGTTGAACATTACAACGGGGAACCCAAGATTGAGTGCCGAGGTATCTAATAATTACGAGTTGTCAACTGGGAACTATGGTTCAAAAGGTGGTTGGGGTATGAATGTGTTTCACAGAAGAATCAACAATGCCATCGAGACCATTCGGACCGTTGGGGAGGATAAGGTATATCGCACAACTTACGGAAACATAGGACTCAATTATACAACGGGTTTTGATTTGAATACCAATTTGAAAGGGAAGTGGAAAGGCAATGATTGGACGATCAATTTCAATGGCGGATTGGGCTGGGTAGATATCCGCAGCGGTATGGATACGGGTATATTGAGTGGTGCTAGAAATCAGGGAATTACATACAATGCGGGTGTTCGATCAAGTTTGAAATTGAATAAGAATTGGCAAGTGGAATTGTGGGGTCGCTTCAATGCCCCAACATTTACTTTGCAGGGTACAGCAACCAATTGGTTCTTCCACATGATTGGTGTGAAGCGTAGGTTTCATAACGACAAAGGGGGATTTGGATTTGGTCTCGACAACCCATTCATTCCAAGAACCGACTTTATAACCAAGGCGAGCGGGCCAGATTTTAGTTATTATAATTTACAAAGAATCAATATGTTCGGAGTTCGTGTGAATTTCGATTATAAGTTTGGTTCTATGACCATTGAAAAGCCCAAGCCGGTTTTGCGAAAGTTGCAAAACGACGATTTGAAACCAGCGGGTGGGCAAGAAGGTATGTAACTTGTGGATTAGTTCGAAGTTTGGGAGTGAGATAATGTAAAACTTAAAAATAGATTTGTGATATGGAAATTACTGGTAAAATAGTTCAGACCTTGCCAAAGCAAACTGGCAACGCGAAAAATGGTAGCACATGGGAAAAGCAGGAGTACATCATTGAGGTGCCAGGTCAATATCCTAAAAAAGTGTGCTTCAACCTTTGGGGTGATAAAATTGGAAAATTCAATATCAAGGATGGCGAAGATGTAACCATCGCTGTGGATGTTGAAAGCCGCGAATACAATGGCCGTTGGTATACTGATATTCGAGCTTGGAATGTAACAAAGCAAGGTGCAGGGTCTGCCATTGGTGGAACCAATTCGGCCCCCAACTTTGACGCTGCGCCCATGGGTGATTCATCGTCTACTACGAATGCAGCCAATCCTTTCGAGGATGATGACTTGCCATTCTAGTCGATTTTAATTGTCATATTTTTTTCATGTGCAGTTCTAAGGAAACGGAAATGCACAGAATCGCGTCTAATACACTAAATTTGTATTATTCTTAACGATTCATGAAGAAATTTACTGTAAGAACGAGTCTGAAATCGCTGTTATTATCAACAATCGCATTTTTTGCTTCGATTCCATTTTTATCTGCCGCCAATTATTATGTATCAAAGTCAGGGAACGATGCCAATAGTGGCTTGTCTGTTTCTTTGGCAAAATTGACCATTAAAGCGGCTACGGATTTGGCTACCACGGGAGATGTAGTTTACATTTCTACTGGTTATTATGCAGAAATAGTTGCGGTGTCAAATTCGATGACGCTCATGGTTGATAGTGTTCAAGTAAATGAACTTACTATGAACAAAGCGGGAATTACTTTAACAATCGACGGTAATGCGAACGAAAAGACTTTCAATATCAAATCAAAGTTAACGTTAACAGATGGTTTGGTGAAAGTGGGTTCGTCGTTGGCTGCTTTAAGGGCGCTAGACGGTTGTACTGTGGGCGCCGGCACGAAGACCAGTTACATAGATGGTGCATTATATATCGGTTTAACCAGTGGGTCCACAAGTATGACATTTCCTCTGGGATCAGGTACAGACTATCGCGCAGTGAGTTTGTCGTTCAGCAAATCCAATGGAAACTTAACTTATTTTTGGTTCCAAATGAAGCCCGGTGCGGCGGCGGGAAATGGTTCCTTACCAACCGGTATTCGCAATTTTTCGAATCGCAATCATTTTGTGGGTGGTACAGTTCCTGCCCTAGCAACCAATGCCTCAAATTTCACTTTGACATTGAGATACGATACGGTAGGTACTGATGACGGGGTTTATGAAAACTCAACATTGAGGATTTTGGGATACACCTCTTCAACAACATGGGTGAACCATGGTGGGACGGGTAGTGTGGTGCGCAAGGGTCAAATTCAAACCACGAGCATGTCTACCTTGGGCGGTACATTTTCATTGGGTTGTACAATAGCCATTACTGCCACTGAGCGTAAAACGGGTCTTAACTTGTTGGGCGATGTTGAGCCTCATGCCTCGTTTAGGTTTACAGGAAGATGTTCAGGCGATACTTTGAAATTTACGGACTTAACGAGAAGCAAAACAGCCATTACTTCTTATAAATGGAATTTCGGTGAGGCGGGTGCCGCCACAAATAGTCAAACCACGAGGAACGCAGTACATAAATATGCCAATAGTGGTACTTATCGCATCAGTTTGGTTGTGTTGAATGCAGACAATTACCTGGATTCTTGGGTTCAGATGGTGACCATTTATGCCACTCCTTTTATATTGAAGACGGTAAACAATGTATGTATTGGTGAGCAAACAACCATGACCGATTTCTCTCAAGCGAACGGTGAAACCATCACGGGTTGGAATTGGAATTTGGGAGATGGGCCGCCAGCCACAATCAAAACGTCGAAAACCATCACACATACTTATACAAATCCGGGTGCATTCAAGATTTTGTTGCGCGTGACTACGGTGAATGCTTGTGTGGCTATTGATACCTTCGATTACATCGTACACGATAAGCCGGCTCCAGCATTTGATCCCAAAGACGTTTGTTTTGGTCAATCCGTATTGTTTGATGACCAAAGTACAGTTGCCGCACCTGATTTGATTTCTACGCGTAAATGGGACTTGGGTGATGGATTTACGAGCACCAATAAAACATTGAGTCGTAAGTATGCAGCTCCTGGTTTGTATAATGTGAAATTGATTTCGTATTCAAATTATATCGGTCAAAAGGGTGCATGTAGAGATTCTATTGTAAAGCCTGTTAGGGTATTTGCTTTGCCTGATGTGAGTTATACGCAGTCTCATACTTGTTTCGAAGAAGAGACGGTATTTACTGATAACACAAATATCATGAATCCCGATTATGCTTCTACCTACACTTGGACATTCGGAGATGGCGGGACGGATACAACCATGTATGGTGCAAGATATACTTATACAGCAGCAGGTGCTTACAAAACCAGATTGACAGTTGTTTCGAATGCCGGTTGTGTGGGTACTGATACGCTTACGGTGTACGTTCATGCTAAGCCCGTGGCGGGATATACGGTGAAAGAAAAGTGTTTTGGAGACTCCACTGCATTTACAAGAACGGGTCAATTGAATCCAAACTTGGAAGCCAAAATGACCTATAGTTGGTTGTTTGATGGCAACTTGGCCTACTTTACAAAAACGCCAAAGGTGTTATTCGCTGCACCAGGAACACATACCGTTGTGATGGTGGCAAAAACCAATGAAGGTTGTATGGATTCGGCGGTGGGAAATGTGAGATCGTTTTACATGCCAAATCCACAATTCACTTTGGACCAAACCATCGTGCCGAACGATAGTATGCAGTGTTTTAAGAACAACAATTTTACCTATGTGTTCTCAGTGAGCATTGATCCAAACGATACTATGGTGAATACGGCTTGGAGTTGGGGTGACAAACAAACTGAAATGCCCGCATCGAGTAGTAGCCACAGCTATGCCGACACTGGGGTGTATACCGTTAAGTTGTATGGTTGGACAATCAATGGTTGTGCAGACAGTATGGTGAAGCAATACGTTGTGAAACCATCTCCCACCGCCAAATTTTACCAAGAAGGCATCTGTGTGCCCGATACCATTCGTTTTTATGATACGGCGTCCATTTCTGCTCGTCCAATTGCCATCAGAAAATGGAAATTTGGAGCAGGAACTGTTTTTGGGCCAGCCCCGAAAAAACAATATTATACCACCGCTGGTCCACACGATGTAACCTACATCATTGAAAATGATCTCGGTTGTGTGGATTCTTTAACGCAAACATTCAATTTCGTTGTGCGTCCTTCGGTGACTTTCAATTATATAGGTAGCATGCCATTGTGTAAAGGTGATAGTATTGATGTTACAGCGGGAGGTGGAGATACCATTCAATGGTTGCCATCGGGCGATACAGTAAAAACACAAAAGTTTTATGGCAAAGGTTGGTACAAGGTAAAGGCAACCACTGGTATTTGTAGTACCATCGATTCTGTGCAAGTTTTGGCATTCCCAACGGCCAACATTGTGGTGTATAGTGATACCACGATTTACAGAGGCAAAAAAGCCACATTGTGGGCAACCGGTGCTGTGAATTATTGGTGGACCGACAGTTCAACATTGAATGTGGGCCATGGTGACACAGTGATTGGCAGGCCTTTGGAGACGCGCATGTATTACGTGTCGGGTAATGATTCCAATGGTTGCGATGATGTGGATTCGGTTCTCGTTACGGTGGTAGATCCACCATTGGTGAAAATTCCGAATTTGATTACCCCGAACGGTGATAATGAGAATGATTTCTGGGATTTGACAGAATTGGCGGATTTGTTCTTGTTCGACATTCGAATCAGCGATCGCCAAGGTAAGTTGGTGTTCAACACTGGAAATTACCAGAATGATTGGAAAGCCATCGACAACCAAGGAACTGATTTGCCTCCGGGTATTTATTTTTACTACATGAAAAATCGCTTCAATGGCGAAGAATTCAGAGGATACATTCAAGTGATTCGATAAGCAAAAGGATGAAAAAAGTTACAATTGTTTCTGTGTTAGCGCTTTGTATAGGCGGGTTAACAGCACAAATGGGTGCGAAAATTGATCAATTTTACATGGATTATTCCTTGATTAATCCGGCTGCGATGAATACTCACGATCAAGGTCACGTTACATTGCTCTATAACAAAATGTTTTCAGCGGTTCCCGGTTCACCCCAAACCACTGTTTTGAACGTAGCGATGCCCTTGCCAGCAAAAAATACTGGTTATGGTTTGTATTACATGCGTGAACGTGTTGGATTTTCGGAGATGCACAATGCCTACGCAACCTACGCATATTCATTTCCAATTGCTGGTACCACCAATTTGAATTTGGGCGTGAGTGTGGGTGCTTTGTCTCAGAACTTCGATATGTCGAAAGCTGTATACATCAGCGGCAATGACCCCATCATTAAATCGTTGTTGTTAACACCGCCAGTGACTCGTGCCGATTTGCGTGCTTCTGCATTTGTGAATGGAGAAAAGTGGTTTGCTGGATTTGCCATTTCTCGCCTAACAAAACCTCGTTTCGATTATGTGTATTACAACTACACAGCCGCCTATAAAATGCAGTCTCAGGGTAGTTTGATGTTGGGTTATAATGTGGATTTGGGCGATGACTTGTTGTTGAAACCTGCCATTTATGCCAGCGCATATGATTTCAATTATTTCCGTTTGCAGTACAATGTTTCTATGTGGTACCAAGACAAGTTTTGGGTGGGTGTAGGTGGAAATGATATCGGACAAATTGGTGGAAACATTGGTTTCTCTCCCCAGGAAGATATTAAAGTATCCTACTCTTACAATACGCCAACGGGTGGCCAGCGTATCGCTTTGGGAAATTCACACGAGTTCCATACTTTCATTGGTTTTTCAGCCTTGGGTGGTGGATCTAGGTCAACGGGCAATGGTGAGGGAGATGCTAATTTGAATAGCGCCAATGGAGAAGACGGAGGTGAAGGTGAGGGCAACGCCAATGTGAGCAGTAACGGGAAGAATGGTGGCAACGACGGTGAAGGTTCGGGTGGATTTGGAATGAGCAAAGAAGCCACTATTACAAGTTTAGACGATATGCGTACGATGGGTATGGGCAATGATACTGCCAAAATCAAGTTGCCGAATATCGAAAAAGTGAAGCCAGGTCCAGGATTTTATTTGGTGGCTGGTTTGCATAGTTCTGAAGCCAAAGCAAACAAGCAAATCAAGGATTTGTACAAGAAGGGTGTTTTGTCCTATAAAATCTATGATCCTAGTAACAAGAGCTATTATGTGTATCTGAAAGATTTTGCTTCTGAAAAAGATGCGAATCGCGGTATTTTTTATTACGAAGCCTCGGTTCCACAGGTGTGGATTAGAGAAGTGAAATAAATTTTTATTATATTATTTAACGAAGAAGGTCAAGCGAATGCTTGGCCTTCTTCGTTAAATCGCGGCCATATTCTTTGGTGAGTTGTGGAAGACATTCTCGGGGTCGTTTTTAGTATACCGATATTACTTTTGGGTAAAGGTGTAATGAATGAGGTTGGCGCCCATTCTCAATGCTTGTGTGCGAGTGGCCTCGGGATCCTTGTATACTTCGGCATCTTCCCAGCCGTTGCCTAGGTCGCATTCGAAATCGTAAAAGCAGACCAATCGTCCTTCCCAAAACAATCCGTATCCAACAGGTGGTTTTCCTTCATGCTCATGTATTTTGGGCAATCCATTGGAAAAGGTGAATGGTCCATTGTAGATGGGGTGGGAGAAGGGTACTATTTGAAATGTGAGTTCAGGAAACACTTTTTTCATTTCCCTGCGAATGAATGGGTCTAGTCCAAAATTGTCGCAAATATGCAAAAATCCGCCACTGATTAAATAGTTACGGAGGTTGTTGGCTTCTGCATCGGAGAATACTACGTTTCCGTGGCCGGTCAGGAAAACAAAAGGAAATCTAAACAAATCGGTTGAGCCCACTTCTGCGATGGCTTCTTGGGTGTTTAGTTGGGTGTGAATGGCTACATTGGCAAATTTCGCCAAGTTTGTGAGTGCTGTTCTGCTGCTATACCAATCTCCACCACCGTTATATTTTAGCCTACACAAAGCCAATGGTTTGGGTTGGTTGAATGCAGTTTTCGATAAATCATGCATTTGTGTAATGGCGGCAGATGCTTCCGATGATTGCACAACGCTACAAACGGTGCAGACGAATGTGATTGCAACTCGGAGCATCATGTTATTTTAGAAATAGCCAATAGGACAAAAACACAGATCCAATGATAATTCGGTAATATCCAAAAAAAGCGAACCCTTTTGTTTTGATGTAATTGATAAAGAACTTTACTGCCACAAATGCTGTGATAAAACTGATGATGTTCCCTAGGAAGATGTCGTTGAGTTGAGTTGCATTTAACTCATCCCAATGTTTTAGCATTTTATAGCCACCTGCGGCGGTGAGGGTTGGAAGAGCCAATAAAAAAGAGAATTCGGTAGCGGCGTTGCGAGATAGTTTTCCATGGAGTCCGCCTGCGATGGTGGCGGCAGATCTGCTTACGCCAGGGATCATAGCTATGCACTGGAACAATCCAATTTTGATGGTTTCAATGGGTTTGAGGTCTTCGATTTCTTTGTTGCCTGGGGGGAATAATTTTTCTATGTATAGTAGCACTATCCCAAAAACGATCAATGTAATTCCTGGTATCCACGGGGCTTTTAACATTTGTTCCAATAAATCATCGAACAAGAAGCCCAAAATGGCCGCCGGGATGAAGCCGATGATGAGGATGGGATATAATTTAATTGCTGAAGGACCAAAAAATTTTCGCCAGTAGAGTGTGAGCACGCTGGCGATTGCGCCAAATTGGATGGCAATCAAATACGTTTCATGTTCATTGGGACCCATGCCCAACCACTCCCTGGTGAGCATCAAATGGCCAGTACTGCTCACAGGCAAAAACTCAGTGAGGCCTTCAACCACACTGAGAATCAAATTCTCGAGCCAAGTCATGGCTAGGCAGATTTTTTTCTGTAGAAAATCGCAACAATGCCCATCACAAATCCCAAAAACACAACGATTGGGGCAACAGTGAGTTTGGTGGAGTTATAAATGTCTTCAGTGCCCGACATGAGCGTAAAACCGATCACCAATACCAAGATAGAAACTCCGGTAAGGATATAATTCATGGTGCCAAACAACATGGGTTGTGCTTGTTGTTCGGGTTTGTTGTTTTTGTTTTTGAGGGTACTCATGATTTGATTTTAATAAAGGTTTTCAATTTTGGTTCTCAAATATCGCCTAGTACTAAGCCAGCTACCAAAGGATGCCAAAATTAATCCAAATATCGATACAGAAATGCAGATTATCAACAACTGATTGAATGCGATGTGCTTTGTGAAATCATTGATGATGGCAAAGTCTTGAAATACAAACGGAAGCCCATAGAAAACTGTCAATAGTAACCCCATGGCGATGGGGATCGCGACCAATGAATAACGCACGAAGTTCATGACATACGGCTTCACGATGAATGTATTCGTGGCACCTACCAATTGCATGCTTTTGATCAGGAAACGGTTGGCGAAAATGCTCAATCGCGTGGCACTTTGGATTAGCGCTATGGCGACCAACAAAGCGATCAATGTAGACGCCGCAAAGACCCATTGAAGTCGTTGCACGTTGGCGGTCATATTCTCTACCCAATTTCGTTGATAAATCACGTCTTCCACATTTGCCAACGTTCGTAAATGTTTCGATTCACGATCAATGAACTGGATGTTCGCATAATCAGATTTGGGATACAATTCGAGGCTCAAGGGGAGAGCGATGTTCTCAGCGAATGAGAGAATTTCTTCATCGTACTTGTTTCCCATTTCTTTCAACCCGTCTTCAGGCGTGATGTATTTGGTGGTTTTTATCCATGGCTCTTGGCGAAGTTTGGCTTCAATCGCCTTCACTTGGGCTGGTGTTGTGCCATCGGTGAAGTATAAATCGATGCTGCTGCTTTCCATAAGATGTTTGCTCAAACCTTGGAAACCAATCAATGAAAATCCGAGCAATCCCAACATGAACATCACAGCGGATAATGAGATTATGCTGGGCCAAGCGCTGGGTTTCCTTCTTTTGTTTGTCATTTTATTGAGAGTTGTGCGAAGATGCGATGAATTCGGCGTAGTCAGAATTGAAAGTTATCCGCATCGGTGGATATTCATTAAACCTAACAATACAATCGCTGTTGCCGCGTTGTGCGTCTGGTTTTGCGGTTTGAGTTGATGAGGAATTTGGGTTTTTCTTGAATCGGTCATGCAACAAAATCATTGTTTTAATTGTCTATACTTAGTACTTTTGAAAGTTGAAATAAATAATGTTGAAAAAACTCCTGCTTTTGTTGTGTTTGAATGTGGTTCTATCGGCCCAATTGTATGGGGCAGAGCCAACCACGGCAGCCTCAAATTTGGCAGCGGGAACGATTACTTGTAAATCGGTTCAATTGACTTGGACTTCTGGAAACGGATCATGGCGCATTGTGTTGATGAAAGAGGCTTCCGCGGTTAATTCGGCACCAGTTGACAAATCGTCGTACTTGAGCAACTCTGTGTTTGGTGCCGGACAAGAGATAGGAACGGGTAATTTTGTTGTTTTCAATAATATCACCAACAATTGCACCGTAACTGGGCTAAAACCCAACACTACTTATTACGTAACAGTCTATGAGCATGATGGTGTGGATCCGGATTATTTGACTTCCAAAACAACAAGTATTAGCTTCAAAACGAACAACCTAATCATGGGTTTTACCTACAAAGGCACCAAGGATAGTTGTGAGAAATCAAATAAAATCACTTTCACCAATACCAGTACAGCTACCTTCGGTTGGGTAAAATATACATGGATCTTTGGCGATGGTACGCAAGATACGGGGGTGAATATTACCCACACTTATAACAAAGGTGGAAACTTTACCGTGAACTTGGTGGCATCACCGGCTTTGGGTTGTGTGGATGTGGCCACTTCAACAAAGTCTATTTTTATCGTACCTCGCCCAGTGAGCAAGCCTTTTGAAAAAAATGCTGATACCGTTCAGTGTTTTGAGGGTCATGTATTTAAATTGGATGATAATACGCAATTGGCGAAGATTCCAAAATGTGCTTACATCCGTACATGGTATTTTGCCGACGACGACAGTGCTACAATTCCCAATCCAAGCAAATCATACGCCAAACCAGGAAAGTATCGTATACATTACAAGAGCGAAACGCTTTACGATAATTTACCTACGGGATGCACAGATACTGCCAATATGTGGGTGAGGGTTGTGCCGAGTCCGTCAAGTGGTATCTGGATTAACGACAGTATTCAGTGTTTGGCGGGAAATAAATTTGATTTCGACAATAAATTCCCTGGGTTGGTGAGTTTTAAATGGGATTTGGGTGGTGGAATTACAGGAATTACCAAAACCATTTCACGCAGCTTCGCAGCGGTGGGGGATTATCCCATTATACATGAGGCAACGAGCATTGATGGTTGTTCGGGTATCGATACGGTGATTGTCAAGGTGAGAGCCAATGTGGATCCATCATTTTCTGGCTTGCCATTGACTGCGTGTCAGGGAGGTCCGTCTATTACTTTAACGCCTACCACTGCAGGTGGCACGTTCTACGGTCAAACATTTACGGGAAATTCCTTTCAGCCTACATCTACCGGTATGGTAAAAATCAAATATGTAGTTGCTGATCAATATTGTCCGGATAGTTCAACGCAAACCATTACAATTCAGCCCAAACCTACTTTGAATTTGGGAAAAGATACCACATTGTGTGATGGTGCGAGTTTGGATTTGACCATTACCATTCCTGGAGCGGTATTGTGGAACGATGGTACTACAACCAATGTTAGAACCGTTTCTACGGCTGGCATCTATGGTGCTGTGGTGAACAACGCGGGTTGTATCGCAACAGACTCTATCGCAATAAAAGTGAATTCAGTCCCTTATGTTACCCTGCCTTTGGATACCATTTTATGTCAGGGTTCTGTTGTTAAATTGGTGGCTCCATACATGCCCAATACCAACATTCTGTGGAGCACGGGGTCAACAGATACAGTGATTTATGTGAGTGCAGCAGGTACTTATTCGGTGACTGTGAGCAATGCTTGTGGAAGTGCTACTGATGACGTTACTGTGAATTTGATGATGGGAGATTGTGATTTGTTTATCCCCACAGCATTTACACCGAACGGCGACGGTAGAAATGAAATCTTTCGGATTATAGGTAGGGGTGCCAATCCCATTTTATTTGAAGTGTACAATCGTTGGGGTGCGAAAATATTCGACAGTCACCAAAATAGCACCTTCGAATGGGACGGATACTACATGGGTGATGTTTGTCAAGAAGGCCTTTATACCTTCATCTATCGCTATGAATTGAAAACTGGCGATCGCGTTCGTCGCAAAACCATTTCTGGGACCATCATGTTGATGCGATAGAAAGTGGGTAAGTAGTGGTAAAAACAATCTAAAAGTTATTTTCTCCTCCGCTTGCGGTGTTGTAATTTTGTAGCGCATGGTACATCAACCCGCTACACTAGAACAAGCCAAACAATTGGGATTGTTGGAAGAAGAGTTTAACAAAATTTGCGACATACTCGGTCGTGAACCCAATTTTACGGAAATCTCCATATACTCTGTTATGTGGAGTGAACACTGCAGCTACAAGAACTCCATCGTTTGGTTAAAGACATTGCCCAAATCAGGGTCTAAAATGTTGGCCGAAGCGGGTGAGGAAAACGCTGGTTTGGTGGATATCGGCGATGGTTTGGCCTGTTGCTTCAAAATCGAAAGTCACAATCACCCGAGTGCCATTGAGCCTTATCAAGGTGCTGCAACTGGTGTGGGTGGTATCAATAGAGATATTTTTTCTATGGGCGCTAGGCCCATCGCGCAATTGAATTCGTTGCGTTTTGGTAACATTGCCACGGATAGAACGCAGTGGCTGGTTAAAGGCGTGGTGAAAGGCATCGGTGATTATGGCAATGCTTTTGGTATTCCTACAGTAGGTGGTGAGGTGTATTTTGATGATTGCTACGAGCAAAACAATCTTGTGAATGCTATGAGTGTGGGTATTGTGGGTGTTGGTAAAAGCATTTCTGCCGGTGCAGGTCCTGCTGGCAATCCAGTATATATTTTTGGTTCAGCTACAGGCAAAGACGGTATTCACGGCGCAGCTTTCGCATCGAAAGACATGAGTGAAGACAGTATCTCTGATTTGCCATCGGTGCAAGTGGGTGATCCTTTTTGGGAGAAGTTGATTTTAGAGGCAAGCATGGAGATCATAGAAACGGGTGCTGTGGTTGGAATGCAAGACATGGGTGCTGCCGGTATTACTTGTTCTACCAGTGAAATGAGTGCGAAGACTGATGTGGGGATGGATGTTTGGTTGGATAAAGTGCCAATGCGTCAGCCCGATATGAAGGGTTGGGAGTTGTTGCTCAGTGAAAGCCAAGAGCGCATGCTAGTGATCATCGAAAAGGGAAGAGAAAAAGAAGTTGAAAGGGTGTTGGAGAAGTGGGATTTGACGTACGCCCACATTGGAATGGTGACAGATACCAAGCACGTTCGTTATTTCATGGGCGATGTGCTTGAGGCCGATATCCCCGCGGAATCATTGGTTTTGGGTGGCGGTGCACCGGTTTACCGTCGTACATGGACAGAACCTGAATATTTGAAAGAAATCGCCAAGTTTGATTTGAATTCTGTAGCGGATTTGAGTTTAGCAGAAGCAAAAGATGCGGCCATTAAATTGTGTAATGAGCCCAATATCGCCAGCAAGCGTTGGATTTATGAGCAATATGATTCTATGGTGGGAACGATCAATGAATCAACCAATTTGCCATCCGATGCGGCGGTTGTGAAAATCGTTGGCTCTGAAAAGAGTTTGGCATTGACCGTAGATTGCAACAGCCGATACGTTTTTGCTGATCCCAACAAGGGGACACAGATTGCGGTGGCTGAAGCGGCTAGGAACATTCGTTGCAGTGGCGGTGTGCCAACAGCCATTACCAACTGTTTGAATTTTGGAAATCCTTACAATGAGGAGGTTTATTATCAATTTAAAAATGCTATCGAAGGGATGGGTGAGGCTTGTCGGAAATTTGATACTCCAGTAACAGGCGGGAACGTGAGCTTTTATAACCAGAGCACCAACGGTCAGGCCGTATATCCAACGCCAACCATTGGAATGGTGGGCATCATCGAACAGCCTGAACATCGCATGAGCATTCCTTTTGGCGATGCTGGCGATGCCATCGTTTTGTTGGGAACAACGCGGAACGATTTGGGCAGCTCACAGTACATCGCGAAGGTAAAAGGTGTGAGTCATAGCCCTTGTCCAACCTTTGATTTGGACGAAGAATATGCTTTGCATTTGTTGTTGGAGACTTTGTCGAAAGAGCAGGCAGTTGCATCGGCGCATGACATCAGTGAAGGTGGATTGTTTATCGCTTGTATGGAAAGTGCGATGGCTGGCGGCAAGGGATTTGATATTTGCACGGAAAAAGGATTGCGCATCGATGCGGGATTGTTTGGTGAAAGTCAAAGCCGGGTAGTGGTTTCTGTATCGCAGGATGGTTTGGGTCGTTTGATGCAATTGGCCTCGGAAGCTGGCGTTGTTGCTACGCATGTGGGAACGGTGTTGGCCGATCGAGAGATTTGTGTGAACGGTGAGAGCTGGGGTGCGATGGACGCTTTTGCAACGCCGTATCGCGATGTGATTGCATCGTATCTGAACTAATGTAGCGCTTCGATGAACACAATCAGCTATTGGGAGCAACAGGGCTTTGGAACGGCTGATTGGGTAGTTGTTGGTGCGGGATTGGTTGGATTGCAGAGCGCGAGCAGAATCAAGGAGACTTATCCGAAAGCCCGAGTAGTGGTGCTGGATGAACACGCCATGGGAAATGCGGCAAGTTTGCGCAATGCGGGCTTTGCCTGTTTCGGTAGCGCAGGGGAGATGTTGGATGAAATCGCGCGCACGAATGAGTTAGAGGCTGTAGGGCTATATGAAAAGCGATTTTTGGGTATTCAAAAGTTGTTGGGCCGATACGGCGCCGATAGGATTGGTTTTCAAGCATCGGGAGGTACAGAGGTGTTCTCAACTGATGATGAAGCCGTTGCGGTGATTGCTCAAGTGAGCGCCCTGAATAAGGCCTTGTGTGGGGTACATGGGAAAGATGCTTTTGTAGTTTGTGACATGATTCCCACCAAAATGAACGTGGTGAAATCGGGCGTTTTTTGTCCTTTGGAAGGCGGAATACAAACCCATTTGTTGTATCGAGCGGTAAGGGAAGAAGCCCTGCGTTTGGGTGTTGAGATATATGAAGGTATGCGCGTTGCGGACTGGGATGAGACGAACGATTTTGTGGAGTTGCATATGGGGAATGGGATGAAAATTATTGCCGGTCGTTTGGTGATTTGCACCAATGGTTTTACGCGAAGATTGATACCGGATTTGGCGGTGGCCCCTGCTCGTGGCCAAGTATTCGTTACCAAGGCCATGGATGTTTTGCCTTTTGAGGGGATTTTTCATGCCGATAAGGGATATATTTATTTTAGGGAATTGGGTGGCCATCGCATATTGATTGGCGGTGGTAGAAATTTGGATTTTGTGGGTGAGGAAACGATGGATATGGTGGTTACAGATCAGTTTCGATCGCATTTGAAATCGTATTTAGAAACGGTGGTTTTACCGGGAAGGACTGTTGAATTTGAATACGAATGGTCTGGGGTGATGGGGATGAATGAGAATCGAAATCCGATCATTGGATGGCACAGCAACCGGGTTTGTTTGGCGGTAAGAATGGGTGGAATGGGCGTGGCGTTGAGCTCTTGGGTGGCCGATGAGGTGATAGAAGTGGTGAAGAAGGATTTGGGGGTTTGATTTTAATTGGGTTGATTTGATAAAATATGACGGTGGATAATCATGAAATTGTAAAGGCTTTGCAGTTGTATGCAAGTTTGGCGGAATTGCATGAAGAGAATCCTTTTAAATACAAAGCGTTTGCTTCAGGCGCGTTTAATTTGCGAAAAATCAAAGAGCCGCTTGGGGATTTGCAAGAATCGCAACTGTTGAGCATTCCTGGGGTAGGGAAGTCGGTGGCGAAAGCCATCGTTGAGTACAGTGCCAGTAGGGAGTTTCCCGCGCTGCAATCTTTGCTCGATATTACACCCGTTGGATTGATTGCTATGTTGGGTGTGAAGGGTCTCGGGCCCAAAAAAGTGCGTCTGATATGGCAAGAATTGGGTATCGAAACGGTGGAGGAGTTGTTTGATGCCTGCAGGCAAAATCGCTTGGTAGAAGTGAGCGGTTTTGGATACAAAACCCAACAAACTATATTGGCGGCCATTGAGTTTTCGTATGGGGCCAAAGGCAAGTTTCATTTGGCGAGGGTGATGCCATATGCTGAATCGTTTTTGCGTGGTATGCGCTCGGTTTTTGGCGATGAACAACATGAGTTTACCGGCGAATATTATCGAAAAAGTGATGTGATTGAGCATTTGGTGCTGCTCACTACTGCGATGGAAATGAGCGGGATTACGGCATCGGACTGGGATGCAATTGCAACAGAAGGAGGTCCGGATTTGCTGGGTTGGACGGTGGATGAAGCAACCGGTGTTTTGAAGCATGAGCAAGGTTTTGTGATGGAAATGGAAGTGGTGATGCATGCGGATTTCGATAGAATGTTGTTTGAAAGGGGCGCGGCGTCTGGGCACATAGAGTTGCTCGGATATACTGCCACGGATTGGAAAGGCAGCGATCGTGATACCTATGCCCACAAGGGGGTGAACTTTGTGGTGCCCTGTCGTCGCGAAGGACATCGAGAGTTCGAAAGACCGGTAGAAGAAACGTCGTTGCTGAAGTATTCAGACATCAAAGGGGTGCTTCACAACCATACAACTTATTCGGATGGGCTCAATTCTGTGGAGGAAATGGCGCTGTATGCCATGGAGATTGGGATGGAATATTTGGGTATTTGCGATCACTCCAAAACAGCGGGATATGCCCGAGGATTGCAGGTGGAGCGCGTATTGCAGCAGTTTGATGAAATAGATACATTGAACCAGCAGTTGTGGCCTTTTAAGATTTTCAAGGGCATTGAAAGCGATATTTTGAGCAATGGCGATCTAGATTACGAGCCGGAGATTTTGAGGGGGTTTGATTTGGTGGTTGCATCGGTGCACAGCAATTTGAACATGACCCAAGAAAAGGCGATGGACCGTTTGCTGCGAGCCATAGAAAATCCCTATACCACCATTTTGGGTCATCCCACGGGGCGATTGCTGTTGATGCGAGAGGGGTATCCCATCGATCATCACAAGGTGATAGATGCCTGTGCCGCCAATGGCGTGGCGATAGAATTGAATGCGCATCCCTATCGTTTGGATATCGATTGGCGATACATCGACTATGCGATGGAGAAGGGTGTGATGGTTTCTGTGAATCCAGATGCCCACGAAAAAATGGGTTATTTGGATATGCATTTTGGGGTTTTAAGCGGACAGAAAGGCGGGTTGCAGACATCGCAGACCCTCAATGCCTTGAATTTGGTTGAATTTGAAGCGTATCTTGCGAAGCGGAAAAAGTGAAATCGCTGACAAAGCAAATCGTATCATGAAGAAAATTTTGGTCATCCGTTTGAGCAGTTTGGGCGATGTGGTTCTTGCCGCACCCGTTTTGTATGCCTTGCGGAAGCAGTTGGGGGTGGAGGTGCATTTGCTCACAAAACCCAAGATGGGCGATTTGTTGCATGGTGGCGAGGCGGTTGATAAATTTTTCACCTGGGGTGAAGCGGGTTTGTTTGGTGCGCTAAAAGCCGAAAAATACGATGGGGTATTGGATTTGCATTGCAATTTCAGGTCTTATTTGGTTCGGGTTCTGCTGTGGTTGACCACCGCAGTGGGTTACAACAAAAAACGATGGATGCGATGGTTGTTTGTGAATACGAAATCCTCGCGTTATCACGTTAGTCACGTTCAAGAACGCTATTTGGAGGCGGCCAATCGATTGATGAAACGATTGGGTTGTGGGCGAATTGAAACGATGGATTGGGCGGTTGGGCTTCCAACCATTTCAAACATGGTAGAAGGTGAACAAGCGGTTGTTCAGAGCGATGCTGTAAAGGTTGGTGGTGTGGATTTTGCAGATAATTATGGCGTTGCGATTTTGGGAGGTACCTATGAAACCAAGAAAATACCCAAATCCATTTGGAAGCAAGTGTTTGAGCAGGATCAAAGAAAATGGTGTTTGATTGGTGGTCCAAACGAGAAGGCTTTGGCCACGGAATTGGTGCAAGAATTTGGAAATCAATTGATCAATGGGGTGGGTGTTTTTGATTTGAAAACATCGTTGAGATGGATTGCTCAAAGCGCGGTGGTGGTTGGGGGAGATACGGGTTTTACGCATGTGGCCGCTACTTTGAAAAAGCCCTTGTTGGTGATTTGGGGCAGTACGGATCCGGGTTTGGGTTTCGCACCGGGGCACGGTAATGATCACGTGTATCACCTGTTGGCCAACGATTTGTCTTGTCATCCTTGTTCAAAGTTGGGTTTCGATGCTTGTCCGAAGGGCCATTTTCGTTGCATGGAAGGCCATTCTCCGCAAGAATTGAAATTATTGTTGCAAAAATTGCAGGGCATTTCATTGTAAGGCTGTTAACTAGTTTTTTTTCCTTATTTTCGCGATTCCATAATTTGGATACTTTTATATAGTGATGAAAACCAATAAAACCGTTGTAGGATTTTCGATTGTACTGGCGTTAGCCTGTTTGTTCCAATTGTCGTTTACTTGGAAGGCCCAAGGATTCGAAAAAGAAGCGAAGGCATTTGCCGCCAAAGTTGCCGATAAGGGTGGAGATTCGAAAGAAGCTTACCGCAGATACATCGACAGTTTGGGCAATGATGAAATTTACAATGTAGGTCTTGCCGCCTACACCTACTTTGAATGTAAGCAGCGTGAAGTGAACCTAGGTTTGGATTTGCGTGGTGGTATGAACGTAATTTTGGAAGTGGATAAGGGCGCCGTTGTGCGTGTTTTGTCGAACGACACCAAAGACAAAGAATTGAATCGTGCCATTGATGCCGCCAATGCGGATGTTCGTGATCAGGGTGCTGACTTTGTAGATGCATTTGTATCGAACTTCAAGAAAATCAGCCCAAGCAGAAACTTGGCGAATTTGTTCATTAAAGGCAACAAGAGCTCCATCCAATCGAACAGTTCTGAGGCTGAAGTGGTGAATTATTTGAGAACAGAAACCACCAGTGCTGTAGACCGTGTATACGAAGTAATCGAAAAGCGTATCAACCAATCAAACGTAACTCAGCCGACCATTCAAAAAATTGATGGTGGAAGAATCAGCGTTGAATTGCCAGGTGTTGACAACCCTCGCAGAATGGAAGAGTTGGTTGAGAAGAGTGCGAAATTGGAGTTCTACGAAGTGTATGGCAACGATGGTCAGCGCAGAGATGGAACGCGTATTTTGAACGCATTGTACAAAGCCAGTAAAATGGCGGCCATTGCACCTGCGGAGGTACAAGATACAACTGCCACTGATACTACTATGGCTGCGGCGGCAACAACTGTGGTTGCGACTGACGCTGCTCCAGCTGCTACTGCTGTTGCAACAACTGCAGTGGATAGCCCAAAGGTGGCCGATGCAAAAAAGAAGGATGCCAAGAAGGATGAAGCCAATGGCAGTCCTTTGGCTAAGATTTTGAAATCGTTTGGTAACGACGGTCCTGGATCTGCGGTAGCTGTGGTGAAAAAAGCGGATCGCGCGATGTTGACCAAGATGTTGGAAGACGAGCGTTATGCTGGTGTTTTGCGTATGGAAAGTGCGAAAGTAGCTTTCAGTGCCAAGCCCCGCGATTACGAAGCAGATGGTAAGGAAGCCAACAATTCAGATGAATTTTTCGTATACTTTTTGAAATTGGATCGTGAAGGAAATGCTGCTTTGTCGGCTGAAGACGAGAACATCATTTCAGATGCCCGCGTGAATACGTCACCAACGGGTGAGTTGGAAGTTTCAATGGAAATGACCGCCAAGGCGGGTACACAATGGGCTCAAGTAACAGGCCGTAACATTGGTAAATATATTGCGGTGGTATTGGATGACCGGGTTTATTCAGCCCCTGTGGTGAACCAAAAAATCAGCGGTGGTAACAGTCAGATTTCAGGAAATTTCGATATCCGTGAAGCCAATGACTTGGCAAACGTATTGAAAGCGGGTAAATTGCCTGCGCCTGCCAAGATTGTGGCTAGTGAGCAAGTGGGTGCTTCTTTGGGTCAAGAATCGATTTCAAATGGTTTGAATTCATTGTTGTTAGGATTCATCGCAACCATTTTGTTCATGATTTTGTATTACAGTCGTGCAGGTTGGATGGCCATTG
>JACCEC011068693.1_pt1 | contig 27893 bp, 24 predicted proteins | sample 7450121 | NCBI WGS metagenome assembly JACCEC01 (sample SAMN15323455, study PRJNA562643) | freshwater metagenome | isolation source: river surface water | place: USA:Blue River Watershed | collected 2017-08-18 | reverse complement strand
CAGGACGCGCAGATCCATCTGGTGCAGCTGCATGCGGTGTTCCTGCAGCGCGAGCCTGACCGGCCTGATGAGGCTGATGAGCCTTGCGGTTATCGCAGCGTGTTCTCGGAAGATTACGTACTGACGCTGCCGGAGAGCCATGAGGCCTGGCTGCAGTCGCTGTCGCGGCAGGCGCGGGAGAAAGTCCGCTACCACCAGCGCCGCGCATTCCGCCGGCAGCCCGGCATGAGCTTTTTCGTGACCATGGGCGAGAGCATCGGCGAGGCGGATGTGGACGTCGTGCTGCAACTGAATCACGCGCGCATGCAGCGCAAGGGCAAGACCTATGGACTGAGCGCCAATGAGGAGGCCCAGCTGCGCGAGCAGCTGCGGCAGAACGGTGTGCTGTATGCGCTGAGACGCGAGGGCGAGATCTGCGCCGGGCTGCTGTGCTCGGTCACCGGGGGAGACGTTTACATGCATGTGATTGCGCACGACCCGAGGCTGGACGATCTGAGGCCCGGCCTCGTCTGCTGCTGCCTCGCGATACGCGATGCGATCGGACGGCGCTGGTCGCGCTTCCATTTTCTCTGGGGGCATTACGATTACAAGCGGCGACTCGGCGGCCGCGCGTTGCCGCTCTCCCGCGTGCTGGTGCCGCGCAGCGGCTGGCATCTGTGCCGGCATCCGTGGTTGGCTGCAGCTTGGCTTGCCCTCGCGCTGCGCGACAGGATACGGCGCTGGCGGCAGCCGGCGATTGCGCGGGAGCGCGCATGCTGATCGATATGCGCGAGGTCGCAGATGGTCGGTGTCTGTCGGCGACCGTCTGCATCATCGGCGCCGGCGTAGCCGGCATCACGCTCGCCCGCGAGCTCGAGCGGCAGGGCATCGACACCTGCGTGCTCGAGAGCGGCGGGCTGACCGCCGATGCGGCCACGCGCGATCTCGCGCGAGGCGAGTCGCTGAATCTGGATTATCAGTTCGCCGACGGATGCCGCGGCCGCTTTCTGGGGGGCAGCAGCAATTGCTGGGGCGGCTGGTGCCGACCGCTGGATGCGTGGGACTTCGAGCGGCGCGACTGGATACCCCACAGCGGCTGGCCCTTCGGGCTGAGCGAACTCGAGCCCTGGTACCGGCAGGCGCATCAGGTGTTACAGCTAGGGCCGGTGAACTTTGATCCGGCGTTCTGGGTGCAGGCGATCAATCGACGCGATGTGCGTCGCGTGCCGCTAGTAACGGGCGATGTGCGCGATACGGTCTCGCAGTTCAGCCCGCCGGTGCGCTTTGGCCGGCAGTATCGTGCCGAACTGGCACGGGCGCGCTTCGCGCGGGTGTTCCTGCACGCGAACGTCACGCAGATCGTGCCGGATCCGCTATGTACACGGATCGAGCAGGTACGCGTGCAGACACTCAGCGGACGGCGCATGCAGGTCATGGCACGGCTGTTTGTGCTGGCCACCGGCGGCATCGAGAATGCGCGACTGCTGCTGGCCTCGAATGAAGTCGCCACGTCGGGTCTCGGTAATACGCGCGGCCTGGTCGGTCGGTTTTTCATGGACCATCCGCGCATGCTGAAAGGCAGCGTGCAGTGTTCACTGGCCTGGTCGCGCAACAAGCTCTATGACATCAAGTACAACTACATGAATCGCGCGGTATCGGCGCAGGGTGTGAACATCGCCGCACAGCTGGCGCTGACGCGCGAGGCGCTGGTGCGTGAGAAATTGTTGAACGCGCGGCTGTGCTTCTGCTCGGAGTTTCCCGGCGAGGGCAGTGCGGGTGCGCAGGCGCTGTTCCGTTGCAAGCAGGCCTTGCTCGCCAAGGAGCAGCCGGGCTGGCGGCTGTCGGACGATCTCGTCCGTATGCTGCGCGATCCGGTGAATACCTTCGCTTATGGCTTTACGCGCTTCTTCCATCCGCGCGCGATGATACGGCGCGTGAGCTTTCAGATGATCCTCGAGCCGGCGCCTGATCCGGACAGTCGCGTCACGCTGTCTGCTGAACACCGGGATGCACTGGGCATGCCACGCGTGCGGGTTGACTGGCGCCTGAACGATCTGGTGAAACACACCGCCGACCGCACGCTGTCACTGATCGCCACGGAGCTGTCGGCCTCTGGTGTCGCGCAGGTGGATCCGGGGCCGTCCATTCTTGCTCACGGCTGGCCCGCGAGCTGGGAGAAGGAGGGCACCTGGCATCACATGGGTACGACGCGTATGCACGACAGTCCGTCGCAGGGCGTGGTCGATCGCGATGGCAAGGTGCATGGCCTCGCCAATCTCTATATCGCGGGCAGTTCAGTGTTTCCGACGGCGGGCGCGAACTTCCCCACCATTACTCTGACGGCGCTGTCGCTCAGGCTCGCCGCGCATCTGAGCAGCGCGCTCAGACAGGTGCGCAGCAGTCCCGCGACACAGGCAGCACAGGTCGAACAGCTCGCTGCGGAGGACAGCATCGCTGCAGCACTGAGGCCGCCGAACCTGCCGGCAGTCTGAGGACGTCCACAAGCTCCGCGCATCAGATTGGTTCACGACGGCCCCACCGTAGTGTCCGCACCGGCTTCGCGGTAATCACCCTCTCTCTCTGATCAGTTCGTGCTGTCGTCCTGACAGCATTTTTTTCACCTCTCGTTTCCGGAGTGTTTCGTCATCGCATGCGCTGCGATGACGGCGCTCGTCCATGTCAAGTTCCTGCCCGCAGGTATTGCCTGTCTGTTTATTTAGAACAGCAATGCAGGCAGGTAATGTTCTTTCCGCACGAAAATTTTTTCCTTTCCGAGTGGAACTCTTCTCGTAAAGCAATGCTCTGACACAAGCATTTGCAAGCGATCTGCGTTTCACGAGATCAAGTCAATGAGAGGGAGAAATTTTTTCATGTTTACAGTGTCAACCCACCGCAATTTCCTCAGGTCGATGTCGCTCACGGCGACTGCCAGTGTCACCGTGCTGCTTGCTGCCTGCGGCGGCGGAACCGGCAATGCGTCGTACTCGATCGACTCGGCTGGCAACCTGACCTCGGCGAGTGCCACCACCAAGCTGGCGAACGGCTCGACCCAGACTACAACCGTCAGCTCGACGCCGTCGACCACGGGTACCACCACGACGACCGGCACGACCACGACCACACCGGCACCGACGACCACCACCCCGGCACCGACCCCGACGGCACCGGCACCCACAACGACCACACCGCCGCCCACCACGACGACGCCGGCACCGGCACCGACGACCTCGACCGCACCGAAGCCTTTCGGTCAGGCCGGTACGTTCACGCTGACCTTTCAGGATGAGTTCGATTCATGGAATACCGCGAAGTGGAACGACACGATCTGGTACGAGGCGAGCAACCCGACCAAGAACTACACCGTGTCGAATGGCGCGCTGAAGATCTGGCCGCAGCGCGATGCCACCGGCAAGTTCTTCAACCGTACGATCGATACCGATGGCAAGTACTACCAGACCTATGGCTACTACGAGATCGAAGCCAAGCTGCCTATCGGTAAAGGCACCTGGCCGGCGTTCTGGCTGTTCAACCACATCGGCACGCGTCGTCCTGAGATCGACGTGATGGAAGCGTATGCCGGCGGTGGCCCCGCAAGCGGCTGGTCGGATGCAAACCTGCACCCCACCGCGTATGCGCCGACCGTCTGGATCGATGCAGGCCGTCTGGCCGGTACCAAGACCATCCTGACCAGCGACCTGTCCGCAGCCTTCCACAAGTATGCGGTGAAGTGGGAAGCCAACAAGCAGACCTTCTATTTCGATGGTCGCGAGGTCTATACGCTGACTGTAGCGATGCCTGATCCGATGTACATCATGCTCGACCTCTGGTACGGCAGCGCGAGCGGCCAGCCGGACAACACCACCCCGACCGGCATCGGCAACTCGTACGAAGTGAACTACGTTCGTGCATGGAAGCTGGGCTGATCGGCGGGTACTGACAACAAGTCTTTGAACCAGTAGCAACGCGACCGGCCCCCGCCGGTCGTTTTCAGGGCCAGCCTCGTGCTGGCCCTTTTTCTTTTTGACCGACGCTTGTGGGCTGCCAAGGCAGGCTCGCAGAAACCGCCGGATGATCCCGGCATGCTCAGGAAAAATCAGGTTGTTGCGTCACTATTTATGCCGCTATCAGTGCTGCTGCTCGCCGCCGTTCTGCCGGTGGCGAGCGGGAGTACGAGTACGAGTGCGCCATCGCAGCTGGTGCGGCCGCTGCCACCCGTCGTACGCGACGGCCAGACGCTGTCGCTGCTCTGCGGGCAGGTGTACAGCGGCACGCTGGATCTGCGCGGACGGCGCAACATCACCGTGCGCACCGAGGGCGAGTGCGGCAATGCGATGATCACGCCCGCACAGCCGGTGCGTGGCTGGACCCGCGATGGCCGGCTGTGGTGGGCTGCACTGGACAACGCGCCGCAGCTGGTGCGGCTCGGAGAACGCTTTCTGTCACTGGCTCATCATCCGAACACGCCCAGCGAATGGCTGAGCGGAACAGGTCGGGGCAAGGATGCGCTGCAGCTGCAGGTGAACCTGCCCGGCCGCGACCTGACCGGTGCGGTGCTGGTCTGGCAGCCCGAGGACTGGCTGATTCTTCGCCAGCCAATCGAGCGTGATGATCAGGGCCTGTTGCACCTCTCGGGTTCGCCGGAGCCCGGTTTCGGATTTCGCGAACGCACGCCGTTTTATCTGGAAGGGCAGCGCTGGATGCTCGATTCGCCCGGAGAATGGCTCCACGAACACGGCCGCCTGTATCTGTGGCCTGCTGACGGACGTTCGCCCGAGGGCAGGGTCTGGGCGGCACCGCAGGCGACCGCGATCGATGCGCGTGCCTCACGCGATGTGCGCATCGTGAACCTGACGATCTTTCTGGCCGCGCGAGGCATTGACGGCAGCGATTCCCGTGCGCTGTCCATTGATCGCGTGGAGATTCTCGATAGCGGCGATGAGGCCGTGCGTCTGGGTGGCGAGGGCGCAAGGCTTGCTCATGTCCGCGTCTCAGGCACGCGGCAGCATGGTGTGCGCGCCGAGGACGATACACGCGATGTCGAGATTACCAACAGCGTGATCGAGGGCGCCGGCATGCTGGGCATGCCGCTGCGATCGAAAGGCGCGATCGTGTTCGAGCAGTCCAGCGGGCATCGCATTCTGCGCAACCGCGTCACGGACACCGCCTATATCGGCATCCGGGTGTTTCGGGATACGCTGGTCGCGGACAATGTCATCACGCGCGCCTGCCAGCGGATGACCGATTGCGGCGGCATCTACACCTTTGCCCGGGACCGTCAGCCCCTGCGCACCCGCATCGAGCGCAACCGGATCAGCGGACTGCGCGGTCGGCTCTCGCATGCGATCTATCTGGATGATTTCGCCAATGAGGTCGTGGTGCGCGACAATCAGCTGACCGGCAATCCCGGCGGCATGCAGCTGCATGATGCATTCAACAATCTCATCACGGGCAATCGCTTCAGTCGACATACGCACGAGCATCTGCTGTTCAACGAGACTGCCGCCTCGGCGTCCATCATCGGTAATGTGGTCAGGAACAATCGCTTCAGTCTGTCCGGTTCCGCGCCGGTGTACCGCTTGTGGAGCCATCATGGCGGCGCAACGCTGTCGCGCTTTGCGCTGTACGGACGGAATCGCTATCAGGGCACGCGCGACCTGCGCGATGAGCGTTTCGCCGAGCTCGAAGGTCAGGGCGGGATCAGCGCGGTCCGCTGGCGCGAACTGATGGACGAGGTGGATGCGGTCTATGCGATGCCGTCAGCGCCTGCCGTGCTTCCACCACTGGCCCGGCAGCCACAGCAGAAATAAGGTGTTCGTCACCAGATATCGGCGAAGCAGGCGCGCCGGTTCCATCGCCAGCCGGTACAGCCACTCCAGTCCCGCATGCTGCCACGCCAGCGGAGCGCGCCGCAGCGTGCCGGCGTGATAATCAAACGCTGCGCCGACGCCGATCATCACCGCATTGAGCCGTCCGCGCTGCTGTGCCATCCACAGCTCCTGCTTCGGGCAGCCCAGGCTGACGAACACCAGCCGCGCACCCGAGGTCTCGATCAGTCGGACGATGTGGCGATTGTCATCGTCGCTCAGGGGCCGGAACGGCGGCGAGCATTGCCCGACCAGACGCAGCCGGGGCAGGGTCGCACGCAGCTGGCGCCGCAGCCGGTGCAGTGTGTCCAGTGCACTGCCGAGCAGGAACACGGGCAGCTGCAGTCTTTCTGCTTCCCTCATCAGCATCATCATCAGTTCCGGGCCGCTGATCCGTTGCTGCTCGGGCCAGCCCTGACGACGCATCAGCCAGGCCACCGGCGCGCCATCGGGCACGCACAAGTCCGCCGCCTGCAGCGCGGCGGCGAACGCTGCATCCCGACGGGCGGTCACCAGTGAATGCACATTGCACACGCAGACCGTGCGGGAGGCATCGCGCCCGCCGATCTGCGCCCACTGCAGGATGCGCGAGACGGCTTGCTCCCAGCCGAGGGCATCGATGCGGCTGCCGAGCAGCTGGGCGGCGGTGGCGGACATGGGGACAGGCCTTTCAGTGCGAAGAGACGCAGCACTGATTACAGCGCATCCCAGATGCGTTGTCGCTGACGCCTCGCAAGACCGCGCCGCGCCTGCCGGGAGAAGATGGACAGCCTGACCGCGCGGGCCTGTCACGGCGCGCCCGTCACTTCCCGGAGAACAGCGATCGCATGCTTCCCATCCTGATCGAGCAATCCAATCAGCGTTGCCTGCAGCGCCTGCGAGATGCGTTTGCAGAATTTTCTGCAGCCGACACGCCCCAGAAAACGCTGGAGATCGACAGTCTCGACCAGCTGCCGCCGCCCGACCGCATCCGGCTTCCTTATGAGGATGCGCAATTCGACTGGATCGGCTGCCACGGACTGATCGAGCATTACAGCAGCCACGAGCGACAGGTGCGTTTCCTGCGCGAGCTGCTGCGTATTTCGCGCAAGGGCGTGTTCGTCTCCACGCCCAACCGCGAGCATCCGCTGGTACGCTGGATCCGGCCCGGGCGCGACCTCGCGCTGCTCGATGCGCTCGACATCAAGTCACTGGTGGATGTGCTGCCCGGGAGGCCTTCATGGAAGCTCGGCCATGTGCGGCTATATGGCCTGAAGGCCCACTACTACCTGATGATCTGGAAACCGGGCGTGGAGACCGGCGCGCCTTCGCAGTAACGCGTCACCAGCTGCAGATTGTTCAGCCGGCGCGCGGCGGGAATCCAGTCCGCCACTTCAGCAAGGAAGCGGTCGAGTTCCTGCCACAGGCCGAGGCGCTCCACATCGAGGCTGTGGCACCACAGATGAAACACACCGCCGCGCCGCACGACCCAGGCGAACAGCCGTCGCAAGCGGTCGAGCCAGTGATCTTCCTGTAGCAGCAGCTCGAGCACGAACCAGCGCTCGCGCCAGTGCCCCTGCGACAGAAAATTCCGGATCAGCACCCGGCGCGGATGCGGATAGAACTGCAGCGTGGTCGGCACTTCCAGTGGCTGCGTGCCGACATCCAGCCGCAGGCTTTGCGTCGTGCGTGCGTAGCGAAAGCCCGCAGCCTGCACCATCCCGCAATGGAGAGGCCGGTACTTGCCGCCGGGGTAGCAGAAGCCCTGCACCGGCTTGCCCAGCAGATCTTGCAGCGCGCGCTTGCCCTCGGTGATCTGGCGCAGCGCCTCGTGCATGTCCAGACGCGCCAGATAGCGATGCTCGAGCGTGTGCGAGCCGATCTCGAAGGCCTGTGCCAGCTCGCGCAGCGGCGTCGCAGCCAGCACGGGCGGCCCTTCGCTGTTGCGTCCCGGGACATAAAAGCTCGCGGGTATCCCATGCTTGTGCAGCAGCGCGCCCATGCGCAGGTCGAGCGGATGGCCGTCATCGACCGAGAAACTGAAAATCGCCTGACTCATTCGAGCCTCTTGCGGGGTGCTTGCGCTGCCGGTGCCGTCGGTGCCGCCGGCGCTGCTGGTGCGGGGCGCTCGCCGAGCGCCTTCGCACAGGCGGCCAGCAGGCCTTCGGCTGCGCTGTCAAAGTCATAGCGGGCCACGCGCTGCAGGCTGCGCTCACTGAACGCCTGCCACAGCATGTCATCGCCGAGCAGGCGCAGCGCGCACCCGGCCCACTGCGCGGCGTCGAGTTCACGCACGAAGCCATTGACCTCGTTGCTGACCAATTCTCCGGCGACACCGGCGGCAGGCGTGACGATCACCGGCAGACCGGCGGCGCAGGCCTCATTCGCGACCACGCCCCAGACATCCCCATGCGTGGGAAACAGGAACACGCGCGCCGACCGGTACAGCGCCGGCAATTCCTCCTGCCGGGCAAAGCCATGGAAGTGCGTCTCCACCCAGTGGCTAACTGACGCCGCGCGCTCGCGCAGTGCGCTCTCGAGACTGCCTGAACCCACGAACAGCAGCCGCACCGTGCGCTGCAGGCGCAGCGATGTCTCGCGCGCGACGTCCAGCGCGAACATGGGATCCTTCGCTGGTTCGAGGCGGCCGCAGAAGAGGAAGTCATGCACACGTCCGCCGTCAGAGATCGCCGGATGAAAGCGCGGGTTGTCGATGCACAGCCACGAGTAGAAGCAGGCCTCGGGCGACACGCCATACGAGCGAAAGAGCTTTTGTCCGCCGTCGCTGGCGGCGACAAAGGCGCGCGAGCCGCTGAACACCCAGCGCCGCACCAGCCGGTGCGTGAGCGACAGCCCCTGCTCTGACAGCCAGGTGCCGTCGGTCATCGCCACATGCGGCCAGCCGCGTGCGCGCGCCACCGCGAACGCATACAGGTGCGTGGGATTGAAGCCATCTGTCACCACCACGTCGGGCCTGAGCTTCAGCAGCAGGGGCACGACGTCCGGGTTGTGATGAATGTAGCGATCGCCGACGGTGAAGAACCGCTCGCGCAGGAAGTGATGCGGGAAATCCATGGCCGGCAAGTCCCATGCGCGGTTCGGTTCACGACGCGAACAGAACACGACATGGAACTCGACGCCCCTTGCGCAGGCCAGCCGCGCGAAGATCGGCACCCGGTAGGGCGGCGGCGTATTGGTGATCAGGACGATGCGCATCAGCGTGACCGGGGGTCTGTCAGCGCGGCGCGATCGAGTGCACGGTCGATGGCGCGGTCAACATGGGTGCCGACTGCGGTGCCGGATCCGTTGTCGGGCAGGGCGCCGGCCGCGCTGCGTTCATGACGGAGCAGCCAGCGCAGCCAGCCTCCCAGCCGGCCGCCGGTGACGGCCAGACCATGCGCGAGCTCTGCGCCGGGCCGGCCGCGTGCGAGCGGCTTGAGGATGGGCGAGAGCAGGCCGCGCACGATCACCCACAGCGGCAGCCGGTGCTTCGCATACATCGCGCCCGTGCCGCGCGCGCGCATCAGTGCCGACCGGCGCGCGATGCGGCTCCTGGCGACGAGCGCCGGCTCGGCGCGGTGATGCACGACGGCCAGCGGCTCATGCGCGAGCGTCGCGCCCGAGCGCAGCGCGCGCAGCACGAGGTCCGTCTCTTCGCCGGCGCCGAACCACTGGCCGACACCGAGCCGGCCGTCGAAGCCGCCGACCTGCTGGATCAGCGCACGCGAGAAAAACAGCGTGATCGACGACACCGGAAAATCCCGGAAACGCGACGAACGCTCCCAGCTCAGCAGCCCGGCGGGCTGCGGCGCGTCCTGCTCGGCCCAGTGGCAGATCACGCCGGCAGGCCGGTCGGCGCGGCGCAGCCGCAGCATGATGCGCGCGAGCGTGTCCGGCTCGTACCAGCAATCATCATCCGGAAAGCCCAGCCACTGTCCCGACGCGACGGCAATGCCCGCATTGCGCGCCAGCGCGAGATTGGGCGGGTGGTGGCGGACGTGACGGATCAGCAGGCCGAGACAGCGTGCGCGCCGCAGTACCGGCTGCAGCCGGTCGTCGGCATTCTGATCGACGACGATGATCTCGACATCATGAAAGGTCTGCGACGCGAGCGAATCGAACAGGCGGTTCAGCTCGAGCGTGCGGCCGACCGTGGCGAGGATGAGCGAGATGTCACGCATGGGTCAGGGTTCCCTCGTTAAGTTGGCGCTGCGCGCGCCGTTTCCGGACAAAGAAGCGGGCACGATGCAGCAATCGCTGCAGCGGCCGGGGGCCGGTGTGCGCGAGGCGCACCGCCAGATCTTCTTCCATCGCTGCGAGGCGTTCGCGCGTCGACAGGCTGCCCGCATGTTCGCGGAACGCGGTGAGCGCCAGCCCGATCTGCAGCGGCTCTGCCAGTGCCGCGAGCCGCAGCCACAGGTCGTAATCCATCGCGTAGCGCAGGCGTGTGTCAAAGCCGCCGGCCTCGCGCATCAGCGTACGCGTGACGAAGGTGGCGGGATGCGGGATGAAGTTCCCGCACAGCAGCTGGCGCCGGCTGTAGCGCGGCGCGAGATAGTTCTCGGGCATCAGCCGCCCGTCCAGCAGGCGCGCCGTGCGGCCGAACAACCAGCGGCATCCGGTGGCGTCGATGCCGCGCGCGACCGTCATCAGTACTTCGGGATGCAGATAGAAATCATCCGAGTGCAGGCAGGCGACGACCTCGCCGCGTGCCGCGTCCAGTCCGGCATTCATCGCGTCGCTGATGCCGTTGCGCCGGTTCTCGATCAGCGTGATCGGGCGCGGTATCGCGCGTATTCTCGCCAGCGTGCCATCGGTCGAGCCGCCATCGACAAAGATGTAGTCGATGTCCACGCCGCGCTGGGTCAGCACCGAGCGTATCGATTCTTCTATCCAGCCTGCACTGTTCATCGTGCAGGTGATGATGGAAAACAGGGGGGCGCTCATGCAGACCAGCCAGTTCGGTTTTCCAGCGGGCCGGGTGGGCGGCGGTACAGGTCGAGCAGCCGCGATGCGGCCTGCGCGGCATCGGCGCTGAAGGCGGGCTCGCGCTTTGGCACTGCCTCGTCCGAGGGCCGTGACATCAGCAATGCGGCCGCCAGTGACAGCATGTCGTCGAACAGCCGCAGCTGCGTGGGCGTGGCAGCATAGATCGCCAGTTCCGGCGTGCCGCCCTGACGCAGAGCGAACACGGTTTTGCCCAGCATTAGCGCCTCGAGCACGGTGGACGCGCAGGCCTCTTCACAGACCGAGGGAACGACGATCGCATGCGCACGCGCCGCATGCCGTAGCACGGCGTCGCCGCTCTGCCAGCCGAGGAACTCTGCCCACGGGAAGCGTGTGCGCAGCGAGGCCTCGTCGCTGCCGTCGCCGGCAATGCGCAGTTGGATCGACTTGCGCACGCGCGGCCCGAGCGCATCAATAGCCTCGAGCAGGGCACCGACCCCCTTGGCCGGGTAGAGCTTCGCGGCGATGAATACCTGCAATGGGCCCGCAGGCTCGGGCGGCGCGACTGCCTCGCGGGCGGCGCGGATCGCGTTCGCATCAATGAAATTGTGCACCGTCACGCCCCAGTCGCCGGGGCCGAAGCTGCGGCGCAGGTTGGTGCGCAGGAAGTCCGACACGAAGACCGTCTTGTGCTTCAGGAAGCCCTGCCGCACCTCATGACGGAAGCGCCGCACGGCCAGTGCCGATGTCTGGCGTTGCAGCCCATTCGGATGCCAGTGCCGGCATCCTGCGCAGTCACTGGCGCGGATGCGCGTGCAGATGGCGCCGCGGGTGAAGCGTGTATGGATCAGGCAGTCGCTGCCCTGATCATGGCGGGTCTGGATGAAGTTCAGGCCACGCGGCAGGTAATGCGCGAGATTGGGCAGATGGCCGTGATAGTGAATGACATCGTACTGATCAGCGCGTCGCAGTATCGCGCGCGCGAAGCGGCGCGCGATCAGGCTGCGCTTGGGCGGCATGAACACGCCCAGCCGCATTTCCTTCCAGCCTTCGAACTGGCCGCGCAACTCGGGAAAGAATGCACCACCCGGCCCCAGCGTGCCGACGATACCGCAGGTCAGCTGTCCCTCGGCCAGCTCGACCGGATAATCATCATTGCCCATCAGATCGACCGAGTGGCCCTCCGCGACCAGCGCGCGGGTAAGCGCCAGCGCATGTCGCGCCAGTCCGCCCATGCCGGGCGTGGGCAGGTCTTCACTGACCATCAGGATGCGCATCTCAGGACACTCCCGGCAACAGGCGCCGTGCGACCGAGCGCAGCCCGGTACGCTCGGCGTCATTCGACAGCAGGACGACCGCCATCGCGCACAGCGAGATCACGGCTGCGCCGCCGAGTATCAGCAGGCCCGGCACGCCCGGCGGCATCAGCCACTTCAGCGGCAGCACCAGCAGCAGCGCCGCCGCACCCGCCGACAGCGCAGGCACCCATGCGCCGCGCAGCGCCTCAGCCAGCGACACCGGCACGCTGCGACCATGCACGTAGCCGAGGAAGAGCGCCCCCATCAGCGCCGAGGCAAGCAGGTGCGCGCAGGCCGCACCGACGATCCCGCCCAACACCGTGCCGGCATACACCATCGGCACGCCGACCACGCCGCGCGCGAGCGCAAAGCGCCCTGTGGTGCGCGGATGGCCCAGTCCGTCATTCACCAGCGAAGGAATGTTCGTCAGCGAATCCAGCAGCAGCGCCAGTGTCACGATCAGCAGCACCGGATAACCGTCCGTGACAAAGGCCGGGCCGACCCAGCGGCGCAGGAATTCTTCGCCGGTCAGCGCGATCACGCCGAGCACGCCGAGGTTCAGGTAGGTAAGCCAGCGGGTGGCGTCGAGATAGATCTGGCGCAGCAGTTCGCGCTGCCCGGTGACGGTCAGCGCCGACACCCGTGGATACACGACGCTGCCCAGCCGGTAGGTGAGCCCGAGCACGCGGCTGGCGAGCTGGTTCGGCACCGCATAGAACGCGAGCGCGACCGGGCCGGCGAGCGTGCCGACGATCAGCTTGTCCGCATGCTGGTGCAGCATCGAGGCCAGCCGCGACAGATACGCATACGCAGAAAAACTGGTGAGCGATGCGCGTATCTCTGCGCGCGGCCAGCGCGGGCGCAGCGGTACCTGCAGCTGTTTGAGCAGCCACACCAGCCACAGCGTGTTCACCGCAGAGACGGTCACGCGCGCCGCGATCACGCCCGAAATACCGCCGCCCGCGGTGGCGACCAGCGCAGAGACCACATTCACCAGCACTCCGAAGAAGGCCTCGCCCTGCGCCGATCGGTCGTAGCGCTGCAGCGCCTGCGGCACGGCCAGCAGATAGTTCTGCAACTGCGCCAGCGCGAAGCCCAGCGCGGCCACGTGCAGCGCCAGCGTGGTCTCGGCACTGAGCGAATCGCTGACAGTGAACACAGTGTCGAGCACCCAGCCGGTCGTCAGCGCGATCAGCAGTCCGCCCGCCATGCCCAGCGCGGCATAGAACATCAGGCCGAACCAGAAGGTCTCGCTGAAGCGTTCATCGTCGCCGCGTGCATGGAACTGCGACAGGTAGCGTATCGACCCGGCAGAGAGATTTACATCGAGGATGCCGAAGTAGCCGACCACCGAAGCGATCATCGTGACGATGCCAAAGCCTTCCAGCCCCAGCCCGGCAATCAGCAGCGGCACCGTCGCCAGCGCGACCAGCGCGGGCACGGCCGAGCCGCTCAGGTGCCAGAGCGAGTTACGCAGCAACATGCGCGGTCCGGTAGAGCGGGGCGCCTGTCAGCCGGCGCGGTGAACACAGATAGGGCAGGGCCAGCGTCAGGCCGAGGAGTGTCATGGTGCGAAACTCGATCACCGGCGTGCCGATCAGCAGCGTGGGCAGCCAGAACAGCAGCCCGGCCAGTGCGGCATCGGCCAGCAGCGCCTCATTGCCTCGCCAGTGCGGACGCTGCCGCAGCGTGTGCATGACAAAGGCCGCTAGCAGCGCGACGAACATCGCCAGTCCGGCGAGGCCGGACTTGAGCACCAGATGACCGAAGCCACTGTGCACGAAATCGAATTTGCCGAAGTGATAGTCGAGGATGTCTTCGTTGCCGACAAAGCTGCCCCAGCTGCCCAGACCGAACAGCCAGTGGCCCTCGAGGCTCTTTGCGGCGGCCTCGAGTTCGTAGAAGCGGCTGACCTCGGTCGAGCGCGCAGGGCCGACGTCATACAGCAGCGAGGCCAGCAGGCCGCCCGACCCTCCGGTGCTGAATTGCAGCCGGGTTTTCATCAGCGTGACGCTGGCCAGCGCCATGGCCAGCGCACCGGCGCCGGCGAGCAGGCATTTTCTCGGCCAGGGCAGCCGCCAGAACAGCACCAGCGACATCAGCGCCAGCCCGACCAGGGACGAGCGCCGGAAGGACAGCACGACAGTCGCCACTTCCATCAGCAGCCACACGGAGAGCAGCGCGCGTTTCGGCAGCGACAGCCGTACCTGCGGCATCAGCAGCAGCCACGCAAGAATGAACGCGGCCAGCGCGGCGATGTAGTTGTCGCAGATATCGAAATAGACCAGCCGGATGTCGAGGCTCTCGAAATTGCGATAGGGATTCGCGCTGTCCCCGCCGAACCACTGATAGCGAACCAGCCCGTACATGGCACGCAGCGCCGCCAGTGCGAGCAGCAGTTTCAGCAGCCACTGGCGTGATGCTGCGTCGGCCAGTGTCCTCGTGACCAGCCAGCCCATCAGCAGCAGGTTGATCACATTGATCATGCCGCTGTAGCCGAGGATCAGCAGCAGGTCCTGTCCGGCCATCAGGCCCAGCGCGACATGCGCGAGCATCAGGAAGCTGAACGCAGCGATCGCGGCCGGGAACGGCGACCCGCCGACCATGGTGCGCGCGCGCACGCGCACATCTCGCATGAAGGCGGCGGCGGCGGCGAACCACAGCAACAGGTTCAGCAGCGAAAAATGGAACAGGCCCGTGCCGCGCGAATAGATCGTGTTCTCTTCCTGCAGCTGTCCCCAGGTCGATGAGGAAAACGCACACAGGATCGCCACCAGCCCCAGTGTCGCCAGCGAAGGATGCCGCAGGCAGGCACCCAGCATCAGCGGCAGTGCCAGCAGCGCGGCCAACAGCACGAGCATCACGTTCATCGTCGCTTGCGCATCCATGCGGGGGCTCGCTCAGGCTCTGAGGCTGGGCGGCTCGGACATGCCGCGATACGCCTGCTCGGCACGGGCGGCCGCGCTGGCCGCAAGAAAATGCCGGTAGGTGCGCAGGATGCCATCGCGCAGGCGAATCGCCGGTGCCCAGCCCAGACTGCGCATCTTCGACGAATCGAGCAGCTTGCGCGGCGCGCCGTCGGGTTTGCCGGCGTCAAAGCGCAGCCGGCCCGAATAACCGACGATGGCTGAGATCAGCGCAGCGAGGTTGGCAATGCTGATCTCCTCGCCGCTACCGACATTGAGATGCGAGCACTGCGGCGAGATCAGCGTCTGCAACGTGCTGGCCTCCTGCCGCATCAGGTGCACGCAGGCCGAGGCGAGGTCATCGACATGCAGGAACTCGCGCAGCGGCGTGCCGCTGCCCCAGACCACCACCTCGCTGGCATTTCTCTGGTGCGCGTCGTGGATCTTGCGCAGCAGCGCCGGCAGCACATGGCTGCTCTGCAGATTGAAGTTGTCGCCGGGGCCATAGAGATTGGTCGGCATCACGCTGCGGTAGTCGGTGCCGTACTGGCGGTTGTAGCTCTCGCAGAGCTTGATGCCGGCGATCTTCGCCACCGCATAGGGCTCGTTGGTCGGCTCCAGCGGGCCGGTCAGCAGCGCGCTCTCCGCCATCGGTTGCGGCGCCATTCTCGGATAGATGCACGAGGATCCGAGGAACAGCAACCGCCGGACGCGATACCGCCAGGCCTGATGGATGACATTAGTCTCGATCAGCAGGTTCTGGCGGATGAACTCGGCGGGCTGGGTATCGTTGGCCTGTATGCCGCCCACGCGCGCGGCGGCAAGGTAGACCGTGTCGATCGCATGGCCGGCAAAGAACTCCTCGACCTGTACGGGGTCGAGCAGGTCCAGCTCGTCATGCGAGCGCAGCACCAGCTGCAGCGACTTGCTGGCGGCGTGCGGGCGCAGTGCGCGCACGATCGCCGAGCCGACCATCCCGCGATGGCCGGCAACATAGACACGCTCGGGCGGCTTACTCATGATGCGCGAATGCCGTGAAGCCGCTCTCGCGCAGCAGCGCATATTTTTTCGCGGCCGAGAGGTCGGCCTGCACCATCTCACTGACCAGTTCGTCGAAGCGCGTGCGTGGCGACCAGCCCAGCCGCTCGCGCGCACGGCTGGCATCGCCCAGCAGGGTCTCGACTTCGGTCGGCCGGAAATAGCGCGGATCGACCCGCACGACCACCTGACCCGGCCTGACGGCCGCCATCTCGCCCGGCGACTCGACGCACGCGACTTCCTGCAGGCCCTGTCCGCTCCACGCGAGAGACATGCCGAGCTCGGCGGCGGCACAGTCGACAAATTCGCGCACACTGGCCTGCCGCCCGGTGGCGATCACGAAGTCCTCGGCATGGTCCTGCTGCAGCATCAGCCACTGCATCTCGACATAGTCGCGCGCATGGCCCCAGTCGCGCAGCGCATCGAGATTGCCGAGGTACACACATTCCTGCAGGCCGAGTGCGATGCGCGCCAGACCGCGCGTGATCTTGCGCGTGACAAAGGTCTCGCCGCGCAACGGCGATTCATGATTGAACAGGATGCCGTTGCACGCATACATGCCGTAGGCCTCGCGATAGTTCACCGTGATCCAGTACGCGTACAGCTTGGCCGCCGCATAGGGGCTGCGCGGGTAAAAGGGCGTGCTCTCCCGCTGCGGTGTCTCCTGCACCTTGCCGTACAGCTCGGAGGTGGATGCCTGATAAAAGCGCGTGGATTTTTCCAGCCCGAGGATGCGTATCGCCTCCAGCAGCCGCAGCGTACCGATGCCGTCCGAGTTGGCGGTGTATTCCGGCTCTTCGAAACTGACAGCCACATGGCTTTGCGCGGCGAGGTTATAGACCTCGTCGGGCTTCACCTGCTGCATCACGCGGATCAGCGAGGCGGTATCGGTCATGTCGCCATGGTGCAGGATGAAGCGCCGCCGCGACTCATGCGGATCCTGATACAGATGATCGATGCGCGAGGTATTGAGCAGGGAGCTGCGGCGCTTGATGCCGTGCACCTCGTAGCCCTTGCCGAGCAGGAGTTCAGAGAGATAGGCGCCGTCCTGTCCGGTCACGCCCGTGATCAGCGCCACCTTGCCTTCGGTGCGCACAGGGAGGTAGGGGTTCATCCGTTCCTTCAGAGAGGTATCAGGCTGCCATTGTGGGCAGCGGTGGCGGGCGGGGCTTGTGCTGCGTCAGGCGCTGCGGTGCGCTTTCGTCCTGCTCAATAGCCGTCCGGGTTATCGCGTTGCCATCGCCAGTGATCGGCGCACATCTGCTCGAAGCTTTTCTCCGCCTGCCAGCCCAGTAATTCTTTTGCGTTTTGCGCTGACGCATAGCAGGCCGCGACATCACCGGGGCGGCGCGGCGCGATGCGCACCGGGATACGTTTGCCGCAGGCCTTCTCGAATGCGGCGACGGCCTCGAGCACGCTGACTCCGCGCCCGGTGCCGAGGTTGACCGTGAAGCTGCCGGGACGCGCGAACAAGCGCTCCAGTGCGGCGAGATGCCCGCGTGCGAGATCCATCACATGGATGTAGTCGCGCACACCGGTGCCATCGGGCGTGGGATAGTCGTCGCCATAGACCTGCAGGCAGGGATGGCGTCCGACCGCGACCTGCGAGATGAACGGCATCAGGTTGTTCGGGATGCCGCGCGGGTCCTCGCCGAGCAGCCCGCTTTCATGCGCGCCAGCGGGATTGAAATAGCGCAGCGTAGCGACCCGCCATTCGGGATCGGCCGCGCACAGGTCACCCAGTATCTGCTCGATGAACAGCTTGGTGCGGCCATACGGATTGGTCGCGGCCAGGGGCGCGCTTTCGGAAATCGGCACGTCAGCGGGGTCGCCATACACGGTCGCGGACGAACTGAACACCAGCTTGCGCACACCTTCCTGATGCAGCACGCGCAGCAGCGTGATCGTGCCTGATACATTGTTGTCGAAGTAATCCAGCGGACGGCTGACTGATTCGCCGACCGCCTTGAGCCCGGCGAAGTGAATCACTGCGCTGATGTTTTCCTGCTGCAGCAGGCGCGACAAGGCTGCCGCATCGCGCACATCGATCGGATGAAAGGGCATGGGCTGGCCGCAGATTTCCTGAATGCGCAGCACCGCACGCGGCGAACTGTTGGACAGATTGTCGATGGCAATCACGCGCCAGCCGGCCCGCAGCAGACAGACGCAGGTATGGGAGCCGATATAGCCCGTGGCGCCGGTGACGAGAATCGAGCCGCTCATCATCCGAGTGCCGCTTCCGTCGTGTGGAGCGCCGGCAGCCCGCGCAGGAAACCGAGAAATTCCTCTGCGACCTCCGGATGCTGCAGCGCGAATTCCACCGTGGCCTGCAGATATCCCTGTTTGGTGCCGCAGTCGTAGCGCTTGCCGCTGAACTGGCAGGACAGCACCGCTTCGCTCTGCAGCAGCTGCGCGATCGCATCAGTCAGCTGCAATTCTCCGCCTGCGCCGGGACGCAGCGCATGCAGGTGACGGAAGATCGACGGGGTCAGCAGGTAGCGGCCGACCACGCCCATGTTCGACGGCGCCTCTTCAGGCGCGGGCTTCTCGACGATGCCGTCCAGCTTCAGGATACGTTCGGCGACCGGCGTACCGCTGATCACGCCATACGCGCTGCTTTGCTCGGGGCGGATCGCTTCCACGCCGACCACACTGCAGCCGTAGTGCTCATGCATCGCTATCATCTGCCGGATCACCGGTACGTCGGCATGCAGCAGGTCATCGGCCAGTATCACGGCAAAGGCTTCGTTCTGCACCAGCCTTTCCGCACACAGCACCGCATGCCCCAGTCCCAGCGCCTCGGCCTGCCGTACATAAAAGCACTGCACCCGCTCGGGCTTGATCTGGCCGATCACGGCCAGCAGCTCGCTCTTGTGGCGGGCGGCCAGCTCGGCCTCAAGCTCGTAGGCCTTGTCGAAATGATCCTCGATCGCCCGCTTGTTCCGGCCGGTAATGAAGATCATCTCGGTGATGCCGGCGGCAATCGCTTCCTCGACTGCATACTGGATCAGGGGCTTGTCCACCACGGGCAGCATCTCTTTCGGACTGGCCTTGGTGGCAGGAAGGAAGCGCGTGCCGAGCCCGGCGACCGGAAAGACGGCCTTGCTGATCTTTGTTCTCATGGGCGTTGACTGTCTCGCTGAAAGGTGAGGATTCATGGTGCCGCCCGTTCGTCATCGGCCCACAGCCACAGGGCGGAGCACGAGAGGAACGCCGCGACGATATCAAAGCACCAGTCGGCCAGCGACGCGTTGCGGTAGGGCAGAAGGCTCTGCAGGCTTTCGTCGAGCAGGCCGAGCATGCTCACGATGAGCAGGCTCGCCAGCGCGCGCGCGGTACGGGGGGCCGACAGCGACTGGTGAGCCAGCACGCTTAGCGCCGCGTACGCGAGCACATGCAGCGGCTTGTCGCCGACATGCGACGACAGCGCCTCAGCCTGACCGGGCAGTACGCCGACGAGGACGATCGCGCTGAACAGGACGAGCAGCGCGGCAAAGGGGGCAGGGCGCAGCGGCATCATGGCCGGCCGTAGCGGTCCTGCAGCCGCACGATGTCGTCCTCGCCGAGGTAGCTGCCGGACTGCACCTCGATCAGCTCCAGCGGAATCTTGCCGGGGTTCTCCAGCGAATGGACGGCGCCGACCTCGATATACGCGCTCTGGTTCTCGCTCAGCAGGAAGCTGTGGTCGCCGTTTGTCACGCGGGCGGTGCCGGAGACCACGATCCAGTGCTCGGCGCGATGATGATGCATCTGCAGCGACAGCTTCGCACCCGGCAGCACCGTGATGCGCTTGACCTGGAACCGTGGCCCGCGACCGATCGCGTCATACTCGCCCCATGGCCGCTGCACGCGCCGGTGCTCGGTGGCCTCAGGCCGTCCCAGGGCCTGCAGCCGGTTCACCACGTGCCGCGTTTGCTGCGCATGCTGACGGCTCATCACCAACAAGGCATCGGGCGTGTCGACAATGACGGTGTCGCTCAGTCCCACGGCCGCGACCACGCGCTCGCCACCGATCACGAGACAGTCCTCGCAGTCCTCCAGCAGCACGTCGCCGCGCACGGCATTGCCCTGCGCGTCTTTCTGCCCACTTTCCCAGACCGTGGCCCAGGAACCGATGTCGGACCAGCCGGCCTCGATGGGCACCATGGCCGCGCAGTCGGTGTGCTCCATCAGCGCATGATCGATAGACAGCTCAGGATTCTTCGTGTAGGCGTCGGCATCGAGCCGCAGAAAGTCGCGGTCGCGCACCGAGCGTGACATCGCGGTTTCACAGGCCTCGCGCATTGCCGGCTGGAAGGAGGCGATCTCCTCGAGCAGCTGGCTGCAGCGAAAGATGAACATGCCGCTGTTCCAGAAGTAGTCGCCGCTCGACAGGTAGCGCTCGGCATGTTCGCGGTCGGGCTTTTCGATGAACGCAGACAGCTTCAGCAGACGATCTTCCATCGGTGCGCCGGCGCGCAGGTAGCCATAGCCTGTCTCGGGCGCGTCGGGCCGTATGCCAAAGGTCATCAGCCAGCCCTCATGCGCCGCCTGTGCCGCGACCCGGACGGCATCGACGAATTCATCCACGTCCTGCAGCAGATGGTCCGACGGTAGCACCAGCATCAGCGCATCGCCCAGGGTCTCGCGCAGGGACAGGGCGGCGCACACCAGCGCCGGCGCGGTACCGCGCGCCGTGGGCTCGAGCATCAGCGTGAAGTCGCAAATGCCCAGCTCGCGCAGCTGCGCGCCGACGATGAAGCGCGAAGCTTCCTGCGTCAGCAGCAGCGGTGGCTGCGCTGTCAGGCCAGTGCAGCGGCGCAGCGTGGCCTGCAGCAAGCTGGCCTCGCCGGCCAGCCTCAGGAACTGTTTCGGGAAGCTCTGGCGCGACAGCGGCCAGAGCCGCGTGCCTGAGCCTCCGCAGAGAATCACCGGAACCAGCGGAAGCGGAAGGGAGGGCGTCGTCATGGTTCAGCCCCGGAAGTAGGCGCGCGCATACGGATGCACGAGCAGATCATGACGGATGTCATTCGCGCTCGCCCAGCGGTAGCGGCTGTGCTGCGCCTGTGGCAGGGGCAGCGGCCCGTCGGTCGCGCGCAGCTTGTGCGCGAGCGTGATGTAGTGCGTGGATGCGCGCGCCTCGCCGCGAAAATTGTCCCGGTAAAAATGCTGGTACACGCCCATGAAAATGCTCTGCTCCAGTTGAAATTCCCGGCCCAGTTCTGCCGCGCTGATGCGCACGAAGGCCTCGGCCAGCGTTTCGTCCTTGCGTACGCGCCCCCCCGGCACGAACCAGTAGCCGCGCGCGGGCGGATTGCGGCGCCAGCCCAGCAGCAGGCGCCGCCGTCGGTCCTGCACGACAAGGTCGATGGCGACCAGCGGCGCGTGCGCGACCACTTGCGCGAACTCGTCCTGAGGTAACAGTCCGTCCTCGTTATGGGCAGCTATCCGGCTGCCCGCCGTCTCAATAGGCATTCTTGTCTGTCCATCCCCGGAAGGCGGTCCATATGATGATTTTCAGGTCCATCCAGAAAGACCAGTGCTGGATGTAGTGCAGGTCACAGGCGACGCGGCGCGCCATTTTTTCTTCGGTGTCGGTCTCGCCGCGAAAGCCATGAATCTGCGCCCATCCGGTGATGCCCGGCTTGACGCGGTGCCGTTGCATGTACATCACGAGTTTGTCCTTGTACAAATCGTTGTGCGACAGCGCGTGCGGACGCGGACCGACGACGGACATCTCGCCCCTGAGCACATTCAGGAACTGCGGCAGCTCATCGAGACTGGTGCGACGGAGGAAGCGACCAATCGGCGTGATGCGCGGATCATCGCGCCGGGCCTGGGTGACCTGATTGCCCCGCTCGTGATGCAGCTTCATGCTGCGGAATTTGTAGACATGAAAGGTTCGCCCGTTCAGGCCGAGGCGTGGCTGGCGAAACAGCACCGGGCCGGGTGAGGACAGCTTGATCAGTAGCGCGATCGTCAGCAGCAGCGGCGACAGCGCCAGCAGCGCGCCGAGCGCGAACACGCGGTCGAACACGTCTTTCAGGATGCCGTGCAAGCCCACGCTGACAGGACGGTTCAGTTCCACCACGGGCATGCCAAGAAATTCGACCGTGCGATGACTGAGGATGCTCATCGCTGTTGTATCAGGCACCCAGCGGATATCGACCAGACTGTTGCGGAGCAGGTATTGCAGCTGCTGCAGCCGGTCGGACTCGGCCAGCGGCAGCGTCAGCCACACTTCATGTGCCTGATGCCGGACGATGGCCTGCGGCAGCTCGTGCAGGTGACGAAGGGACTCGATGCCGGGCGCCGGCGGCGCGTGCCCGGAGGTGTCATGGATCGCCCGCACCGAGTAGCCGGTCCATTGCTGCTGGTGCGCGCGGCGGTGCAGCTCGCGGCCGGTCATGCCATAGCCGACAATGATCACGCGCTTGTGATTGAAGCCCCGCTCGCGCAGCGCAGACAGGCCGGCGTAGAGCAGCAGGCGCGCCGCCAGCAGGCCACCGACGGCAAGCAGATACCAGAGGATCACCCAGAGCCGGGACAGTTCATCGATCTGCCGGATCAGGAAGCCCAGCATGACCCCGGTGCCGATGACGACCAGCATGGCCATCGCGGCACTGCTTGCCATGAGTTTCAGCGACCGTCCCCGCCATGACGAATAGAGATCGAACTGAGGCAGTACGACGAAGGCCAGCACACAGCAGACATAGAGCACGATCATGTGCACGGGCGCGAGCGTGTCCGGGCTGCCCGAGAACCGCAGCAGTGCCGCGAGGGTGCCGGCGCTGAACAGGATCAGCACATCCAGGATACGCAGCAGGTAGTCGAGCTGGGGTGAACTTCGTTCGATGAGATCGTGCATAAGCGGTCGCGTGTCCTGCCGGTAAATTCGCCTTCGATGAGGGAATTGCCTCTGCTCATCGCTGGAGGGCAAGCTTTGGACAGCGGATGATTTTCATAAGTGCCGCCGGCTTGTCTCCGCTCAAGCAGAGCGAGCGCATCGGCTATCATTCGGGGCAGGAACGAGATGAGCGAGATGAACGATAGCGAGCAGAGCAGCGGCATGCAGAATGACGAAGGGCGCGACGCGCCGGCAGACGAGCCGAAAAAAACCATGCTGTATGAACTGATCGGCGGGAACGGACCGCTGCGCGAGCTGGTGGATCGCTTCTATGATCTGATGGATCTGGAGCCAGATTTCACTGAGCTGCGGGCGATGCATCCGCCGTCGCTCGAGGGTTCGCGTGACAAGCTGTACCTGTTCCTGTCAGGATGGTCGGGTGGCCCTGATCTGTATACGCCGGTTCACGGCCATCCTTTCCTCCGTGCGCGGCATTTACCGTTTGCCATTGGCACGGCCGAGCGCGACCAGTGGCTGACCTGTATGCTGCTGGCGATGCGGGATTTGGGTTATCCGGAAGAGAAGCAGGATCTGCTGCTGAATGCGTTTTTTGGGACGGCGGACTGGATGCGGAACAGGCAGGGGTGACTCTCTGCCATCGTGCGGCTTGCTTCGGAGACGCCTCAGATCAGGCCATCGAAGAGCAGTACCTCGACCCGGTCGCCTTTATGTAATGGCCCTTGCTCATGAGGCAGGACAATCATGCCGTTGGCCTCGGTCATCGACGACAGAATGCCCGAGCCCTGGGCGCCGGTGGTGCGCACAAGCAGTTCGCCCTCGGGCGAGCGGCTCAGCAGGCCGCGCTGGTATTCGGTGCGGCCGGGTTTTTTGTGAATGTCCACCGCGCTGATCGCGCGCACGCTGAGGGCGGCGGGCAGCTGTGCGCCAGCGAGTGCATACAGCGCGGGCCGCGCAAAAAAATAAAAGCTCACCATGGTTGCCACCGGATTGCCCGGCAGACCAAACAGCAGCGCACGTTTCTCGTTCAGCGCCAGCTTGCCGAAGGCCAGCGGTCGGCCCGGCCGCATCGCAATTTTCCAGAATGCGACATCTCCAAGGCGGGCCATCATTTGCCGGGTGTAGTCCGCATCGCCCGCAGAGACCCCGCCTGAGGTGATCACGGCATCAGCCTGTTCGCAGGCGTTCCGAAACGCGGCTTCGATCGCGACCGGATCATCGTTCACCAGACCAAGATCGATGGCCTCGAAGCCGGCGCGGGTCAGCATGCCGTGCAGCGTATAGCGATTGCTGTCATAGACGCTGCCTTCATCGAGCGGCTGACCGGCAGAGCGCAGTTCATCGCCGGTGGAGAAATGCGCGACGCGCAGCCTGCGCATCACGCTGACCTCGGCAAAGCCCAGCGAGGCGATTAGCCCCAGATCGGCAGGCGTGAGCAACCGGCCTTGCCGGAGCGCTGATTGTCCGCGTGCCAGATCTTCACCGGCACGCCGGATGTTCAGGCCAGGCGGGACGGACTGCGCGGGCAGCACAACCTCGATCTCGCTCAGGCGCTTCGTGATTTCCTGCGGCAGCACGACATCGCAGCCGTCGGGGATGACAGCGCCCGTCATGATGCGCACACAGGTGCCGGGCATCACCGTACCGGCGAACGGATGACCCGCCTGTGCCTGTCCGGCGATCGTCAGCGTGACGGTTGAGGATGGCGATACGGGCCGAAGGTCGGCGCTGCTGAGCGCGTAACCATCCATCGCTGAATTGTCAGCGGCGGGAACATCGATGGGCGAGACGAGGTCGTTCGCCAGCACGCGCCCCAGTGCCTGTTTCAGCGGCAGTGTGGTGGTCTCGGTGACCGGCTGTACATGGCTCAGCATCAGACGCTGCGCATCGGCGACAGACAGCGTGTCCGAGTCGCTCGCCGCGCTGCTGTCAGCAATGCGAACGGTAGAGTGGCCTTGCATGGAGAACGGTTTCGTGGGCAGGTCGGTCAGCCGCCAATATAAGACATCTCGACCTTGCGGTCGCGCACCGACAGGCCGTCGGTATTGATGGTGCGCAGCTCGGAATAACGATCGTCGCGCTTCGCCCACAGGTGAGCGATTGCGGCGATGATCTCTTCATCGCTGTGTCCGTTGCGGAGCAGCGCGCGCACATCATGGCCTCCGGTCGCGAACAGGCAGGTGAACAGCTTGCCTTCCGTGGACAGGCGCGCGCGATTGCAATCGCGGCAGAAGGCTTGCGTGACGCTGGAGATCACGCCGATCTCGCCGCTGCCGTCCACATAGCGCCAGCGCTCGGCGGTCTCGCCGGTGTAGTTCGGCTCGATCTCTTCGAGCGGCATGGCCTCGCTGATGCGCCGCACGACCTCGGCAGAGGGGATCACTTCATCCATCCGCCAGCCATTCGACGCGCCCACATCCATGTACTCGATGAAACGCAGGATCACGCCCGTGCCTTTGAAATAGCGGGCCATCGGCACGATTTCCTGATCGTTCATGCCGCCCTTGACGACCATGTTGACCTTGATCGGACCCAGGCCGACCTTGGCTGCGACCTCGATCCCCTCGAGCACATCCGAGACCGGAAAATCGACGTCATTCATCCGCTTGAAGGTTGCATCGTCCAGCGAATCGAGCGAGACCGTCACACGCTGCAGGCCAGCGTCTTGCAGTGACTGCGCTTTTTTCGCCAGCAGCGAGGCATTGGTCGTCATGGTCAGGTCGAGCGGCTTGCCATCGACCGTCTTCAGCACGGCGAGCATCTCGATCAGTTTTTCGATGTTCTTGCGCAGCAGGGGCTCGCCACCGGTCAGGCGGATCTTTTCCACGCCGTGCGCAATGAAGATCTTCGCCGCACGGGTGATCTCTTCGAACGACAGCAGCAGTTCGTGCGGCAGGAATTGATACTCCTTGTCGAACACGCTTTTCGGCATGCAGTACACGCAACGAAAATTGCAGCGGTCGGTCACCGAGATGCGCAGGTCGCGCAGCGGCCGACCGAGCGTGTCCGACAGCAGCCCGGTCGCTGGCGTCAGCGTTTCGGGAATGTGCGGCACAGCGTGCAGGTAGCGCAGGTCAGCGACGGGGATTATGCGTTCGGTCATGGCAGAAAACTACGACAGCGTGGTCTTGATCAGCCCTCGCCGGGGCGAGGTGCTTACCACCAAGGCACGTAAGATACCACGAGGCCTGTCGCCGCACAGGCGGCGATCAGCGGTATCGTTCCCCACCGGAAGCGGAGCAGTGCCACGGCGGCCAGCAAGGCGATCGCCAGCGCCGTCTTGTCCCACTGCGCCGGCGGCGAGGACAGGTGAAACACATGGTCGGCGAAGAAAGCGGCGAGGCTCAGGATCACGCCGACCACCGCGGCCGAGATCGCGGTCAGTGGCGCGGTCAGGCGGATATTGTCGCGCGTGGCCTCGACCAGCGGCCCGCCGGCGAGAATGAACACGAAGGACGGCAGAAAGGTGAAGAAGGTCGCGACAAGGGCGCCGGCCACGCCCGAGCCCACCAGCATCAGCGGACCGAACACTTCCCTGGTCCAGCCACCAACGAAACCGACGAAGGCGACGATCATGATCAGCGGACCCGGCGTGGTCTCGCCCAGTGCAAGGCCATCGATCATCTGCGTGGGTGTCAGCCAGCCAAAGGTCGAGACGGCTCCCTGATACACATAGGGCAGCACCGCATAGGCGCCGCCGAAGGTCAGCAGCGCGGCCTTGGTGAAGAACCAGCCCATTTGTGCCAACGGATTATGTTCGCCGAAGAGTAGCGTTAGTGTCATCAGACTCAGCAGGGCAATACTCACGCCCACCGCAGCGGTGATCAGCAGCGACTTCATGCGGAAGCGCGCATGCGCCGGCGGCGGCGTGTCGTCATCGATCAGCGCCGGGCCATACGATCGTTGCGATGCCGGGTGGCCACCGCCGGGGCGAAAACGCTCAGGCAGCCAGCGGCCACCGATCAGCCCGGTCAGTGCCGCGATGCCGATGATCAGCGGGAAGGGCAGGTGCAGCAGCGCAATCGCCAGAAAGGCCAGCGCGGCGATGCCGATCAGCCAGCGGTTTTTCAGCGTGCGGTGGCCAATGCGCCACGCCGCGGCCAGCACGATCGCGACCACCGCCGGCTTGATCCCGTACAGAACACCGGCGACCACCGGCAGATCGCCGAAGGCCAGATACACCCATGAGAGCGTGATCAGCATCAGCAGCGAGGGCAGCACGAACAGCACACCGGCGATCAGGCCACCGGCGGTACGGTGCATCAGCCAGCCGATATACACGGCCAGTTGCATGGCTTCCGGCCCGGGCAGCAGCATGCAGTAGTTCAGCGCATGCAGGAAGCGCTGTTCAGAGATCCAGCGCTTTTTATCGACCAGATCGACATGCATCAACGCGATCTGCCCGCTGGGGCCGCCGAAGCTGATGAAGCCGAGCTTCAGCCAGTACCAGAATGCTTCGCGCAGCGATACGCTGCGCGCTGCGTCTGCGGGGGCAGGGCGCTGGCTGTCGCTGCTCATTACATGTTGGGGTAGTTCGGGCCGCCGCCGCCTTCCGGCGTTACCCAGACGATGTTTTGCGTCGGGTCTTTGATGTCGCAGGTCTTGCAATGCACGCAGTTCTGCGCATTGATCTGCAGCCGCTGCGCGTCGCCGTCCGGCACGAACTCATAGACGCCGGCCGGGCAGTAGCGCGATTCGGGGCCGGCGAATTTCGCCAGGTTGATCGCGGTCGGCACGCTCGGGTCTTTCAGCGTCAGGTGCGCGGGCTGGTGCTCGGTGTGATTGGTGTTCGAGATGAACACCGAGGACAGCCGGTCGAAAGTCAGTACGTTGTCCGGCTTCGGATAGGCGATCGGCTGGAATTCGGCGGCCGGGCGCAGGCATTCATGATCGGCATGCTGGTGGTGCAGTGTCCACGGCGCCTTGCCGCGGAACAGCACCTGGTCGATGCCGACCAGCAGCGTGCCGACCAGCAGGCCCTTGCTCATCGCCGGCTTGAAGTTGCGCGCGACGTGCAGCTCTTCATGCAGCCAGGATT
>JACCEC011289455.1_pt1 | contig 27903 bp, 47 predicted proteins | sample 7450121 | NCBI WGS metagenome assembly JACCEC01 (sample SAMN15323455, study PRJNA562643) | freshwater metagenome | isolation source: river surface water | place: USA:Blue River Watershed | collected 2017-08-18 | reverse complement strand
GTACAGATTTTAAAGATGTAACAGACTTACCGCCAGAAAATTATGACTGGCTGTTGGATGAGTTTGAGCAGTTTAGCCGACATAAAGCACTTGAACGTGCAATTATTAAAAGTGCTGACTTGTTGGAAAAAGGGGAGTTTGGACCAGTTGAGTTAATGATTAAAGAAGCAGTTCAAATTAGTCTTAACAAAGACATGGGTACAGACTATTTTGAAGATCCCAAAGCACGTTTGATGGGTCTTAAAGATAAAAATGGACAAGTGAGTACAGGATGGCCGACATTCGACAAGAAACTTTTTGGAGGTTTCAACAGGGGCGAACTGAATATATTTGCAGGGGGCTCGGGGGCAGGGAAGTCGTTATTTTTACAAAATTTAGCAATCAACTTCAGTCAGGTAGGACTGAACGTACTGTACGTTTCTTTGGAACTGAGCGAACAATTGGTAGCTATGCGCTTAGACAGTATGATGACTGGTTTACCAACTAGAGAAATTTTTAAGAGCATTGATGACGTTGAACTCAAAGTTAAAATGGCAGGCAAGAGCAGTGGTGCTATACAAATTAAGTATATGCCATCTGGTAAAAACATAAATGACCTACGTGCTTATATTAAAGAGTATCAAGTCAAACGAGGGTTTAAACCTGATGTTGTATTAATTGACTATTTGGATTTGATGATGCCAGTTAGTGTCAAAGTTAGCCCAAGTGATTTGTTTGTTAAAGACAAATATGTCTCAGAAGAAATTCGTAACTTTGCAATGGAACAGAAATGTGTTTGCGTAACTGCGTCACAGTTAAACCGTGCGGCTGTTGAGGAAATTGAATTTGATCACTCACATATTTCAGGTGGTTTGAGTAAAATTCAAACAGCTGACAACGTGATTGGTATTTTTACAAGTCGTGCTATGCGTGAGCGTGGACGTTATCAAATACAGTTTATGAAGACACGTTCAAGTTCAGCAGTTGGTCAAAAGATTGATTTAGATTTTAACTTAGATAGTTTGCGTATTACTGATCCCGGAGAAGAGGGCGAAGAAAGCTCATTTAATCAAAACAGAAGTGGTGGCGGATCTAGTAGTATTTTGAATGGTCTGAAAAAGACCAGTACTGTTACAGATAGTGAATCTGAGACACGCAATCCAGACGAAGGCGCTCCGATGCCAAGAATCAAAGCAAAAGCAGATAGCAGTAAAATCCGTGAAATGTTGGCCAATATGAATAGCGAAAAAGACTGATAAATATTCATATGAGCCAACATAAAATATCCACCGTTACCGTTAATGCTGGGGTAGACATTGATCTATTCCACGATCAAATGATCAATTCTTTAGATGGAGTTGATGGGGTTGTTCACTTACCGCAACATCCTGTTGAAGTACACGATGAAATGCTACTTTCTAATAGAAATACACAGTATTATCTAACTGAAGAAGAATGTGAAGAACTTAAAAAAGACCCACGTGTTATGGATGTCATGTGGGGCACGATTGAAGAAAACGGATTTATTAGTGGCACACGTGGATTTTATGAAGATAGTCAAGCAAGATCACATCACAAGACAAATTCAGCAGTTGGAGATCCTTTTGAAGTAAATTGGGGGATGGCAGCAAGTAACAGCCGCACTGATCCATTTATTGAAAGCGCAACCTATAATTTTTTATCTAAGACTGCGTATACTGGAAAAGGTATTGACGTTGTTATCCAAGACAGTGGCGTAGACGAATCTCATCCAGAATTTTTTGAACCAACAAGTTCAACATCAAGAATTACTCGTGTTAATTGGAGTCAATATTTGTCCCCATCTAGCACACTACCAACAACATACTATACATCATTAACAGACGGACATGGCACACACGTTGCAAGTACTGCCGTAGGAAGAACATGTGGTTGGGCACGTGAAGCAACTGTTATCAGTCAAAGACTTTATATTGGTTCTGACACTGGCGGTATACTGTCACCATTACAAGGTTTTCAAACTTTACGTGCTTGGCACAATGCTAAGACAAATGGAAAACCAACTATTGTAAACATGAGTTGGGGATATTATCAATATTATCCAATAACACCTGACCCTGCACAAGGACAAGTTGGTTTGGTGCACGGAGCAAGAATTAGTTCAATTGATGCTGAAGTTTCTGCCTGTATTGCAGACGGAATTATTTTTGTTGGTAGTGCGGGAAATGATAGTCACAAAGTTGACGTAGTTGGTGGCGTAGATTATAACAAGAATTATGTTTATAACGGATCAACATATTATTACCTAAGAGGTTCTAGTCCATGTGCTACACCAGGAGTTATTCACGTTGGTGCAGGAGATGCTGTACTAGGAGATAAGAAAGCAACATACAGTTGTGCAGGCCCTAGAGTCGACGTGTATGCTCCAGGATCTGGAATCGTCGCCGCTTGGCCAAACGGGCTTGGGGCTCCTATTGGATATTATAAATTTACTTACCAAGCAGACAATACAAAAAGTTTGGTAAGATTAAGTGGCACCAGTATGGCAAGTCCACAAGTTACAGGAGTGCTTGCTTGTTATTTAGAATCTAATCCAGGAGCGACTCCTGCTGAAGCTAGAAATTGGATACAGAGTGTAAGTACCAAATCTAGAATGACCGATACTGGCGGCAGTTATAGTGACTTTACAAGTTTACAAAATGTATCTGGAAACAGATATTTGTACAATGGAAATTATCCATTTGTTGTATTAAGAAATTTTAATCCAACAGGGTTTACTATTGCTAATATGCCAGCAATGACTCCTTAACTCATCCACTCACTAACTGCACATTTAGCACTTAATTCAACAGCGGCTTGCCACTGATCAATACCATCTAAATCAAAAAGTATTTGAGTATCTGCTGGAGCATACAGCCAACTATGTTCTGGACTCCAAGGCGGTAAGCCTTTCATCTCGCCTTCTAATTGTCCAGGTGCCCAACTACAAGCACCTAAAAACATCCTGTGTTTTTCAGGAGTAGTTCCCATTGCAATTTCACTTAAAAATCCATAATCATTACTGATACTAATTTTATCAGTGATACTTGTTGTTTCAGAACTGGATATTTCTGGCGAGTGTAGAATATGTACGTTTTGGTTGTTAACCGGACCGCCAGCGTGAATTACGCCTCCAATACGGCATTCAACACCAAGTCGTTCTAATACTGTGTTGATAGTAAGATTTAAAAAAGGCTTATTTGTAACTACACCCCAGGCACCAGCTTCTGAATGATTGACTATAAAGATAACAGTATTGGCAAATCGCTTGTCGCTAATTTTTGGAGGCGCAATTAAAAAATATCCACGATAATTTTCTGGTTGCGTCATCACACTATTTAACGCTATAAATACGTGTATGGAAATCTTTGAGTTCATCCAACCTGTTATATTTCACAAGACACTTAATCCCAAACTTTGGGACGGCGAAAATCTGCGACAGGACGTATTGGTAAAATTATTAAAACACGCAGAATTGTTTCTACAATCTTTGAAGTTAGACAGTATTCCACTTAGAGACATTATTATTACAGGTAGTAACACTAATTTTACCTATACCAATTATAGTGATTTAGATGTTCACGTGGTTGTAGATTTTGATAAAGTTTATGGTGGGAAATTAGTTGACGATTTCTTTAATGCTAAAAAGAGTTTATGGAATGCAACTTACGATGTGACCATACACGGCATCCCTGTTGAAATTTATGTTGAAAATAGTGCAGAGCCTGTAGAAGGAAATAGTTACAGTTTGCTCACTCAACAATGGTTAGTCAAAAAGCCTTTACATAAAACTCAATATAACGACCGTAGTGTTAAAGCCAAAACACGTTGGTTAGAAAGCCAAATGAAAAAAGCGTTGTCCAAAGTTGATGATTTAAGTGATATTGACAGACTCAAAAAAGCCTTAAAAAATTACCGCCAAGCAGGGCTAGATAAGTACGGTGAGTTTAGTACAGAAAACCTAGTTTATAAATCAATTAGAAATGCTGGTTGGTTTGAAAAATTAAAAGAAAAACAAATAGACTTAGTTAATACACAACTAAGTCTTAAATAAAATTGTTTGAAAAGGCAGTCTTTTTTTAAAAAACATGCCAAAAATGGCTTATTTTTAAATCGTTTTTTAAAAGAATTTAAAGAAAACAGACTGTTTTTATTTACTAGTACACTATATAACAAAAAGAGACTATATGAATCAACAACAAATTTTGGAAAGAATGCAATCTATACGTTCTAGACAAGAAGAACTATTGAAGGTCATTTTATCAGAAAGTGATGTAACTGCCCAAACTGCCCTTATGGCAGAACGTGATCAACTGATTATTGAAAATAGTGACCTAAGCGTCAAGCTAGTTCAATTACAACAATCATAAAAGAACAGGCAATACGTTAACGTCCGTATCTAGCCTTTGTGGCGTTAAACTCTGCGGCAATTTCTTTAGGACTGCGAGCACGGTTATAGTAGCGTAGTTAGATATACTTTATACCACATCCAATGCCCACTGTGGTCCAGCATTGTACAGCAGATAACCGTATGGTGGGAAAGTTAACATGTCAATACTGCCGCCTAACGGAGGCTGTGTAAATGTCCAATTATTGACACCCACAGGGTCAAATGTTACCCCAATGTCAATATATCCTGGGGTGTTTTCAACAGCATCGGCTGCTACTGTGCTGGTTATAGAGCCATTAGTCACAGTCCAACCTGCTTTGACATTTAACAAATCGGCATTGTAGTAAGCACCAGTGAATGTTATCACATACAATCCTCCCAGAACACTACCGCTTTGATTGGTTGTCTGCGTGTAAGGACCACGAGCGGTAAATGGTGTATCAGTGCTCCAAGAAAACCCACCTTGCCCAAATGGCGATCTATTCCTATCACTGGAATCTAATATGGAAGTATTATTGTCCATGGCTTTTAACAACAGTTCAGTATTGGTATTACTGCCCAGAGGTACAGAGGGTACTGGTATTGTTGTAAGTGAAGGATCATACATGGCCTGATTTTTTACTATTCTAAAGTTAGTGATCAGTCCTTTGTAGCCGTTAGCAGGGTTACTGTCGATACCTATGTAAAAGTTATTGCTACTGTCATTGACAACACCAAAACTGTTTCTCGTAGCAAGAGCAACTCTACTACCGTTTAGATAAATGGCTAGGACATTGGCATCGCTGACCATGGCCCAGTGCTGCCAAACATTGTGTACAGGTGTAACACTAGTACTGACCGCAGTATTACCCACCCAAGCATAGTAGACATTTTCTATGCTGAATCCTAAAGATTGGTTAGGAGCACTTTCTATACCAAATACTCTAGGAGTAGAGTTAGGCTGTGGATCCGCACTTTTCTGGAACCATTCAACAGTCCATGAATTATAACTAACTGGCGGAGGAGGTGCTGCTGTCACTCCGCTGATACTTGCTATGAGTCCTTGTATTATAGTCATCTTAGTCTACCTGTACATTAGGTCCAGCAATCATCCAGGTGTTAGTGTCTATCTTCATGATAGTGTAAAGGCCTGTCTTACCATCACCGGCAAGTTGCCAACTGTTGACACCAAAACTGTCACTTCCTGAAGCATAGAGCGTTGCCGAAGAAGGTCCAGCATTTATGGAATCGTTGTTAACATAAATCGCCTGTCCACCAAACTCACCCAGTGCCAGAGTCACTGTAAAGCCAATGGGCAATGGTGTTGTGGTATTCGGTGGTACAACAATAGTTGAAGGAGCACCGTTGAAAGGGCTATCAAAGTAGATGAACTTACCATTCATTGCTGATGCCAGGGTGAAAGTATTAGCACCAGCGTCAGTGCTGTGGCGACTGATACCTGCTGTGGCTATTTCACTTTCATCTGGGAACGTGATCTTAGGTTCTGGACGACCAATGACTTCACTCTGATATACTATATTGCGATTAGTAGATAAATCGCCTGCTAACACAATGTTTGAGTTTTCTGAGGAAATTATCAAATCGTCAACAAATCCTAATCCCTGATCTGCTAATTCAGCGTCTGCTGTGTTGTCAACCCAATCAAATGGATCTGGGTTGGCCATATATTCCCAACGACCATATTGTCCAAATCCTGTGCCATCGTCCTTGATTTTGACTGCCACACCGATGTTCCAGTCGTTTTCGTCGTCATCTGCGTAGGCACCATAGTACATGTATCCGTTGACAATACTAAATGGTTGACACTGATCTTCAGCATACTCAAAGAAGTCGTCGTCCTCTCCACGATCAACCAGCATAGTCTTGAACATTACAGCACCAGTGTCTGCGTTGAGTTTCCAGAATCCTATTACGTCGTCGTTTTCATTTTCGTCTTCGTAGTAGACGCCAGCAACTACAATGTTGCCATCGTCAGCAAAAGCAGCCACTGGACGACCGTCCCATTCACCGCCGCCGTCATTATGTCGTCTCTGCCAAACTACAGCACCTTCGTTGGCCATGTCAAGTTTAGTGACCAAAGCACAATTATTGCCGTCAGTACTGACCACATAGACATAGTTGCCGCTGGCTAATACTGTACCAGGCTCGCCGCCTCGAGCATTGCTGTTGCTGATAGAACGCTGCCATAATAAATTGCCAGTAGTGTAGCCAAGCACCAATAGGTTAACTTGATCTGTTTTTGTATCATCTTCAATCAACACATATACTTCGTCTCTGGTTGGGTTAGTGGCAATAGAATGAGTCATTTGATAATCGCTACCACCAATGGTTCTTGACCAACCACCCGCCAATTGAGCAACAAAAGCCTGAGAACTCAATGAACCCTGTATGTCCCAAGTTGATGCTATGGTAAAGTCCACAGTAGGAGGCACACGGAATCTAACCTTCATTAGACTTGGAGCACCATCGCCGTTGTAGTAGTTAAAAATGCCGCCTAAGAACATACCCCAGATATCGTTACCGTTGACTAAATCAACGAATACAAGATCTCCAGTGATAGGATAGTTTGGGTTTCCAACAAAAGTTAGATAGGTGTTTGTAGCATCACGAGTAACTGTGTTGCCACCTAAGTCCCAAGGACCGTTTGGCGAGCCGTATATTGACTTGCCCCACATTCTAAAATCAGTGATGTTTAACAGTTCCATATTTGGATAATCAGCGGTAACAAATGTAAGTATGGTATCTGAGCCTACTGTTTCCACAGTATATGAACCACCTGGCACAAAGATAAAGTCACTGTCAACACCATCTAACTGTGATCCTGGTATGCGTAGGAAGTCACCAACAACATAGTTACTGCCCACATTGGTTGTGTTGACACCGTCGTAGTACCACTTGCTGGCTGTTGTGCGACTTTGATCTCGTCCATAAGCAACACTAACTGTCATTCCGCTCTTAACAGGTTCAGTTCCTGGTATTAGTGTGACTATTACTTCTTTAATGACTGCTGTGCCTGTGGCTGTGAAGGTTACAGTTACTGATGTGTTAGCAGAGGAAAAAGTTCCTTCAATCTCAGCACCGGCACTTGAAGATTCAACAAACAATGTTCCGGCAGCGTCTGTTACATGTAATGTAGAGTTAGCAGGAGCACCATCGTGGACCACGCGAACGATATATGTTGCTCCAGGAATAACAGTGAGCGTCTGATCCATAATAGTACCGTCTGGTACAACAGCATTGCCGCCAGTTACTGTCACTGGTCCACCAGAGACATTCCAGCCTGTGGCATCACCTGTAAAAAAGTTGCCGTTGGTCAGTCTATTCTGTTTTGGGAATATCACAAAGTTATCACCCATCCAACCGGCACCGTTTTGAACATTTATTTCTGCTACATATTGTTCGCCGCTATATGAGTTGAGTTGGAACGAAGCAAATCTGTATTCGTTCATCGAGGAACCAGAGAAACTGGCGTCGGCAACAGTAGCACTGGTATCAGTGCGAATGAGTTTAAAGTTAGCGCTATCAGCAGTGCCTGCGATGTATTGACCTGCTATAAAGAATGGAGTACCAGTTGATGGCGTTGTTATGTTCTGTGTCAGCACAGAGTTAGTGTCGTTGCTGACCAGTTCGCCATTTACTACTGAAAATTGCCCAGAGGCAGTTGTCCAAGAGGTTAGTCCATTGCTGAAGTTACCGTTTAACAGTATAGATGTAGAATAATCCGGCTCTGGATATACTTCTGGCTGTAGTCCTTCAATAATACACAGGGTAGATGGGCCAGTGTATGTGCCATTTCTCTGTGTGTCAATGGACCAGAAGTTGGTATAGTACTGTCCGATATATGAAGGACTACCAATGTCTGCCCAGTTGACTACCAGTTTTTCTGAAGCAGTAGTTCCTGTTTGAGCAGGCACCGCAGAGAAGGTTTCGTTCTCGCCCTGTGCTTCACCACCTATAAATGTTTGGTAAGCATCTTTATAGAACATGCTCTGTCTAAGACTGCTGTTGGCAGTAGCACTGATTAATCTCTGTGAATTTGCGATGATAGAACCGTCTGCGGGACTTACACGAACAACACCAGTGTGGCTGGGACAGTTGTAACCTACTAACAATTCATTGTTGCCATCATCATATATAATATTCTGTAGTGTTGCTGATTCTTCAAAATCAGCATCTCCTGCTACTTCCTTAGCCCATTTCAGTGTGGCATCTGGATAGAAGGCCATGATAAATTGAGCACCGTCAGCTTGACCAACGGCGTAAGTATTTCCCATGGTATCACCTGTGGCTGCGTTAAAACTAACATCAAAGTTATAGTCGCCTGTGGCCACGGCAATGATGCCCTGAACATCCTGCGTCATGATTATTTCTGCGTTCAGTTCAAGCGTGTTGCCAGGTGTTTTTGTTAGCAGTGGAGCAAGATCGTTCTCGCCGTTGTAGGCTGTGGTCTGTTGACTGTTGTCAGGAAATTTTAGGCTACCGTCTGAAGTAAATGTAAATTCGTGCTCGCCTTCGTTAAGACTAATTTTTACAACGTTACTCTGACTATTAGTACCAAGGACTAGGTTGTCGTCGCCGTTTTCGTTAAAGTCGATGAATGATAGGCCATTGTCTGAATTAATAGATTCATCGTTGTCTCCAATGCTTAAATCGCCAATACCGCCGCCACTGCCGCCTATATTTTCAATCTCGCCTGCTCGCATCTTAGGACGGAAGGAAATCTGTGTCCAGTCTCCAGCACTAAAGTTATCCAAAGCGTTAGATACTGTTGTAGCCCACATATTGCCTGCTTCGGCAAATGCTTTGTCAGCACTTAAAAACGTACCTTCAAGTCCTTCCACAACACTAATTTCTTCAATTTCACCGTCGTCTAATTCTTCAACGTTATAAGCGGCTGCTGAAAACAAATTACTAGGAGTTTCTGTACCACTTCTATACAGGTATTCTGCGTTGTCTATAATGCTAATAGCATTAGCATCACTGCCAAATATATCTGGATTAGCACCGTCACGATCATCAACTTCTTCTACAAAGTAGTCAACTGCCTGTGTTACTCCAGGAATAACAACACTGGTTGTACCTGCTTCTAAATCAACTCCACCTAAACGCAGTTTTGATTCTTGTATTTCAAATGATTTATTTGCCATGTTATATTATTCCTTAATCTCTTGTTGATGTTTCTACTGAATAGATTCTAAAAGCTATGCTGTCTGTAGTAGCCGCTGTTCTTGTTGCCACAACTTCTATCAGTTTAGTTGTTGGGTTACGCTGTACTGTGAATGTTGCCAGTGGTACTGTGCTGGTATAGGTCACACCATAGACTGTCATAATAGGATCACCAAGCGGGCCGGCAGCACTATTAGCATAACCTCTCGAAGCAATGATTGCTTCACACATTTGACTGTGCCATCCTGTGGCATCACCTACTTCGTCTGTTTCTAATTGAATAGTAAGTTTCGCACCGCTGATATAATCAAATAAACCAGTCCATACTACAGCACTGGTTTGTAAACTGTTAACAGCCGGTGTAGTTGTTCTTGTAAAGGAACCACGGTTGCTGAAACTGCCGTCGTTCTTAAAACTCCAATCACCGCTGTCAGTTTGTACTCTAACATCATAGGTGTTAGTGCCAGGCCATTCTACAGTATAGGTTGTGTTAGGATTGAGACTTACTGGATCACCAAGGTTAAAGGTTGCTGTCCCTGATCCTACAATAATACTGGTAATTGCGACTGGAGAACCGTTTTGATACCATAAGCTCGCTCCGCCTATTGGAGGAATATTGCCTATGTAGAATGTATTAGTGTCTACCGTAAAAACACTCTTAAATGAACCGTCGGCATCGGCAAATTGAATCTCACTGGTAAATCGATCAACACCCCCTGGAGTTAAGTAAAGGTCCGAACCTGGCGCACCGCTTAATGCTTGAACACCAACTGTGCCCATTCCTGGGCCTTGTAGCACACCGTTAGTATTAAAATACCAATAGTTAATACTGCCTCTTAATTGATCGTATGACTGAATGCTAATAGAGCCATCATTACGAACTTCAATATTCTGTTGATCATCACCAAGAACTAAGGAACCAGTACCGCCTTCTCCTTTGCCAGCGGCAATGTGTATGTGTGGGGTGTCAAATTGATTAGTTGGATAGATATCTATGTATTGTCCAAATGTAGTATAACCATCTGGACCGCCTGGGAAATCTTTTTCGTTTGGTACAAGACGAATTAATCCGTTAGGGAAGTTTAGATCTGTAGAATGTGCACCAATAATTTCGCCGTCTAGTGGTAGGTAAAGTTTACCGCCTGGGGTAAATCTCCAGTTAGCAGAATTGTTAAAACTAATTTCTTTAATTAGGTCCTGCATAGTAGTCGAGTTGAAATTAATTCGACCTGTATAACGGGGTAGACCAGTGAAAGGATCGTCGCTGTTTACTGCAAAGCCTTCTGTTATCACTGCTTCTTGTACCAAATAATTTGCATAGACAAATCTAACAGTTGCGCCAACGCCAGCCGCATAGTTTGGACTACTTGGATTTATTTTATCAAGAATGTCGGCACTAGGATTTACAATGCTGATGTAATCAAAATCAAGATATGAATTTGTATCAAAATCTCTAACATTGGTAAAGTTAGCAAATCCAGTGTCGGTGGCTACAATGCTCAGTCCAAGTTCTGATTTAATAGAACTACCTGTTGGAACATATAAACTACCTGCACCGTCGTGATTGAAAGACCATGCTTTATTTGGATCACCTTGCTGACTAGCTGTTTCAAGGTTGACTTCACCACCTAAAGAGCTAGTGTTTCTAATTATGTTATTGCTGAATGTGATGTCACCAGTGTTGGCGTTGCCGCCGCCACCAAGTACGCTAGTTCCACTACTGTTAACAATATCACCGCCTGCAGGCAATGTTAGTTTACCATCTGTACCAAATGTCCAACTCTTAGCGTCAGCAGTGACTTTAACAGCACCGTTTGATTTAATTGTTGATGGATAAGCAGGCAACTGTGTTGCGGCTATATCTGAAGTCCAACCCTGTCCAGGAATTTCTGCAACGTTGGTCAATGTTAAACTTAAAGTATAACCCACCAAGCCGTGTACTGTGCTGTCAAATGTAAATGTGTCGCCTGTATCGTATCCTGGATTTGTCAGTGAAGGAACAAAACTTTCAAGAACAAGTGAGTAGTTGCCGTCTGGACCATATACTAATCCGCCAGTTATTGCCCAAGTATCACCAGTCAATGTTAGAGTTGGTTTACCTTGATTTGATACGTAGTTAGAAGATCCAAATGTTAATGGGAAAGTTCTCGATTGTGGACTTGGAACTGTTAGTGAACCCTGAGAGTCTAATACAACTGCTAGTTCGCCGTTGACAATTCTATCTGTGGTCACTGAGCCTGGAGTGTTAGGCACTGCGGCTTCTGTAATCAAACCTGCATCTGTTACCTGTTGAACTAGCAATCTGCCATTGTCATTGCTCAGTTTAATATCGCCAATATACATACTGCCGTCAGCCGCATACACATGACGCCAACGTTTAGTTGGTGAGCCCAGATCATAAGTGTTGTCTGTGGCTGGTATAATGCTGGCAGCTACTGCGCCCAAAGCCAAGTCACCGTTTTCAGCATTGAGTGTACCGTCTTCAGTAATGGTAAGGTTAGCACCTACTTTAATACTGCCCAAATTGGTTGTGGTAGCTGGTGTAGCTACTGCGCTAACGGTTAAATTTACACCACCTGGTGTAGTACCATTGTGGATTTTTAATAATTTGTCACCCGCAACATCTATGGTAACTTCGCCAGGTCTACCCACATAGGTATTGGCATTTTGATTTTTTAATCTCTGTAATAATATCTTATTGGTTGGCATTCTAGCTAGGCTCCTAAACTCAGTTATTTATCGGTAGCGTAAAATAAAAAATTTGACAAAAAGAATAAGTACTACTATAATTAAACTGCTAACTTAACGGTCCAATCATGCTACACGTAATCAAAAACCTAAACGAGCCCTGGATAAATCTAATCAAGGATGATCCAGTGCGTCCAGAAATTCCAGTCAAACAGAGAGTCAACTTAAACAGTCATGTGTATGTACTACATGACGCCCTGCTGGTTCCTGAAGCTGTGGTCTGTGTCAAATATCAAAATACTATTCCACGCCAAGTGAGCGAACTCACAGACAATGCTAGAATTTGGACCACGGCTGTGTTCTATACCATTTGGAGTTATAAGCCCGGCGCAGGACAGGAATTAATCCGTCAGGCCAAAAACTACATTGAGCAGAACATGCCACAAATCAATACGTTTGTAACCCTAAGCCCACAAACAGAAATGGCTCGCAAGTTCCATCTTAAAAATGGCGCACACATATACAGAGAGAATGAAACCTCTGTGAACTACCAATACTTGTAATTTAGGTTTTACCGACCACACCGCCGGCCCAGAAGCCAGCAAGCGCGAAGCGCACCTGCGAAGCAGAAAGCGGTAAAAAAGATTTTCTAACCATTAACTACTAAGTTAAATAGTCATATGCCAGATCAACTACCAGACCTAGGAGCATTCCTAACTATTACGCCAGAAGCTGAAGCGGCTATAGAACTCATTGGGGAAACTAAGCCACAGGGCAGTTTTCGTATCAAGTGTGTGCCCAACGCTACAAAGACTGAGATAACCTTTGCTTGGGACGACCAATACACAGAAGACGACTTTGAGTTTCCAGTGAGTAAAACCAGTAAGTTTAATATAGTAATGGATGCATTGAGTATAGCTTATGTGCTAGCGGACTATACATTGGATCATAAACAGGGTAAGTTTATAATGCATCAATTGAAGAAGAAGGCTACAACTAGCTAATAAAAAATCTGTGTAAATTTTTTAGCAAGCTGATTTTTGAGCCACTAGGTAGTTTTATAAGCTGTATACCACGCTTGTACACGATCGTGCTTAGAGTGATCGAAGAATATCAACAGTATATTATTGCTGGATCCACAGTCCTCATTGGCTGAATAACAGTAGTCAGTGCGGAACAATATGTAATTTTCATCCATATACTGTTTGACTACTAACCAATCCCCACGATCTACTATAACTGACAAGCTCATGGTGATATTTACTCTGAACTCACAGAACCGGGTCTACAGACCCAAAATTTCTGCTACGCAAAAATTTTAACTTTTGATTTATAGGTTGGGTACCAGTTCTGCACACATGGGGTTAAGAATTTGGCATGCGCTGTGTTGCAAAAAAACAACAGTTTGTGTATATAGCCACCACCCACCTTACCTAACACCACCATGTCATCAGAAGCCACAGCCTCGTCGATCTGAATTCAAAACCGGCCGCATCTCCCTGATCAACTCTCGTTCACGCTTGTGAGCCGCTTCCTTGCCTCTGACGATCTCTAAGGGACGGATGTCTATCTCATGCTTGCTAGCCAGTGTACGCAATGCTTGGCACAATAGCCAGTCACGCTGTTCTACTGTAGCGCGGTAGTAGTGCTTGTGAGCTCTACGCTGTAGGCTATGCAAGACAGTCTTATCCTTGTAGGTAATGCCCACATACTCTTGGCCATTGACTGTGATCAAGTATATGATATGGTTGCGTAACTTAATGCTCATATGTTGCTCCATTGCTTTAGTGTCTGTGTAGTATAGCATCAATGGTATTACCTGTCAAGTGAATACCCATAAGAATGGGGAGGACTTTACATGGGACACTACCCCCACAGCCCTCCCCTGTGCCTGGGACACTACCCCCAGGACTTGTGCTAGCCATTGCGGCTAGCGGAGCAACCTTAGTCCAATCGGCTACCTGCGTAGGCCTTAAGACCCAATGTGTTTAGATAGTTGGCCATAGCATAAGCGCCAGCTTCTTTGATATCTATGTTCTGCACACCCATGCCGCCTGGATTCCACATGCTCAAGCAACGGGGCTTATAGTCCTTCTTAAAGCCTGCTCTCAGTAGCTCTTGTGCCTGCTTGCTGTTGGTACGATCCACATAGACCTCAACCCAAGCAAAGCCGCAAGCATAACGGTCTCCACCAATCTCATTGTATTTCTCTTGGCTAGCCTTGACTGCCAGTTCAACTCCGGCCATAACTTGTTCTGCTGTGATCATATCGCGCTCCTTTGTTTAAGTGTCTACAGTATAGTTGGTTTTTCCTATACTGTCAAGCTCTTTTTAACCTTCTACGCAGACATATCGCTTGTCCCACTGACCAATGCTCAAGTGGGTGTAGAAGGCAGTATGGAAATAGTCAGTCATTGCATCCGACTCATCAAAGTATGCACGGCTGGGATCGCGGCGACCTGGAGCATTGTGCATGATCTCGTTGATCTTGAGCAGAACCTTTTGGTCGTCTTCGTCCTTCCAGTGATCCTTGATCCAGTACTGGTTGACCTGTGCATAGTCCTTGCCTTCGAACGCGGCAGTACCTTGTAAGATGTTTACGTCTACGCTGAGCGAACCACTGCCCTTACGCACGGAGAACTTCCACTTGGGGAATTGTGCTTTGAGTTCTTCGCGGATTGCTTTGACGTCTTCTCGGCTAATGTATGCCATCTTCTGCTCCTGTGTGTTAGTGTATGTGTCTAATTATACAGCCGGTTTTGCCAGTTGTCAAGCCTTTTAGACAAATATTTCTTTGCTCAGGATCTCGTCTTCTACGATCTGATGGCAAGAGTTCAGCGTAAACTGCATGATGAGGTAAGCCGTTGCTCTAGCTTCTGTAGGCATCTGCTCAATGTACTCTTGGATCTCTGCAAGCGTCTTGGTTGCGAACAAGCCTGAACGGGGGATGGGGTTTTCGACTACATTGTACATGTCTGCTCCTTTAGTGTATGTGTCTAGTATAGCACAGGTTTTATCAGTTGTCAAGTCTTTTCATAGCCAAGGTGCCAACCCACATGACCAACAGACCCACGCCACTTACAATCACGCCTGACAATAGGCTGGCATTGTCCATGCTCAACTCTATGCTACCCACACCGCCCAGGGTCAATAACAGTCCCACGGTGAATACGAACATTGCTTCGCCTGCTTTCATTGATTTCTCCTTAGCCTAAGATTACAACCATTTTGCCTTCTACTTCGCCGTCCTCGTCATCGTAGTCGGGCTCCACAACCTTGTCCATGCGGTGGTAGTCGCTATACTTGACAAAGCCGGGCTCTACGCTGTCTACTCGTGGTGCAACCTGTGTACGCCAGTGGTCGCCATAATTGTAAGAGAAGTGGACTTCTGCGTCCTTGTCCATGTAACCCAACTGCTCGATGAGATCTGCTACTGTCATTTAGTGCTCCTGTTTTGCTAGTGTGTCTACAGTATACTACCGGTTAAACCATTTGTCAAGTGTTTTTATAAAGACCCTAAGGTCTTTAGGGTTATTGCGTTGCTTGCAAACGTGCGAGCTCTTGTTGTAATTCTACAACACGTTGCTTTTGTAGTTTTGCAATAAACTTTGCTTTTTTAGTTTCTATATCTTTGCGGAATTTGTTAATGCTTACATTAAGCATGAGAGACGTTTGTCCGTAGCTTTGCAAATTGTTATTAGTTTTATAGACTACAGCACGAGCGGCTGACATTGCGAATGCGTTTACTGTGTTTGCGTATTGACCCATTTTTGAGCTCCTTTTGTTTAGTGTGCGTGTATAATAACACAAAAGGAAAAACCTGTCAAGAGCCTTTAAAAAAGACCCTACGCTGTGTAGGGTCTCTTGACAAGTTAGGCAATATCTGCTATAATCCGCACGTATTCTCCTCCGGTGCAACGGCTTGCATAATTGCTATTCCGAGCAGTACGCTTAATTGGATTTTTAATTCCGGACTGTTTTAATGCGTTATACAATGCATCGGCTTGGTCGGCATTAAAAAAGCGATATACAATGCTACGGCGGCGACTTGTTTTGTCCGAAACTGTGCGGTCGGAATACTGTGCGCCGAACCCGGCAATAGGGTTTGCAATAGCGCGGACTTGCTTAGTGTTTAACATACGAGCTCCTTTTGTTTAGTGTGCCGTAAGTATAACAAAAAAGGTATTGCCTGTCAACCGTAGTACTTGAATAACCCTGCTAGGCTTATGGCTATTGCTATAACGTTGACAATTAATTGTGGCAGATTACGTACTCGCAAACACCAGGTGAGATAAAACGCTCCGCCAAATACAGCCGCCACAATGTTCAAAGGATACAGGTTGGGGAAGAAAGACATTAGCACGTACATGGTGAGTAGGCAAACTGTGCCTGCCCACTGTAGTACATTATTAATCAACATAGTAATCTACCTCATTAGCCAATCTATCCAATGTGCTTTTAATCTCACCAAACACATCGTCTGTTTCTGCTAGTTGCACACCATCACAGCTAGCCTCCAACAGCAGGGTTTCCAGCTCTTCAATCTTAGCAAACAGTTGTTCTTTAACAGTCATCATTCCGCTCCTTCATCTGCTTCCAAACAATAAACAACTTCCAACACTTTGTTGCCTAGGTAGTTCTTACCTTCTGCAAACAATTTGTCTGCTAGTGCTTCTAACTGTTCAATTTCTTTTTCCATTTTTTTGCTCCTATTGCTTTAGTGTATGTGCATAGTATAGCACAGGTTTTTCCTTTTGTCAACCTGTGCTATTAATAACCCTACGCTTTGTAGGGTTATTGTTTACGCTACAATAACAAAGCCTTCTGCGCTTAGGTCTGCGACAGCTTTTGCAATAAGGCGGGGCAAGTCCTCTGGAAGAACGTCCCCGGAGACATAAACTGCGTTTTTACTGTTAGGGCGGGACTGCGTGTTGAACGCAACATAAAAACGGGCGCAATCTACTGCGTGTTTGTTGGGACTTTTTACTACGCGGACTTGTGCTGTGCTTGCTTGCATGTTAGCTCCTTTTGTTTAGTGTGTAAGTATAATAACACCGGTTTTGCCAAATGTCAACCGGACCGGGCAATACCCACACAAAAAGAAGGGCTATTCAATCAAGGTGGAAGGCAATGACCACTAACAATCATTGCCTTCCTGGGTTGCCTACGGGAGCGAATCGCAGGACTTTTCGCCTGGGTGGCGATTAAAGGGTAATACCTAAGCTCATTGCCTTGTAACCAAGAGCAGTGATCTTACGGCTGGCTTCACCATGGCGGTATTCAGTTACGGTAACATTGTTGCCTGCAACACGTTGGTTACCATATACTGCGTAACCACGTTGACGGATTGTGCTGATCGTTGCAGTTGGGTTCTTAATACCAAAACGCTTGGCGATCTGTGCCTCTGTCAATGTTTCCTTATCCAATACCAATGCCTTGAATAGTTTGCCTTGTTTTGTTTCTAAATCGAAACGCTTGAGTTTAGTTGCTTTCATTTTATATTTCCTCTATATAGTGGCTGTCTTGAACAGCATATCAACAGTATAAAGGAAACTTACATTCAAGTCAACATCCAATCTAACCAAATTAGGCACCGTAGTAGACTGATTCGGTTTGTTCTTTAGATGCTTCTGCCCATTGACGGATAACTTGATCCAGTGCGTCCATTGCTTCTTTCATAGCATATACTCCTTAATGATTGATTGTGCTTCGTCTGTACTATCTACTTCGTCAATGAATGCCAAGATCATCATCTCTACGATAGTCTGTGCATCCCTACGATCCTTTGGAGGCAACGTGCGGATGAACGCTGTTACCTGCTCCTTGTTGTCCATTGCCCAAATAAGGTCAGCCAACAGTCTTTGCTTCTTGTTCAGTCCTTCAATTTGGATTGAGGGAAGGTTGTTTGCCATCTTGTCCATAGCCATTATCCTTTTACTGTTATATCCTGCCATTACCAGTCCGTTGGGGTTAGGTCAATAGCACCCTCTACTTCTTCCCACAGGGCATAGACTTGGAGACATAGTTGCTTCTTGACTGCGGCACTGAGTGGCAGTTGGCAGATCAATGCATCAACCTCGTCCAACTTCTCATCCAGCTCCTGCAGGGTCATGTCCAGTTCAGCCATCTTGCTCATACTTCCTCCACAGTCACTTGGTAGTCCTTGCCACCAATCACAACCTTTACCGTCTTCTTGGTGCTACGGAACTCTCCCGCAGGACCCAGGTCCCACTGCACCTTACCTACTTCATCAATCATCACAGGCTCTAAACTGTCGCCCATGCTGTTAACCAAACCCTTACGGATACGGTCTGCAATAAAATCACAATATGCTAACATCTTCGCTCCTTTTCTTTACTATGCCTAAAGTATAGCACCACAAAAAGGTTTTGTCAACCACCTTATCCAAAGACCACACTAGCAGCCTGGTTACCTAAGACTGCGAACATGATGGCGAGGGCTAGACAGCCAGCGATGGTAGATGTTACAATCAGGAACTCTTTAATCGTCATACGCCACCTCCCCCAACTCCTTCACTTCCTCGTCCACAACGTGCAGGTCCACAATGCGAGCAGTCTCCTCCACATTGGCAACACCTTGGAAGGCACCCCTGAAGCTTTGGTACTCAGCCAAGAAGTCAAATACATCCATACGGTCCCAACCCTCCGGGACCTCCAGCTCTTGGTTAATGGTTGTGGTAACAAGTACTCGCATGGTGATCTCCTTAGGCGAATTCGTAAAACTTAACGGAAGGGTCCAACTGCTTCAACTCCTTAGCCACTGCTGTCAGTTCACGATAGCGTGACTGTACTTGACCACGTGACAGCTCGCCATCGCAAGTCAAGTTCTCTGGACTGAGTGCAGAGTCTACAATCTCTGCAATGCGTTGGCGGTCTGCGGCAACTGTAAGGTCCAGTGGCGCAATGCCAAACACGCTGTTGAATTGGTTACGCTGTTTAACGAACTGTGCTAGTGCTTTCATCTATCGCTCCTTTTGTTTAACTTAGCCTACAGTATAGCAGATCCGGTATTACCTGTCAAGAACTTTCTTCCAGTAAGATGGGCCGTTGTTTTTACACAACGACCCGGCACTCACGCCCGCGTATATGTGCTACAGCGGGAATCTATGTCTTAGACTTAGAACGGAGCGTCTTCAAGATCCTTTGCGAAAGGAATCTCTGGACGGGGAACGATCTTGGCCTTAGGCTCAGCCTTGGCTTTGGACTTTACAGCTACCTTCTTAGTAACTGCAACCTTAGCGGGCTTAGTTGCCTTGGCAGGCTCGTCGCCTACCTTGCGCTTGACAGCTTCAGCATTAATAGCTGCCTGCTTCTCAGCATTGCCATCAGCGAAGTTGATCTTGATAAGATATGCAACGATATCTTCTTTGGTCATTGCCTTAGGCAATTCAATGAGGTCAATGTCCTCGTGACCACCTTTAACTAGTACTTTGACACGTGTCATGTCATTAGCAAAACGAACTTTGGTGCCGCCCTTGGGGAGCTTCGAGGTACCAGCAACTGTAAACAAACTCATGTTAACTTCTCCTGTGTGTGTTAAACGTTAGGAACTTCCCTAACTGTTGATATTATACTACCGAACAATCCAAATGTCAACCTTTATTTGGCTGCTTCTTTGGAAACTTCTTGCACTTTGGCAACGCCATTGTCAAACATTTTGGCAATACCAGACAGTCCAACAGTTGCTAGAACAAGTCCAAATATAGTGCCTGCAATAAACATCTTCATCATCTTCTCCTGTGTGTGGTGGGCCCACTTGGATTTGAACCAAGGACCAAAGGATTATGAGTCCTCTGCTCTAACCACTGAGCTATAGGCCCTTGTTACTCTTAACTATTACAAGTATCAAATGGACTAAACACTTCCTGCGGTGTTTTGAAAACAACCATTTGCATCTTGTTGCGCTTGCGATCCTCTACATACGCATAGTCTCCTTCAAACTTAACATTGGGGTTAGCAAGAACCTTTTTAGTAATGATGCGTACACTACGCTCATTAACGCTGTCCGTTACATCGTAGCCTGGATTATAGTTCTTAGCACCGTCGGCAGTGTACGAATACTTGCCGTTGCAGCCGCACATGCAACCCATCTTTCCGTTATACACTTTAACAATTTTATCTACGTTTAACATGTCTGCTCCTTTAGTGTTTATGTGTGTAGTATAGCACAGATAAAACCAATTGTCAACCGTTTTGTTAATACCCACACAACCTGTATGGTTAATAGTCAGCTTCCAAAGAACCATAAGGATGCTTGCTTACAAACACCTTAGTGCGAGAGACCTTGTTCTCTTCATGCTTGTCCATGTACTCTACATCGTAGCAGAACTGTCCCGCATTGGTAATACCAAGGAACCTAGCGGCAAGGAACTGGTCCTCCTTGTATCCTGCTTCCCTGATCATCCTTGTTAGGGCGCCAGGGGTTAGGGTTGTGATTTGTGTTAGCTCTTGTGCTGTTATCATATGCTCTCCTAAGTGTCTATAGTATAGCACCGGTTAAACCATTTGTCAACCAAAAAAATGGGGTGTTGCTTTTACACAACACCCCTAAAGTAGCCATTGCGGCTACGGAGCAATCTTACTCTGCATCTTGTTCAGCGTTCTCGGCTTCCCATTCGGCCATGTATTCGCTGATACAGAACATCTCGTCTAAGGCACTAGGCAGTTGGTCTTTGACTGCTTCACTGTCCAAGCCACTTAGGTCATAGTAGTCATCGTTGAAGTCTTCCCAAATGCCTGCAAAGCACATACCACCTTCGTAGTAGTAGGCACGGACTGAGAAGCCCAAGTCTACCAACTTCTCGTATGCTTGGATGGGAGGGCTCCAGGCACTGTCGAACGATGTGCTGATGCGACCATCTTCAATCTCACAGGTCATGCCATCACCACCGACGTCCCACTTGGTGCCCCACTCATTCACACAATAGTCATACCAGTTGGCATAACCAAAGAACTCCAAGTTTAATTTCTCTTTGAACTCCTGAAGTCGTTGGGCGTATTCTTCATTGCCACCAACACGACCTGCCACAGTATCCTTGAGTTCTTGTGGCACAGGGATGAACTCCTGCAGGAACTCTCCACGGTTAAGAGCGTCACGAGCACGCTCAAGCATTGCTGGATCTTCGTGGGCCAGCTCAACCACATTATTGCACCAATTAGGCATATCGTCTCCTTAAGCAGATGTCAACATGTTAGCAGGAACTCTCCAGCCACCTTGTGGGGTGCGGACAGTCACATACTTACGGCCAACCTTCTCCACCGTGCCCTTGTAGGTCATGCCACTCTTGCTGGAAGTAAACTGAACATTCGCACCTGCACGGAAGGTGAATATGTTCTTTTGTGCTATACGGCTACGGGCAAACTTAATAGCGTCTTGGATGCTGTCCAACTGTTCGTTAGTGAAAGCACCTTGCAGGATCTCTGCATTGATAGTCTGTATTGACATTGTCGCTCCTTTTGTTTAACTTAGCCTATAGTATAGCACCGGTAAAACCATTTGTCAAGTCTTTTATGCCTCTATCTCTCCTGACTCAACCAACTCTTCGTAGCATTCCCACAACAGAGTCTCCATCTCGCCCGGAGCCCAAGTCTGTTGTTTTTTCGCAACAGGTTTCTTCTTCTTAGGCACTCCGCCAATATACATACGGCGATAGTGGTCTTCACAGTAGGCTTTGCCCGGAACCACAGCACACCCACATTTGATTATGGGGCTGTGGATGCGCGGATCTTGATCAGGACCAATCCATTGGCATCCTTCTCTCTCCATCAGTTTGTTGAACATGGGGTCAACTAGATTCATATTAACCTCGCTTCATACAAGTAAGGGCCGCCACTGACTTCCACTTGTCAGGCATTGCAACACGCAAGTCTGCAACCTTAATCACCATACGCAAGCTGAGCTCACGCATCTTGTCTTTGTTGACGTCAATGAACTGCACCACTTCAGTCTTCTCATCTTCAGACAAGTCGTATGCGTCCAACATACCATCGCCTACGATCTGCTTGATACGCAGGATCTTTTCACGTGCCGTGTCAATGGTCAAGTCCAAGTAGTGACAGCGTGACTCTAGTGCATCCAAGTGGTCACGAAGCTTCTTAGAGCGAACGTGCTCAAACTTGATGTTAGTAATGAAGATGGCACTGCCTTTGAATTCAAAGCTGTTGGGAATACCTTCGCTACGCAGGATGCGTGAGTCAGTATTCCAAGAGATGGTGCGCTTCTTGCTAGAGTCCAGAGCAGCCTTCAAAATATTAAGGCTCAGCTCGTCCAACAGCACAGAGTCACAGTCGTCAAACACAAGGACGTTACCACTGTTGGAGAACTCATAGAGCTTACTGTACAAACCAATGGCACTCATCGCACCTTTGACAATCTCATAGCGTGGCTTGCGCTCGCCCATCTTGTCAAAGAGGTCGTCCTTTGTAAGTACTGCCTCAACACCAAAGCTCTTACCTACGCCTGGGGGGCCACTTACAATCATAGCACGGACATCACCTTTACGCACACCCTTGGTCATGTCTTCAAGAATGGTAAAGCGTTCTTTAATACGCTCTACAATCTCATCGTCGGTCTCACGTGCTACAGCCTTCTCACGTGCCTTAATGGCTTCTTGATCAAAGTCCAAAAGGTTAGTCACGGGTGCTTTTGCCATTCTATGCTCCTGTCTGTGTTAATAAGTGTCTAGTATACTGCCAGTTACCGGTTTTGTCAACCGGTAATTTTACCACCAGCTGTCGTAATAAACTGCATCGCCAGACTTGATGGCTTCCCGTGCTTCTGTAACGAACTTCATGTCCTCCGCGGCACTCTCGTCATCGGGAGGGTTATTGCCAAAGAAGAAGCCAGTGGTAGAAGGCAAATGGTTGGACTTGATGTCCAGCTCTAGTGCCAGCAGGTCTTCCTCTGTGAGGCGGATGGGCACACAATTGAAGCTGGAAGCCTCTCCACCCTTCTTGTAGTACAGACGTTCCATCCAACCATGGAGGTCATGATGTTTGCGCCAGTAGTACATCTCCGTTACCTTAGCACCATCTTCGTTCTTAGCAATGGTGAAGTCGTCGATTGCGTCTTCTGCCTTCACTCGCCATGCGTACATGTCTAAACCCATTTTTTGCTCCTTTGCTTAACTATCTAGCCTATAGTATAACACCGGTAAAACCGTTTGTCAAGCCTGTTGCATAAAGACCACAAAGCCTGTACGGTCTTTCTTAGCACGGCCCTTAGCCTTCAAACCCAACACCACACCCTTGGGATCCAGGAAGCGAAGGTCTGTCTCGTCTGCATTGAACACAGGCTTGCCCTTGTACTCTGCAGGGATATTGTCAAACACCACAGTCACGTTCATGTTCTTGCTGATAGCCCAGTCAGCATCTTTGCCGTTGCCGTCTGCTTGGCTAAAGGTGAGGTGGTAGTTACCAATGCTGTCAACCTTGCGCTTAGGCACTTTGGTGTAATCATAGAACTGAGTCGTTGGGAACAATTGGAACAGGTTCATGCCTGTAGTACCCACTTCATACTTCTCCCAGCTCAAGTCGCTAGTACCATTCAAACGGAACACGGGGATCAAGCCCTTACGCTCTGCGAACTTCTTAGCCTTAACAATGTCGTGGTACAAGTCTTTCATAAAGCCATCGCGGTCTTCAAAGAAGTACTTGGTCTTACGGATGCGAGCCTGCTGAATCATGTTAGTGGTCTCGCCCCGCTTGAACATACCACCACGTCCGGCAGTATTCAAGCATGCCGCCTTACAACCAGCCGTTGCCTTAGGGCAGGTATTGTACCCGCTTACATCTGCAGGGGCAAGGTGAAGGATGAAGCTAAGGTAGCCCATCTTCGTGCCCTTTTGGATTTTGGGATTTGCTGTGGAAAGTAATTTGAACATGCTCGCTCCTTGTTAGTGTATGTGTCTTATTATACACGGTTTTACCGGAATGTCAAGACTTTTCTAAATCTTTTTTCGTTGTATTTCTACAACACCACCGGCACTCCTACATCGACCAGTAGGCCTCACTGGATGGGCTACAGTACCTAGGCGTATCAAACCGCTCTGTGTACTCTGCTCCACCCATTAGGTTAGTCCGCTTGACCCAAGTCTCGTGGATCTCATAACGGAACCCATGCCCAGCTCGCCATGTATGCTTGACAGTATGCTCCAGCATGGAGAGATTGTCTGTGTCATAGTCCGAATAGTGTACACGGCGCTCACCCTCTCTGGTCCGCTTGTCCTTCTTATATACGATTACAGTATACATCACTCCTCCTTAACAGTCTGGGTCAAAGCTCATCCACTCATCATACTCAGTGGGCTGGCCATCGTCTTGGTCCTGGAAGCACTCGCTGACGAAGCCTTCTAGGACTTCTTCCGGAACATACTGCAAAAGCTCTTCAATGGCCGTGAAGTCCTGGTTAGCCACATCCTGCTGGATCTGCTTGAGTACTCGATCAACTAGTGTCATCATCGCTCCTTTTAGTGTATGTCCACAGTATACTGAAAAAACCGGCTTTTGTCAAGCCTTAACCGTAATTTTTCTTGTCGCCCATTGCTTCATTGTAGTCGTATCCCGCATGGTACTCGGCCAGTTCGCGTTCAGTCAACTGGTCTACACGGGGACCTGAATTGCCGCCAACTCCGCCCTTGTGTGGATCCCTGCCGCGACCATAGTAACTGTCCGCACCGCCACGGTCAAATGGGTCTCCGTGCCATACCAAATAGGTCTTGCCCTGCCAAGTGTAAGTATAAGGTTTGTCTAACATACCAGCTCCTTTTCGTTAGTGTTCCATTAGTATACAACCAAGAGCCGGTTTTGTCAACATCTTTCTAAAGACCCGTCATTCCGTATGGGTATTCATCATGCCGGTTGACATCTGGCAAAACCGGTGTTATACTAATGACATAATAAGAAAACGGGTAGACCGACCATGTGTTCGAACAGTCATACTGGGGGTGGACGGCGAGAGTGCGCGGACGATTCTGAGTGGAGACAAATAAAAAAGTCAGCCCAAATCGCTCGCCTTTTCGGTTCGAGTTATCCACATGTTGTCCACAGGTTATCCACACCCTGTTGATATCTTAGAACTTATCCACAGGTTATCCACAGCCAGGGAGAGTTATCCACAGGTTATCCACAACTAATTCACAAGTTGTCCACAAACGTCATCGGTGATATTCGCCGGAACCTTTCTGCCTGATTCCTTCATCTGACACCAAACTCTAACTCTTGGATCGGTAAGTCGCGGTCCATTATTAACTCTATACTGTGCCATACCATTTGCTGGAACTGGTTCGCCCATGTGCTGACAAACTGGATCACGCCAACTGTGCCGACTGTCCACTCCCATACACTCACTCATATAGCGTTGATTACTCATGACCGTGCCTATAGTCATACTAGTACTAGAGCATCCAGTAAGTAAAAGTCCACATAGTAGTGATACTGTATATAAGAGTTCGCGCATGGTAGAATACCCACTCCATCCTTTAATGTTCATGAGTACATTATACAGGAAAATTCGGGTTTTGCCTAGAGTTTTCTCCAAGATTTTAGGCTCTTTCAGCTCCAGATTTTACCGAATCGATGGCATAGGATGGGTACACCATAGAAAATCTGTGCAGAATTTTGGGCAGGATCGTGGTCGATTCGGGCAATGTTCAAATACTTTTGCCTATTTTCTACCTATTCTTGCCACCATTCTGCCCCCTATCATTTACAGCGGGAATCTACATAGAGTGCATTCTTTACAGCGGGAATCTTGAGTTCTTGACTCTGCTAGACCCTGCCAGCTACAGCGGGAATCTATACTCGATGTGTACTAGCTTATATTGAATATGCTACAGCGGGAATCTATACTCGATGAGTTCGCGACTAGCAAGTCTATACTAGTCTATAGTTGATCGGGGATACCTCAAAGAGCTACAGCGGGAATCTGCTTATAAGTACTCACATGTATATACTGTGTTATAGGTCAACTGCTGATAATACCACTAGGGAAAGAGTATGGAAGCTCATATATGGTAGAGGATGGATGAGTGATCGTCTAGATCACGTATGGTTTTATATACCCGAAGACTTGTTATCGTTTGCTCTACTAATAGATGATACGTTAGAAAGAATTCCCAAGCAAGACTATATTGATTAGTTGACTGCGATATAACCTATGAGTAAGCCCAATAGGAAAGCTAGATAGTTTACTACCAGTAAGAAGATTATGTATAAGTGATTATCTTCAATCCATTTAAGTATGAGCTGTTTCATAAGGGATTGCCCTCTTTCATTATTTGATCCACACGCTTTGCAAACTTGTGTGCGTACTGGTTATCTTTATACATAAACTCGGCCATGACTGCCTGCATAAATCCTATTTGATACAGCATCTGTTTATGTGGATCATTAGGATATTTCATCACTGCCAGTTCCAGTAACTGCTTACGTATATAGTCTATATACTGCTTGTGTAGCATGGTATTCGCTCCCCTGTTGAGTATTTACTGGTGGGCGTGTCTTCTAGCGTTTTTGGGCACTTCGTGTAGTGGTGGGGTGATATAGCGGTGTTAGATTTTACCGGCTTACAGAAGTTCGAGTCACAAAAAAAGCCCTAGTGTTCGTAGGGCTTATTGTGGGAGTATTAGTCCTTTTGGGGTTTGTAGGGCTTCATTACGTCCCGGGCAGATTCCATTTTGTTGGTTATGTTCTTAAACTCTGCTTCCGTGATAATGTTTGAATACTCACGCATCAATTGTTGTGCGCTTTCTGCACGTTGTGGACTGCGTGGAGTACTTGTGCCATGTCTTGGGTTAGGAATAACATCTACAGGCTTGGCTGGATCTGGATTAACATCTCTGCCAGTTTGACGGTCTTGTGCTTGACCAAAACTGCTTTTTAGTGCGTTCCAACGAGCTTGTGCTCCACCCACTACATCGCCGCCCAATTCACCAGCTTTGGTCCAAATTGGATGCTTTTCCTGTGCTTGTTGATCACGAGCACGCTCTGCTTCAGCTTTCTTACGCTCATAGTCCACTACACTCTTTTGAATGTTAGGAGCTACTTGTACACGATCCTTGTCGCCAGGTCTAACTGCTACATTGCTAGTTACAGGACCTTCCTCTACCTTGTCTTCAGGTTTTGGAGTTGGTGCGTTAGGACCTGTTGGTTGTTTGTCATCATCAGATGTTTTAGGTCTGATTGGTTCGCTCAGTTTACCCTCAGCTTCTAATACTAGATCGCTATACTTGCGAAAGAAATTTTCTGTTTGGCTCATGACCATTCCTTTTGTTAATTATAGAATTATTTAGTGTCTTAGTTCAGTTAATTGGTTTGAAATAATGGCGTAAATAGATGATATTGGAGTGGCCGTGAGCAAGTTCTATCTACCCGAATATCACACTTTCAAATATCGTGCTTGGGCACCATGGCCTCACACTGAGTCTGGGCAAATGGATTGGATTGACAGTTTGACCACTGTGGAAGATTGGCTCACACGCTATGTGGGGCCACACTACAAGTATTGGGCTTGGGATAGGGTAGATCTAGCTCAACAAGGACACTACCTAGGCGTGGCATTTGAACGAGACCTACACAGAGGTTTATTCTTACTGCGTTGGGGGTAAATACTGGTAACAATTAGAGGAAACATCTGTGGCATAT
>JACCEC010219645.1_pt1 | contig 27953 bp, 27 predicted proteins | sample 7450121 | NCBI WGS metagenome assembly JACCEC01 (sample SAMN15323455, study PRJNA562643) | freshwater metagenome | isolation source: river surface water | place: USA:Blue River Watershed | collected 2017-08-18 | reverse complement strand
GCCAGCAATTCCTTGACCGACAATTAAATAATCAATTTTTTTCAATGTTTATGAAAGGTAGATCTAAAATTTATCAATTAGGTAATTTTTTGATAGTTCTGCTCAATGCTTCGTCGGCCAAAATACAGACTAATTCTACTTGCTCATCAAGTGTCATGTAAGAGGTGTCTATGTCAATGGCATCGTCTGCTCGACGAAGAGGACTTTCTTGGCGTGTTGTATCAAGTAAATCTCTTTTTTTGATATTTTCAATGATTTCTTCTATATCTACAAAATCGCCTTTTTCATTCAATTCTATTTGCCGACGATTAGCTCGAATAATGGGGTCTGCTGTCATAAATATTTTCAATTCGGCATCGGGAAAAACCACCGTACCAATATCTCTCCCATCTAAAACTACTCCTTTTTTCTTGCCCATTTGTCTTTGTTGAGCCACCATGGCATGCCTTACTTGTGGAATAGTGCTTACTTCGCTTACTTTATTGGCGATATATAGTTTTCTAATTTCGTCTTCCACATTGAGACCATTCAGAAATGTTTCGTTTCTCCCATCTTTAGCATTGCGTCGAAATTCGATATTGATGTTGTTTAGGGCATTATTTATCTCTTTTTCGTTGGTGAGCGTTATCAAATGTTGGTGAAAATAGAGTGTTACGGCACGGTACATGGCACCAGTATCAATATAGCTGTACCCTAATCTAGCGGCTACTTTTTTAGCAGTAGTACTTTTTCCACAACTCGAATAACCATCTACGGCAATTGTAATTTTTTGCATCTTCGTATTTTTTTTACAAATAAAATTGTATTTTGCTGAAGAAACAAAGCGAATTGAGTTTTTTAAACTAGGAAATTTTATTTATTTGTTTCTTTACTTTTGTTAAGTCTGAATGGTTTATTTCGGATGATTTTTTTATATACTTTGAATTAGAAAAACAATGAGAAAAGTAGCAATTTTTATTTTTGATGAGGTTGAAGTACTTGATTTTGCTGGTCCTTTTGAGATTTTTGGAGTTGCAGGCAGACAAAATGGTGGTGAACCTTTGTTTGAGGTTTTCACGGTAGCAGAGAAAAGTTTGGTCACTACTCGAAACCAACTGATGATTACGGCGAATTACACTTTCGAAAATTGCCCTACTCCCGATATTTTATTGATTCCAGGTGGAGGTGGTTTTTATCCAGATGGCACTCCGTTTGGTTCTCGAAGAGAAATGAATAATATCATCTTATTGGATTGGATTAAAAAGATGAATCAATCGGCAGAATTGCTTCTGTCTGTTTGTACAGGGGCGTTGATATTGGCAAAAACTGGCTTGCTTGAAGGGTTGTCGGCAACTACGCATTTTATGGCGATGGAGGCGATGAAACAAGCCGCCCCCAATACACAATTATTTCCTGAGCAACGCTGGGTAGATAATGGACGAATTGTTTTATCTGCCGGTGTTTCTGCTGGAATAGATATGTCACTATATGTTATTGAAAAGTTACACGGCAAAAAAGCCGCCAAAGAAACTGCCACTTATACACAATATGATTATTGGAAATAGCTGTTTATGCTCCCTTGGCAATGGTCAAAGCTATTTGTCCTGCATGGTGCGAATTATGAAATAATACGTGTGAAAATAACTTAATCTTGGATACCTTGCCAAAGAAAGGAGTGTCTATTTCATCATTCCATGAGGAATCTGTACTTTTTTCGATAAGCTTTTCAAGCATTTTAAAGCCTTTCTGAACCATTCGATGGCTTTCTTCCAGATTGTAACTTTTATTTTCGTCTTTTTCTCCCATAGTTGTATTGGTAACGGTAGAAGGAAGTCCAAAGAAAAACCCGAATAGATTCATGGTTTCTCCAATATGTCGGTACATAAATCCAACCGATGCCGCCGAAGGATTGAGACGAAGATTTACTGTTTCATTGTTTATTTTCTGAAACGCAAAAGAACAAGAAAGCTGATTTTGGGATAGTATTTCTCGAAGTAATTCCTTTTGCATAAAATTTATTGTTTAAATAATCGGATAGTATAGTCTAATAATTCGCTTGTACCATGTTTGCCATGTCCCGGAATTACTTGGTGAATATCTTTAAAAGTGCTTTTTATTGCCTGTACAGTGTTCGACCAAGTTGCAACATTGGCATCTGCTAGATTTCCCTTGTTTGCTCCTAGTTCTTTAATCAAACATCCTCCAAAAAGTATTTTTTCATCAGGATAATAAGCTATGACATTGTCTTTGGTATGTCCTTCTCCAAAAAACTTAACCAAAACATAACTTTTATCTAGCGAAAGTTTCATTTCTTTATCAAAACTATTTTGAGGCAAGGTAAAATCTTGTTTTTTGGCTAATTCAATTGTTGGACGATGGGCATAAGAAGAAATTTTCTGTTGATGGAATGCTTCTAATCCTCCCAAACAATCTTCGTGAAAATGTGTTGGCACAATGGCAATTATAGTCAATTTTAATGAATCTTTTACAAAATTAATTAATTCTTCCGCTACCTGATTGGTAGGAGGGGTATCGAAAATAATAGCTTTCTTATTTTCTCGAACAATCATGCCATTACAAGGCACTTTTCCAAAGGTATTTGACTCAAAATAGGAAGTGTGTATCCAAGTATTCGGTGATAATTGGGTCGTAATCAATGAGTTTGAACGATAGCTTTGCCCGAAACAAGTACTTGCCAGCAAAGAAAATATAGCTAATACAATGTATTTCATTGAGTTAGTTTGACTGAGAATAGTGAATGAAATATCAAGAATCCAAAAATACAAAATTCAGATTTGATAAGTTTATTTTTTTTCTAAATTCTTGAATATTGCTTTAAAAATTAAATTAAATTAATTTCTTTGAGATGATTTTTGTTTGAAAATGCTTAAATTTGAATATCATTTGTTCATTATTAGCCTATTTTTTTAAGGAATGCCCATACTGAGAAATCCTAAAGTCAATCAATTTTTTTTAGATGGATGTGGTCGTTGCCCATTGACAGCCACGCCTAATTGCCGTGTGCATCAGTGGCAAGAGGAATTAGATTTTTTAAGAAATATGCTTTTGGCAACAGAATTGACCGAAGATTTAAAATGGGGATTCCCCTGTTATACTTATCAAGGAAAAAACGTTTTAATGCTTGGAGCTTTCAAGGAGTCATGTACTTTAAGCTTTATGAAAGGGGTTTTGATAGAGGATAACAAAGGTTTGTTGGTAAAACCGGGAGAAAATTCGCAATCTGGTCGTGTTATTCGTTTTTCTAGTTTAGCTAAAATAATCGAAAATGAGGCTTTTATCAGAAAATATATTCAAGCAGCTATTGATATTGAGAAAAAAGGCTTAAAAGTTGAAGATTTACCCAAAACTGAACTTGTTGTGCCAGATGAATTATTGGATAAATTTGATGAAATTCCAACACTTAAAACTGCTTTTTATGCCCTAACCCCTGGTCGGCAAAGGGCGTATTTGATACATTTTAATAGTGCCAAACAGGTACAAACCCGTGTGGCACGCATTGTAAAGTATATTCCGAAAATATTTGAAGGAAAAGGATTTAATGAATAAACCAAATTTATCATGAAAGAAAAAATAAAAGTAGCCAACACAATATCGGTTTCTGTTGAAAAAGCTTGGGATTTTTATACAAATCCTGCTCATATTATTCATTGGAATTTTGCTTCCGACGATTGGCAATGTCCAAGTGCCGAAAATAATTTAATCGTAGGCGGACGTTACTCTGCTCGAATGGAAGCAAAAGATGGTAGTTTTGGGTTTGATTTTGGCTTTGTGTATGATGAAATCATTGATTGCCAGAAAATAGCTTACACCATGGATGATGGAAGGAAGGCTGATGTCAATTTTGAACCATTGGCAAGCGATAAAGTCTTATTGAGTATTATTTTTGATCCCGAAACCGAAAATTCACCCGAATTGCAACAACAAGGTTGGCAAGCAATTTTGGATAGTTTCAAAAAATATGCAGAATCGCATTGAACAATTTATTTCAAAATAGACGGAGTTAATTGATAATCGATATCCATTAATTCGTCTATTATTTTATCTGAAAAGCCCAAAAGAGGATACTTTTTGGTGGGTAATTTCTTGCTTATTTTAGGAAGTTCGATTAACTTTTCTTTTTTGATATCAAAATGATGCCAAGTAGCCTCATAATTTCCGTTAATTAAATTAAAACTAGAACTTCCAGAGCCATCATTGGTTGCATTTCCGTACTGAACATTATCATAGCCAATCAAAATAACTTGTCCGCTTATTTTATCGAATCTGAATTTGTAATGGCTTTCTCCCCGCATGAACTGAACATCGATTTTTAAGACATTTTTACTTGTCGAAATAAATGCTTGGTCGCCTTTATAGCTAATTTTCTGAGAACTAAATTGTTTATTCTTCTGCGTGGAAAGTGTATAATGGATACTGATAAATTCTTCGGTACTTTTCAGAAAAGCTTTATCCGTAATACCATCTCCCTCAAAATCAATTACAACTTCTTGTGCATATCCTATATTTATGCTGTTGATTATCAGTAATAAAGCTAATGAAAATAGTTTCATGGTATGTACAGTTTGATAATGGTAAAAATCTTCAATTGAAATTCTGTTTAAATTAGCTACAAATTGGCTAATATTCAAATAATTTGTATTTTTGTGTGCAAAAATTGGTTTCGTAGTTCAACGGATAGAATAAGCGTTTCCTAAACGTTTGATCCGGGTTCGATTCCCGGCGAGACCACTTGCTTTATTGTATCAATATTGCCGCACCGAAAAAATGTCTAATACCAAATAGGATTCGTCTATATTTGTGAAATTAAGCTTTACAAATCCAAATTTCTCGTTGAAATAGCTTACTAGTCGGCTTTCTCCAAGCGGAGATTTAGCAGATGCATCTACAACATAGCATTCTAAATATCCAATATTAGTTTTGATAGTTTGTTTTCCCCTGATGCTATAAATCACTTCTATTTGCTGAATACCTTCCCATTTTTTCCATTTGTCGCTTCCTTCGTTATCGCCCGTAAAATAAGTACTTCGCCAAGTATTACCCTTCTCGTATGGCTTTTTGATTTCTGGTCTTGGATTGAGTTCGGTTATCAAAAAATGATTCATTTTGGGTATATCTATGCAAACAGAAATGCTATCTTCAATAAACCCCGCAGCCTGATAGGCTATGCTTTTTTGTTGTTTATTCAAATAATCATATTGCATCAGTGCCTGATTTTGGAAGAAAATTCCATTTTTTATAGTCAAAGCTATTTGATGAATTTTCGTAAATTCAGCTTCATTTTTACTTTGAGCATTTGACTCTAATTTCCAATTTTCTTCAAAAGGGACGATATGGTTAGCCTTGGAGTAAAATTTAACGAATAATGTATCCTTATTTTTCAAGAAATAGTATTTATAAAAAAATTGTCGGTATTTGGAATAAATTTGTTTTTCTTGGGATGATTGGGGGATATTTTTTTGTGTAAATGCCTTGAGGGATAATAGTAGAAAAAGGAAAATCGAGTTGTATTGGATTTTCATAATGATTTTATTTTTGTAGTTTTAGGGAACTATTTATTTCGATAAATGATAGAATAGAACTAAATTCATCAGCTCTGAACCACGTAAAATTATCCTGATTCTTAAACCAAGTCATTTGTCTTTTGGCATATCTTCTCGAGTTTCGTTTCAATAATTCTACCAAAGTTGGATAATCATATTTTTTATCAAAATACTCAAAAACTTCTTTATAACCGACAGTTTGAAGGGCGTTATGATGCCTAAATTCCTGCACAGATGTTACTTCATTCAGCAGACCTTTTTCGAGCATGATGTCCATTCTTCGATTAATTCTTTCATAGAGCTCTTCTCTTGGTCTTTCAATACCAATTTTAATTATATTGAAATTTCGTTTGATTTTTTGTTTGGTATGAAAAGACGAAAATGGTTTGCCAGTGCTTAAACAAACTTCCAATGCCCGAACAACCCTTTGTGAATTTTGAAGGTCGGCATGTTGGCAATAAACGGGGTCAAGAATATATAACTCTTCTGCCATTTGCTTTAATTCGCCTTCTTGAAGTCTTTGCATCAGACTTTCTCTGAGGGCTAAAGGGGCTTCTGGCATTTCGTCCAAGCCATCGGTGATAGCTTTGATAAACAAACCCGAACCGCCAGTCATAAATACAATGTCGTTGTTCTGAAATAAATCATTTTCGAGCAAATCAATGGCATCTCTCTCAAAATCTCCTACACTATAATAATCCTTGATACTATGCGAATTGATAAAATGATGGTGTATTCCATCTAATTCTTCAAGGTTTGGCTTGGCTGTTCCGATACTGAGTTCTTGGTAAAACTGCCGTGAATCTGCCGATATAACTTCCGTTTGGAAGTATTTGGCAAGCTGCACACAAAGGTCTGTTTTTCCAACAGCAGTTGGGCCTACCAGAATCACTAAATATTTATTTTGATACGGATTCAATACTAACATTTGAATTGATTATTGAGAAGATTGAAGCCAAACGACTTTATTTTCTATCTTTTTTTCAGATATTCCTAATGGAACATCTTTGATTTCTTTTTTCTTGAAAATCTTGTTGAAGCTACGGGTATGCTGAAGGCTTACGCCATTGACGGATACATTGGTATTGAAATTATAATAATAATTCGGGAGATTACGGCTATATGCTTTCAGTCTCCAAGACCCTTCTTGATTCAAAAGCCATTCTACTTCGCCACCATAAAAATAGTTATTTCCTGCTGTTTGCCCTTCATTCTGTAAAATTGTATTATTGACACTCACTTTGATATTATTCCCAAATTTATAAGAAAAATTTACTTGCATATTATTCAGCAAGTTCTGTCGGGCATTTGCCAAATTACTCTTTCCCAATTGTACACCGACCTCGAGATTTGGGTCTATTTTATTGGCAATATTTCCTAATTGATTAGATAAAATACCGCTGACATTATCTAATAACAGTTGAGAATCCAAGGCATCTCTAAAACTATTATCAGAAAATATTCGATTTAATGCTGTAATTCCCACGAAATTATTGTTCAATAATTGCTCATCATCGTGCATGCGTTGCTCAAAAGCAATGACTTGTGGCTGAAGGTTTATTGGAATTTTTCTTTGGTTAAATTTAATATCGAATTTAGTGGTAGGCTTCATCAATTTGTCTGTAAGCTTGATATAAGCAACGACAGGATAAAGGGCATTTAGCTCCGAAACATTGCTGCTGGTAGCAATTCCTCCCACAGAAACATTGGCAGTATAGCTCGCATTAATATTAATATCTGCATCGTATGGGTCACCCGACCATAGAATTTTACTTCCCTCTGCAATATCAAATTTTCGTAATTTTGAGATATTTTGTAAGCTAAAATCGTATTTTCCGCTTAATATCGTATAAGCTCCCGACATAGTAAAACCACCTCTTGTGTCATAATCGATGCTGATATTTCCGTTTCCGATAGCATTGAGTTGGTCTTGATTGGTACGGTCAAAAATCACGACGCATTCCGCTTCTGGCGTAATCGTAAAGTTGAATCCCATTCTGAGACTCCCGCTTTCTTGTCTGGAGGTGCTATCTTGGGCAATAGCATCGACCTTTTGTTGGATATTTTTGCTTATAAATTTAATGCCTTGTTCTTCGGTATTGGTGGTAGTTTCGCCGTCCAAAGGAATAGTGATTTTAGTTCCTTTTTTACTGGTTAAATTTCCCGAAATATTCACATTGCTGAAATCTCCAGTAATATGTAAATCACCGGTGGTTATGCCTATTCCGTAAAAATCTTCGTTGTCTTTGATGCTCGTGTTTAATATTCTGAAACCGTCTTTTCCTTTCATATAGGCATGAATACCTAACATGAAATTTCCTCCACCTCCATTAAAAATTCCTCCTTCCAATTCGGCAATATTTCCGTTTTGAGCAGCATCTCGTACCTTGAAACCCTTTGCAGCCACGAATCCTTCCTCGTTGAAATTGAGTTGGTCGTCAAAATATAAATAAGAATTTAATTCATTGATTCGCAAAACTCCTTTTTCAAAATCAATACCCCCTCGAATAATTGGGTCTTTGGCAGTCCCTTTGATACTCAATGTACCACTGGCATAGCCTCCTAAATCTGAAAAAATATCATCTACGAATGCTTCAAAAATTTCTAAGTTGGTTTTTTTGAGCGTAGCTTTCAGGTTGAGTGGATTGACTTTATTTTCAGGGTCATAATAGCCTGAGATTCTGAAAATTTCGTTATTGATTCGGACAATATTACCATTAATATTAAGTCTTTGCTTGATATTATCCCACAAAACTTCTCCGGCAATTGTACCAATTAAAGCTTTTTTATAAATCAGTTCATCAATTCCAAAGTCGCTGGTGATAAGTGAATTATGGTAAATGTCTCGGATTGTCAATTTGCCATTTACAATTCCTTTCAAATCTAAATCAGTAATTGGATTAACTGATTTTAGGTCGAAATCCTTGATGACAATCTGTGATTCAATAGTAGGGTCGTTCGAAAACGAACCATTAAGAGCAATGCTTTGATTTTGGTTTGAAAGGGTCAGGTCTTGGAAACAAATTTCATTGTTTTGGACATTGATGAGGTTGTTGGCATCAATTGACCAAACACTTCCCAACAAGTCGAGTTTAGAGTTTTTTGAATTAAAACTTATATCGATACCATCGCTTAGGAAATTGAGTTTTCCAAAAACTTGGGCTTTATTGGTGCTGTTTTTTTGTCTGATTTTCCCATCAAATTCGATTAAATTCCCTTGCCCCCAAACAGCCGACACCTCAATTTTTTCTGTTGGTGCAATATTTCCTAATTGTTGGTTATCGGAATTGAAAATAATCGATGTAAGGATTTTTGATGAATAAAGCTCTTTGGAGGTATTAAAGTCAAAATCATTACCATAAAAAGCCAAATCGCCGTGTCGTAAGGTATCGATTTTTCCCGACATAGAAATTCCTGCAGTATTTCTTAAATTGAAATTACCTGATAGCATTGTACCGTGAGAAATATATAAATCTGGGTAAAAATAGGCAAAAAATGGCTCTGAATCTTTGAAAAGAATGGAATAGTCAAACTGATAAGGCTTTGAATTACTTATCACATTAGGACTTTTGGAGTAATAATTGATGCGATTATACTCCCTTTCATAGAAATATTGTGCATATTCTTTGCTTAATCTGCTAATATCATTAATTGCCTGACTCGGAACAAAATTTCCAGAAATATCAATATTGAAAAATTCTGATAATAAACTTAACTTTCTCGAATTATTGACTAAACTTGAAGTTAAAAACAAAGAATCTATCCCTAAAAGACGTTTGTCATATTGCAAAACTGTATTCAAAAATTGAGCTTTTCCAAGCCAATTATCCAACTCATTTCCTTGAAAATTTAGGTTAATTTCTGAATGAAGCTTTACATCATTGTTGGTAAATCCTAATGGTTTAAGATTAGCATTTTCAAGTAATCCGCTGATATCAAATTGGTTGAATTGCTTGGCAAAATCGACACGACCACTTACATGGAAAGATAAATTGGTATCTTTGACACTGACCATACCATCAAAAATAGATTGTTTCATGTTGCCATCAACAAAAATATTTTTATAATCATAGCCGTTGAAACCGATATGCTGTACTTTTCCGTCAAAATCTAAATCTGCATCTTTAATAGAGAAGCCTTTGCCTTTAATTTTTCCAGCAAAAGAAAGTTTTTGAAGTATTTCTGATTGGTCGATAAATTTACCTAAGTCGAAATTCTCCACTAATAAAGCTCCTTCATAGGTAGGGACGAGCTTTTCTGGTAGTTTCATTTGAAGTTTGCCAGATACTTTTCCCATCGCAGATTGAATTTGCCCGTTTGTCTGGAAATCATTGTAAACCCCTTTGAAATTACCCTGAAAATTCACAATCCCGAATTTATAAATATCCGAAAAATAGAGAGAATCTCCAACATATTGTCGAGCATCTATTGCATCTATTTGGGATTTCCGCCAAGTCAAATCCATGTCGGCTTTGTATAAATCAGGCAAATGTTTGAAAGCAATATCCCCATCTAAAAAACTATTTTTGCCGAATTTTAGATGAAAATTCTTGACAAAAAATTGATGCACTGTACCTTTGAAATCACCATTGAGTAAGTATTTTTCATGGTATTCGTACATATCAGTGGCAAATCTTCCTAAATCTTGTGCGTCAATCTCACAATCTCGCAGATTTCCTGTCATAAAGACTTTCTCATTAAAATCACTAAAATCTCTTGGGCTGTAATAATCAAAAATAATCGAATTTTTGAGTGTCGAATTATTGATTTTAGCATAGAGTTTATTAAATCGCATCGATTTACGAGAATAGAAAAAGTCGGTATCGAGCCTTTTGATTTTTAGATTGCTTCGATTCTCGACACCTCTCATTCCTTTCAATCCGAATGTAATTGTATCTCCCTGAATAAAGAAATTTTTTAAATTTCCTTGTATGCCCTTGATTGTGAAGTTATTATAATCAAACTCGTTTGTCGGAAAGCGTGGCGTTTCTGGGTCTTCCAACGTAAAAGTTCCATCTTGAATATAGGTGTCATCAATCGTGAAAGGGGTATTGTGTTCACCTTTAGGGCGATTGAGTGTATCGCTTGGGGCAGTAAGTTCTTCAATTTTAGCAATCCATTTATCAATATTTAACTCCCCGTCAGGTTCGTATATAAGCTTGACACGAGGTTTGCTAATCATCACATAATCAAGGTTATTATCGAAAGAAAGAATATTTTTCCAATTGAAATCAAAGTTGGTTTTACAATTGACGTATAATTCTTTCACGAAAATCATTTCTCGGTCTTTTTGGTCGAAAATGCTAATATCCTCCAAGATTATTTCGTCAAACCAAGTGAATTTGACATGACCTATTTTAACTTTTGATCCTAATTTTTGTGAGAGTAAATCGGTTACTTTTTGAACGGCATTGGTTTGAAATTGAGGTAATTGCATGGCATAAAATCCAATACCAAATCCCAAAAACAAGACCAAAAAAATGGTGCTGATTGCTTTTTTTGAGTAATAAGTAAAAATCAAAAATAAAATTAGCGAAGCAATCAAAAACAATAGACGTTTGGGCAAAGGAGAAAATACCAACAAGCCACTCATGATTCCGATAATCACGAGTGAAACCAAAGTTAGAATCGATATTTTTATTTTTTTACGCAAAATATTTCCCGAAAGTCTTAATTTCTATACGATGAATATTATTTTTGCTTCAAAATTATTATTATTTTGAATATTTTAGCAATAGAATCGTCTTGCGACGATACCTCAGCCGCTGTTATTATTAACGGCAAAATTCGTTCCAACATTGTAGCCGGACAGCTCATTCATGAACTTTATGGTGGTGTTGTACCTGAATTGGCTTCACGAGCCCACCAACAACATATCGTAAGGGTCGTCGAACGAGCCTTATTGGATGCGAATATAACAAAAAAACAGCTAAATGCCATAGCTTTTACGAGAGGTCCTGGACTTTTAGGCTCTTTATTGGTCGGAACGTCTTTTGCGAAGGCAATGGCATTGGCTTTAGATATTCCTTTAATTGAAGTAAATCACATTCAAGCTCATGTTTTGGCTCATTTTATTGATGACCCTAAGCCTCATTTTCCTTTTTTATGTTTGACCGTCAGCGGAGGGCATACACAAATTGTATTAGTCAAAGATTATGATGATATGGAAATATTAGGTCAGACGATGGATGATGCCGTAGGAGAAGCTTTTGATAAAACTGCCAAATTACTTGGTTTGCCTTATCCAGGAGGTCCTTTAATTGATAAATATGCCCAAATCGGAAATCCAAAAGCTTTTGAGTTCCCTTTGGCAGATATGCCCCAATATCAATTTTCTTTCAGTGGTATAAAAACATCTATTTTGTATTTTTTAAAGAAAAATAGTAGTGATAATCCTGAATTTATCGAGCAGAATATAAATGATATTTGTGCCAGTGTTCAGTACACTTTGGTCAAAATGTTATTACAAAAACTTCGCCGTGCTGCAAGAGATTTAAAAATTAAAGAAATTGCAATTGCAGGTGGCGTTTCGGCAAATTCGGGTTTAAGACAATCGTTGAAAGAAATGGCAGCAAAAGAAAGGTGGAATATTTATATCCCTGATTTTCAATATTGTACAGATAATGCAGGTATGATTGCGATGGCAGCTCATTTTAAATACCTCAAAGAAGATTTTTCGAGCCAAGATGTAAGCCCTATGCCCAGAATGGAATGGTGAAAAAATAAGAGGCTGTTTTTCAGCAGCCTCTTAGTAATGAAATATTAAATCAAACCTTCACAACGGTTGATACAATCCAAATCTTCAAATGCCACTTTCAAACGGGCAATCATATTTTCTTCACCTTTGCGTAACCAAACACGTGGGTCATAATATTTTTTATTTGGAGAATCTTCGCCTTCTGGGTTTCCTAATTGAGACTGTAAATATCCTTCTTTATCTTTATAATATTTCAAGATACCTTCCCAAGTTGACCATTGAACATCGGTATCGATATTCATTTTAACAGCACCGTATTGGATTGCTTCCCTGATTTCTTCACGAGTACTACCCGAACCACCATGGAATACAAAATTTACAGGCAACTCTCCCGTTCCGAATTTCTCTTGGATATAATCTTGAGAGTTTTTCAAGATAACTGGAGATAATTTTACATTACCTGGTTTATACACACCATGAACATTTCCAAAAGCAGCTGCAATAGTGAAATTTGGAGATATTTTCGACAATTCTTCATAAGCAAAAGCTACTTCCGAAGGTTGCGTATAAAGTTTCGAGCTATCTACGTCAGAGTTATCTACACCGTCTTCCTCACCTCCTGTTACTCCTAATTCGATTTCTAAAGTCATGCCCATTTTAGCCATTCTCGCTAAATATTTTGCACAAATCTCGATATTTTCTTCCAAAGACTCTTCTGATAAATCAATCATGTGAGAGCTGAACAAAGGCTTGCCATGTTGTGCGAAAAACTTTTCGCCGGCATCCAAAAGCCCATCAATCCATGGTAATAATTTTTTTGCACAGTGGTCTGTGTGTAATACAACCGGAATGCCGTAAGCCTCAGCTAATTGATGCACGTGCATAGCACCTGAAATAGCACCCGCAATCGCTGCTTCTTGATTTTTGTTAGGTAAGCTCTTTCCTGCATAGAATGAAGCTCCTCCATTTGAGAATTGAATAATCACCGGCGAGTTTACAGCTTTGGCTGCTTCCATTACTCCGTTTACAGAATTTGTACCAACGACATTTACAGCCGGAAGTGCGTAATTGTTTACGTTAGCGTGGCGTAATAAAGCATTCAATGCTTCACCCGTAACGACGCCTGGCTTAATCAAAGATTGACTCATTGTTAATTATTTTGAATTTTAAAAAGAAATAATATTATTATAATTATAGATGAAGCCTTATGGATTAATTTTAATGCAAATTAAGGATTTTTGATAAAAATTCGACAATTTTTGAGCAAAAAAGTATTTATTTTTTTATTTTCCTTCATAAAGCTTTTGAATATATTCGGGAATTTCAGGGTCTTTGAATATATTTTTTTTCGCATCTGTCATCCGCCAACGATGCAACCATGAGAAACCATTAGTGGTAATTACGCTTTCTTTTCTTTGGTAAATTTCGTCATTTAGGGCTTCTTTTAAGGTGATAAATTGGTAGTTTTTCTTTTCAAAAATATCAATAATCTGATCAAAATAGTCGCTGTTTAGTGCATTGGCGTGGCATAAAAAAATATGCTTGATAGGTTTACCAACTACATAATCGCTTAGTTTTTCGTAATAGTCCAGGTAAGCCGCTGTGTGTTGCAGATAGCTTTCGGCAATTTTTTTCATCAGCGGGGAATCTTGTTTTCGGAGTGCATCTACATACACTTTATTGAAATACCAATCGTCAGCGTCCATGGTTACTGGGGCATTTTTATAATTATTTTGCTCTAAAAATACTTGAAACGAATACTTCTTTAAACTATCTGAGCCACTATGAAGAAATGGGAATCTGAAATATTTATCATTTTGTTGGTACTTTTTCCTCAAAATATCAGTCAATATTTCTCCTTTAATGGTTTCGTTTTGAAACTCAAAAAGTGAAATTTTACTGAAAGATTGGTGGCTAAAGGTATGATTGCCCAATTCGTGTCCGTTTTTGAGCCATAATTCCAATAATTTTACTCTTTCGTCTATTTCTCCTATTTTGTAAATATTTTTTTCATTGACAAAGCCCACTGTTGGAATTTGAAATTTTTGAAGCTTTGTTAATAACTTTTGGGTGGCGTATTGACTATTTTCTAAAGAAATTTCTTGTACAAAAGGCAGGTCATCGAATGTAATGGCGACTTGCTTTTGTGCTACAGCATTAGAAATAATGAATAAAAATAATACAGAATAGATGATTTTCATGATTAAAATTAGGGGTTTTATTGAATTAATGTTGTTCTTTTCGCATATAATCGGCAAGTTGCGAGGCACTACTATCGTTACTTGACGAAAGATTCTGGATAATATTGTTTTTTTCTATTGTCGATTTATTTTGACTCAATTTTTTCTTTGCCTCAATATGCGAAACTTGGATTTCAAAACCAATAATACCGTTTGCCATGCTGTTTTTATAATCGTTTGGTAGATTTGCCCATTGATTTTCAAAGGTTTTATCGTAATAATGAATGGTATGCTCTAATAATTGCATCAATTGAGTTTGGTTTTCGATAATTTTTGCCGAGCCGTACGCATGTACAGCCACATAATTCCAAGTAGGTACATTCAGTGCTTGCTCATAATTTTCTGTTGAAATATAGGCGTGTGGACCACTAAAAATAACCAATATTTGTTTTTGCTCGAGATTTTTCCATTGAGGATTGGCTTTGGCGAAGTGCGAGTAAAGCACAATGGTATTATTTTCTCGAACCTCTACCACAAACGGCAGATGTGTTGCCGTTGGTACATCATTTTCTGATGTAATGATGGTGGCAAAGCTGAAATTTTTCATAAATTCCGTGATTTCTCCACGGTCTGTCATCAAATTAATCTTCGGAATATACATTTTTGGCACAATGGTTTTATTCACAAAGATTGTTAAAATCTGGATTAAATAAAAATGCCTAAGTTGCTGGTTCTTTTGCCTAACTTACGAAGGTTTCTCCATTATTTTCATCAAGCCACATCGCAATCAAGGTCAAAGACAAATAAAAATTCGTCGAATATTTTTATTCTATATTTTTAGGATGTTAATTTAAAGTTTCTTTCAACCTCTTAAAACTTTATTAAACTATGTCGAAAAAAATAGTACAAGCATTGTCGTTTTTTTTGTTGATGACAATTGCAAGTTTCTCAAATGCCGCTTCTGTTGATAGTTTGGATGTTCCGAGTAAAGCAATGAATAAAGCGTATAAAGCAGCGGTAGTGCTTCCGCAATCATATTCAAGCGGGAAAATAAATTACCCAGTATTGTATTTGCTTCACGGAGGAGGAGGGCATTTTAGTGATTGGCTCAAATTAACGCCTGATAAAATGCTGGTCAAAAACCTCGCAGACGAATACCAAATGATTGTGGTGATGCCTGAAGGAGAAACTTTTGGCTGGTATTTGGATAGCCCTTTCGATGCTTCTAATCAATTTGAAACTTATTTGACGCAAGAAGTTATTCAGAAAATTGACCAGACTTACCGAACTATCAAAAGTAATAAAGGAAGAGCTATTACTGGATTATCGATGGGCGGACATGGTGCTATGTATCTTTCTACACGGCATCCCGAATTATTTGGAGCAGCTGGCAGCATGAGTGGGGCTTTAGATATGAATTATACCAAATTCAAAATCAATGAGGCTTTTACGAAGTCGCTTCAAGAGCGTTTTGAAAAATTATTGGGTACTTCTGATACCAATCATGAGGTTTTTGTTAAAAATTCGGTCGTTAATATGGTAGAAAAAATCAAGAAAAATGCTTTACCGACAATTATTGATTGTGGTGTAGATGATTTTTTGATTGATGTCAATCGAGAAATGCACCGACGTTTGGTATATGCCAATGTCGCACATGATTTTACGGAAAGACCCGGAGCTCATACTTGGGATTATTGGCAAAATTCTTTGCCTTATCATGTATTATTTTTTAGCAAAGTTTTTAAAAATAATGGCACTGCTGCTAAATAAATGGAATCGGAAAAAATTGCAATTGTAACTGGTGCCGCAAGAGGTATTGGCTATGCTACTACTGTGCTTTTCTTGGAAAAAGGCTGGAAAGTGGCAATGATAGATGTTGATTTGGATGAACTGATGAAGGCTTCTGCTGAGTTGCAGGGAACATTTCCTGTACATTGTGATGTATCTGTTCCGACCCAAGTAGCAGCGATGCTTGCCAAAGTAAATGGACAATTTGGCAGAATAGATGCTTTGGTGAATAATGCTGGAGTGGCGACGTTCAGACCTTTGGAAGAAATGGATTTTGAAACTTGGAGATATATCATGGCAACCAATTTGGATGGTGTTTTTCTTTGTTCGATGGCTGTCATTCCTTATCTGAAACAAACGCAAGGGTCGATAGTGAATATTGCATCTATATCGGGTTTGCGAGCAAGTACACTCAGGGTAGCATACGGAACATCGAAAGCGGCAGTTATTCATTTAACCAAACAATTGGCTGCCGAATTGGGAGATTATCAGGTGAGAGTCAATTGTATTTCGCCAGGACCTGTCAAAACTAAATTGGCGGCGGCAGTACATTCGCCCGAAATTATCAAGGCTTATCAAGATAGTATTCCGCTATACAGAACAGCAACGCCCGAGGATATTGCCGAAGCGGTAGTTTTTTTATGCTCTCCTCAGGCAACTTATATTACCGGACAAATGCTTGCCGTAGATGGCGGTTTTGATGCTTCGGGCGTAGGCTTGCCTGCTTTGAGAAAATACCGTGGCTTGGAGAAGTAATTTTGAATAGTCAATCAGGTCAATTCTCCTAAAAAAATTGACCTGATTGACTATATTTATTATTTGATAACAGCTTTCGACATCAAGTCTGCCACAAACTGATTACCCAAATCATTTAGATGAACCCTGTCGGTCGTTAAAATGCCTGATTCTTTATTGCTTGGATTATTTTTAAGATTATATGCCAAAAACTCCTTTCTCAAATCAATCAAAGGGCAATCGTATTTAGCTGCAATACCACGGATAATATTAGAATAATGATTTAAGTCGCCATCTTGCTGGTTGCTATGGTCGGTACGTTCGCCAATGGCAGCTGGTGTACAGCAAAGCACTTTTATTCCTTGCGATTGAAGCTTGCGTATAATAGCTGTGTAGAAGTTGCCAAATTTGTCGGCATCTGTACCTGTGCCGTAGCTCGCTTTATGCCAAACATCGTTTACACCAATGTAAATGACCACCACATCGGGCTTTTGTGCCAAAACATCATCTTCCATGCGAAGAAATAAATCATAAACTTTATTGCCACCGATTCCAGCACCTATGAGTTGATATTTGTCTTTGATACCTTGTTTTTCGAGCATTTCCTTCATTTTCGTGATGTATCCGCCCGGATTAACGCCTGCTTGTGTGATAGAATCACCAAAAAAAATGATTTTGGTTGGTTTGTCGGTCTTCATAGAAAACATAAAAAATGCCAACAAAACGAAGGCAATGGATTTGAAAGTGTTTTTCATTGTTGGTTTAATGGTTGAATTTTAATGATTTTTAACTAATACGAAAGTAACTAAAATTCAGCAAAAAACAATACTATTCTCAATCAACCAAACGATTGAGAATCTTTATCTCTTCGTCCAATTGTTTCTCGATATTCGTAAAATGCTCTTCATAATTACCCGATTCGATGATTTGGAAACGTTCGTCTTGTTGCAATAATTCTAATTGTTCGCACAACTGATTGTGTTTTTGTTCGAGCCTCTGCAAGTATTGATGTATCGTGTCTTGGCTCAAGGTTTCAAAGGCAGGGGCATCGAATGCTAATCCTGATTTGATATCTTCCAAAAGTTGCTCCAATTGCTCCAAATCATTGGCATCCATTACGATTTTTTGGTGCATATTGATAGTATTTCTTACTATAATTCTAAATTTTTGATTGCTTGTAATACAATATTTTGGATGACATCCTCACTTAGATAAGAGTGTAGGCTATGAATATTGGTAGAGTTCAGCTTAATTTTATCTCCAAACAACCCAAATATTTCTAAAGACCAAGGAATGCTAGTATTCTCACTTAATTCGTTCCAATCCCATTTATTTTCATATTTTTGTATTAATTCTACTGTCCAAGGCAGATTGTTACTGCTTAATCCATATTCTCCCCAATCCCACTTGTCATGGTATTTTTGTATTAATTCTATCGACCAAGGAAGAGCTTTGTTTTCATTCAGTCCATATTGTCCCCAGTACCATTTATCATGGTATTTTTGTATCAATTCTACAGACCAAGGTATGCTCTTATTCATACTCAATTGCTGCCAATTCCAATTATTTTTGTATTTTTCTATTAAATCAATAGACCAAGAGAGTTCTTTATTGGAGCTGAGATACGTCCAGTCCCAATTATTTTTGTATTTTTCTATCAAATCAATCGACCAAGGAATAGTAGGATTTCCGCTTAATTCTCTCCAGTCCCAATTATTTTTGTATTTTTTTATTAAATCAATCGACCAAGGAATAGCAGTATTTTCACTTAAATCCTTCCAACTCCAATTATTTTTGTATTTTTTTATTAAATCAATCGACCAAGGAATAGCAGTATTTCCGCTTAATTCTCTCCAATTCCAATTATTTTTGTATTTTTCTATCAAATCAATCGACCATGGAATAGCTTCGTTCTTACTAATCCATCTCCAATCCCATTTGTCATGATATTTTTCTAAAAGTTCTATTGACCAAGGTAAGCTTGTATTCATACTTATCCCTACCCAGCTCCAATTATTTTTGTATTTTTCTATTAATTCTACTGACCAAGGAAGTGTCATATTCCAGCTGAGATAAAATGAGTCCCACATACCTTGATATTTTTCTATCAAATCAATTGATCATGGAAGTGTTTTATTAGAGCTAAGATATCTCCAACTCCAATTACTTTTGTATTTTTCTATTAATTCTACTGACCATGGAAGAGTTCTATTGTTACTCAGTTCTTCCCAATTCCATTTGTCCTGAAATTGATTGATGATTGCTTCGCTCCATGGAAGAAATTGCTTATTACTCAGTTCCTCCCAATCCCAATTTTTACTCAGTACTTGAATGTTACTATTTTCTAAAAATGACGCACCTCTTTTTTTAGCAAAATAGAACACCCCATACTGTACCAAATCTGGATAATTGAGAAGTATATTTTTAGCAAATTGTTTTTCCTTTTCCGAAATACTTGGCTCAAGAAACTGGAACCGACGATGGTAGAATAGGTATTCTTTTGTAACAATTTCATCTAAAATATCTTCAGCCTTGGTTATGGATGCCTGTAAATCTTGAACCAAAGTTTTTGTTTCAATTCTTGACTCGTAAATTTTATTTATCCAACTATTTATTATATTCCATGTATGAGTATTTATATTCATGAGGTCATTTTCTTCAAATACTAGTCCTTCTGCTTTTTTGAGCCTGAAATATAAATACGGATCATCCACTAATATACTTAAACTTGTAAGTAATACTTTGAGGCTAAAAATATCGAGCTGCGAATGGTATTGATCTGTACTTCGGCTGGGTTGCCTATAGCCTGGGCTACCCAACTCGGTGCTTTTGCGTTTGTGGCGGCTTCGGTAGTCGGAGGCATATACATAAGTCAGTTCGGGTACAAACATACCATCGTAATCTACCCATTTGATATCACCGTTTTCCAAAATCAAAATATTGTCATGTTTCAAATCGCCATGGGCAAAATCTTGTTGCTCCAAAAATAAAGCCATTTTGCAAAAACGGTAATACAAATATTTTAGAAGATATTTGTCGTATTCCTTACATAATTTTTCAACGTATTTGTCGAGGGTAATACCTTCAACCCATTCCATCAAGACAATCGGATAAGCGGCACCATGCTCGCCAGAATTAACCCAAATTTCATCTTCTAATACTTTCAAATCTACAAAATAGGGGTTTGGGTGTTTTTGTATATACTCACTGATGGCATTGAGACGCTCGATACGGTCAGGAACATCTTTATAGAAGCACTTGAGAGCATAAAATTTTTGGTCTTTTTCTAATTTTATTTTAAACACAATAGCCAAGCCACCCGTCCGAAACAAAGGTTCAGACGGGAAAGCGGGGTTCATGATAAGCTCAAAATCGCCTAAAGTACGAAACATCTGGGAGCCAGCTAAGACTGAAATCTTGATATCCTTTATACTTGCATGAGGCATATTCTTAAAATTAATATTTGAAGACGATGATTTCAATATTTAATCTTGTCATTAGTAGACAGATAGTTGGTGCTGATTTGTAAAAAAATATTTATAAAATTATTACTTCCTGATTGATCAACCAAAAAGACAAAACAGGCAGGATTTTCTCGACTGACTTTTTGGTCGTATGGGGTAGCAGAAGAATTTTGGATGATTTGCTTTCCGACAATTGTACTGAGAGAAGATTGGCTTTGGGATAAATTCGACATAAATATATTTTTGGAAATTGGATTAAATAAAACGAATCAACGAAGTTTTGGGACTCACATTCATGACAATTGCAAAAATCGAAAAATAAATCAGAAATACCAAGTAGTATTTTGGAAAAAAAGCTAGCCTAATCATACCTTTATCCAATCATTTTGCCACTATGTCGAAAAAATAGTGAGGATAGCATTTTATGCTCGATTTTGAATTAATTTTTGCGTACTTTAGCAAAAGTTTATACATTTGACCTCAGAATAATTAAACTTTTTAAATTTAAAATGAAAAAACATCAAATTATTTTCTCTGCAGTTGCTTTAGGTGTTTTCGTTAGTTTGAACACACAAGCTCAATATTCTTCTACGCCTCCGGCAGTTTCTCCGATGCCGATGAAACCTGAAATGACTGAAATTTGGGAGCCGGAAGTAACGGTCGTAACTCCGGGTAAGACCAATGCAGATGCACCGTCGGACGCAATTGTTTTATTTGATGGAAAAGATTTGTCGCAATGGGTAAGTGCAAAAGATGGTTCGCCTGCAAAATGGGCTGTGATTGATGGTAGAATGGAAGTTGTACCTGGCAGTGGCGATATCAAAACAAAGCTTAAATTCGGTGATTGTCAGTTACATATCGAATTTTCTGCTCCTGATGAAGTAACAAGCGTGAGCCAAGGAAGAGGGAACAGCGGGGTGTTTTTTCAGGATAGATATGAGCTACAAATCTTAGATTCGTACAATAACCGTACCTATCGCAATGGCCAAGCAGGAAGTATTTATAAAGATGCTGCCCCTTTGGTGAATGTAATGCGTAGCCCTTTGGAATGGAATACTTATGATGTGATTTACACAGCCCCTCGTTTCAAACCAGATGGTAGATTGGATTATCCTGCCCGCATCACGGTATTGCATAATGGCGTGTTGATTCAAAATAACACAACGATTTTGGGATTGACGAATTATATCGGGTTACATTTGTATCCTGAAGCTCATGGCGAGGATGTTATTCACTTGCAAGACCACGGCAATAAAACACAATTCAGAAATATTTGGATTAGAAGATTGTAATTTTTTAGAAATAACTTTGAAAAGCCGGCTTGTTCGGCTTTTTTTATTGGTCTTTGGGTGATAATTTACCTTTCCAACTATTTTGGGTTCTATTGTGTCTTATCGAAAAAACAAATAAAACGATGAGAAAAACAATAATTATCTTCACACTGCTAATTTCTTTTTTTAGTTTGCAATCATGTTCGATGAAAGAAACCAACAATGTTTCACCACAAAATTCCTCTAATCCAAGTCATCAATCTTTGGAAGGAAATTGGGTTTTAAAAAATGTTTTACAAGGCGATGTTATGGATTTTCCTTGCTCAGGAATCCCTGATAAAGTGATTGATTTGACTTTGAAAATAAATGAAAATGGTCATTTAAGTGCTAATGGTCGCTCGGCAATTAACTCGTATTTTGGTGAAATTCAACTAAATTCCAATGTTAGTATCAACAAATTGTTTGATGTAAAAAAAGTACTTTTAGGAAGCACGTTGATGGCTGCAGATGAGGGGCTTATGAAATGCGAAGGGCGATTTTTTGAGATTTTCAATAATGCCAAAAATATTCAAATAGAAGGAAATTTATTGAAAATAGGCATCAAAAGTGATGGTAAAAATCCAGAGGATGCTGGTAGTTGGTTGATTTTTGAGAAGAAAAAGTAAAACATTCACTAGAAGCACAAAAATCTTATCGATTGGATTTTTGTGCTTTTTTAATGCCTGAATTGATTTTTTAATGAATTTAAGAGTAAACTTAATTCAGGAGAAAATATAAAAATCTTGAAAAAAACTTATATTTGTAAAAAATCAATTCAACCTTGAAAAAAATAGCCATTTATTTGCTTGTTTTTGCATTGTTTGCTTTTGCCAATGCACCTTTTGAATCATACACCGAGCATATTCCCGGATTAGAAATCGGTTTAGAGATGCAGGCAATACCTGCAGGAGAATTTCTTATGGGAAGTCCCGCTTCAGAAAAAGACAGAAAGTCCGATGAAGGGCCACAGCACAATGTGAAGATAGATGCCTTCTGGATGTCGAAGTTTGAGATAACGTGGGAGATGTACGAATCGTATTTTAACAAAGAATTGGAGGTTAAAGACGACAAAAACACCCCTGAAGTGATAAATAGAGTGAGTACGGTGGCTCGTCCGACACAGCCTTATGTGGAGATGTCGTTTGGACAAGGGAAAGAAAGAGGTTTTCCTGTATGTAATGTGACACAATTTGCGGCACGTTCATTTTGTAAATGGCTCTATGCAAAAACTGGTCATTTTTATCGCTTACCCACTGAGGCAGAGTGGGAGTATGCCGCCCGTGCAGGATCAAAAACTACTTATTATTTTGGCGACGATGCCAGTCAGTTGAAAGAATATGCTTGGTATTTCGATAACTCTGATGGAGCATATAAAAAAGTTGGACAATTGAAGCCAAACGCTTGGGGATTATACGATATGTATGGAAATGTGGCAGAATGGACTTCTGATTTGTACGTTGAAGATTTTTATGGCAAAGAAGAGGCTAAAAATAATCCGTACATAGTACCGAAAAACCATTATCCACATGTTATTAGAGGGGGGCATTGGGACGATGACCCAGACCGATTGAGAAGTGCCTCAAGAAGAAGTTCAACACCAGAGTTGAAACAAAGAGATCCTCAAATTCCAAAATCAGATTGGTGGCTGACAGACGCTCCATTTGTTGGATTTCGAGTTGTACGTCCGTTAAAACAACCATCTAAAGAAGAAATTGAAGCTTACTTTGCAAGACCTCCAAAAGATATTCCTTGAAATTTGATAAAAAATGCCCTCAAAGTAGTTTGAGGGCATTTTTATTAATCTTCTTCTCCAAAATTCATCGAATTAGGATCAAACATACTATCTAAAATATCCTTAAATTGTAATCCTGTATCAAGGGTTTGCTTACCTATCAACGAAAATTCTGCCAAACCATGCAGGGCAAATTCCATCAAGAAATATTTCTCGTCTTGTTCTAATTTTTCATGGTAATTAGCTACCAACTCAGCCAAACCATCGATGGTTTTAAGCCTCGCTTGATAATCTCGGTTCGTTGAATCACTTAGTAAATCGATGGTATTTCCTTCTCCAAACCAATTGATGATGGTTTGATATGGGCTTGTTTTTTTCTTCTTTCCCGTTTCAGGGTTAGGGAAATATTTTAAAAATTCAGTACGAATTGCCTTTCCGATTAAACTTTGAGCAACATATACAGGACCTTCGACTTCACCCTCATAGACCAACTCAATTTTGCCGTTGATGGCAGAAATAGCCCCATAAATATCCGATACACGGGCCTGGATATTTTTCTCCGAATGAATCAAAGATCGACGTTCCGCCGAACTGAGCAGGTTTTCGTATGCTGAAATTGTCATACGGGCAGAAACACCACTTTTAGCATCAACATATTCGCTTTGACGAGCTTCTACGGCAATTTGTTCGACTAAATCCCTCAATATTTCATTCACTTCAATACGCTTTTGCCCATCTTTGATGATGGCTTCTTGAGCAGTAATTTTTTTACCAATTTCAATCGATTTAGGATAATGTGTGACGATTTGGCTATCAATACGGTCTTTTAGAGGTGTTACTATACTTCCTCTGTTAGTATAATCTTCTGGGTTGGCAGTGAATACAAATTGTATGTCCAAAGGCATTCGTAGCTTGAACCCACGAATCTGAATATCGCCTTCCTGCAAAATATTAAATAAAGAAACCTGAATACGTGCTTGTAAGTCTGGCAATTCGTTGATAACAAAAATACAGCGGTGTGAGCGTGGAATCATCCCGAAGTGAATGACTCTTTCGTCAGAGTAGGGTAGCTTGAGTGTTGCTGCTTTGATAGGGTCAACATCTCCAATCAAATCGGCAATAGATACATCAGGAGTAGCGAGTTTTTCGTTATAACGTTCATCTCGGTGTAGCCAAGCAATTGGGGTGTCATCGCCTTTTTCAGCAATAATATCTTTGGAATATCTTGAAAGAGGCGATAAAGGGTCGTCGTTTAGCTCCGAGCCTGCTACAATTGGTACATATTCATCTAAAAGATTCACCATCAATCGAGCAATTCTGGTTTTAGCTTGCCCTCTTAAACCTAATAAATTGATGTGGTGCATCGATAAAATAGCTTTTTCAACTTCCGGAATAACGGTGTCTTCGTAGCCCCAAATACCCGGAAAAACTATTTCTTTGTTTTTTAGTTTTTCGATGAGATTATCACGAAGTTCTTGTTTGATGGATTTTGATGGATACTGAGCAGCTTTTAATTCGCCCAAGGTCTGGATTGCCAATAGTTTTTTGTCGAAACTCATATTTTTGTTTTTGAAAATCTTAAATACCAATGCTTATGCTTTTTCTTTAACATCATTTTAGTTAAAATGGTTGAAGTTTAGCTAAAAAATTAATTCATCAATCAATAAATAAGCAATGGCTCAAAATGCTCTAATTGTTCATCGAATACCACAAAAGTTGCGGGATAATCGATACTAATTTTGCCAAATTCTGAGTCAATTCCTAAGGCTTTTGCTGGGCGAAGTGTTGCCATTTGAATAGCTTCCTCTAAAGGAATATGGAGATGATACACGGCATTTCGCACACAATCTGCCATTGAAATAGACGCTCCCGCTAAATTTCCTTCCGAATTTCGATAAGCACCATTATCCAAAAAAGCATCAAATTCCTGCCATTGGAATTTTTTGACTTTTTCGCCTACAAATAAGGCATCAGAGATTAAGAATAATTTATCTTTTTTTATTTTGTAAGCTATTTCTGCTGCAGCGTAATCGCAATGTAATCCATCAAGAATAATAGGGGCATAGACATTGTCGTGGTTGAAAGTAGCTCCCACTACACCAGGCTCTCTATGCCCCATCTGGCTCATAGCATTGAATAAATGTGTGCATAGGTTTACTCCTTTATTGTATGCCCATTTTGCCTGTTGATAACTTGCATTTGAATGCCCAATGGATATCTTTATACCACTTTCGACGAGTAAAGATAATAATTCCTCATCGAAGTTTTCGGCGGCAATAGTCATGAGTCGAATAGTATCTTTGCCATACTTGATTATTTCTTCAAGCATGGCTCGGGTTGGCTTTTGTATGTATTTTGCCAAATGAGCACCCCTTTTAGATAAATTCAAAAAAGGACCTTCCAAATGCATTCCCAATACACCTGAGTGTGGGTTTTTCTGCATAAAATTTTTGGTTGCTTCTATGCCTTTCAGGATATTTTCTAAAGGAGAAGTAATCAAAGTCGGCAAAACGTGGGTAGTGCCAAGTCGAAGGCTGGATTCATAAATATCTTGAATGGTGGATTCGTTGGGATATTGAGTGAAATAAAATTGTTCTCCTCCATTTATATGAGTATCAATAAATCCTGGTGCAAGGTGTTTATTATTTAAATCAATTATTTTTGCATCAGGATTAATCTTATTATTACTTATTTTACCATTTTCTATCAAAAGAACTTGGTCATTTATGATTCCATTTGCCGAATGGATGCAGGCATTCATGATAAGGGTTTGCATGTGTGTTGAAATTTATTTTGAAATAGGATAATTATTTTGTTAAATGTTTTTATCAAGATGTAATTTTAAACAAAATCTTGTTATTATCCAATTGTAAAATTGAGAATAAGTAGAAGTGAAAAAAAAGTTCAAAACCAATAATAATTTTGCTTGTTTATTCAAAATACTTTATTATCTTTGGTAATCAACAATAAAACCAAAGAAAATTATGTTAAGTCGTGTAGCCAATTCTATTTATTGGATTAATCGCTACATTGAACGTGCTGAAAATTACGCACGTTTTGTGAGTGTTAATCTTAACCTAACGCTTGATGCTCCCGGAATATTAACCGCTCAATGGGAGCCTTTACTTATTGCCACCGCCGATGATGAAACCTTTTATGAATTTCATTCTGTCGCCAATCGTGATACAGTTATTGATTTCATGACATTCGACAAGCGAAACCCAAATTCGATTTATAGTTGTTTGGCGTATGCTCGAGAAAATGCTCGGACAATCCGAGAGAGTATTACGAAAGAAATGTGGGAGCATATCAATATGTTTTATCTGAAAATAACGGAAACCCAAACTGCCAAAAACTGGGAGTTGGAGCAATTACAGCATTTTTTTGATGAAATAAAGTTAGGTTGTCAGATGTTTTTTGGAATTATTGACGCCACTGTTACCCGAAATGAAGGATATCATTTTGGTAGATTAGGTAGGTTTTTGGAGCGGGCTGATAAAACCTCTCGTTTTTTGGATGTAAGGTATTTTACTTTGCTCCCTGATGAACAAGCGATGGGTTCTCCTCAAGAATTATTGATTTGGACTTCTGTTTTAAAATCAGTTAGTGCTTTTAATATGTATCGCCAACAATATCGTGTCATCAACCCTTCGCACATAGTAGATTTTTTGGTCATTGACAAGCATTTTCCTCGTTCAATTTATTATTGTATTCGCCAAGCGGAACTTTCTTTATATCAAATTTCAGGTACAGAAATTACCAGTGGTTATTCAAACCTTGCAGAAAAAACAATTACTAAACTCAGACATGAAATTGAATTTACGGAAGTAACAGATATTTTTAAGACTGGTTTACATCCTTATTTGGACGAGTTTCAAATAAAAAATAATACAGTTTCAGATGAAGTTTACAACACTTATTTCGATTTAAAGCCAATTGAAGTATAGTGGAGAAAATATTTGCGAAGAGTAAGATTTTGTATAACTTGCTCTTCGCATGATCTTTGCCAAAATTGTATTTTTCAATTATTGCTAATTTATATCACTCCTTAATTTTTCTATTTGCTCGATGGTTAGACCTGTTGCTTTTGCAATTATTTCATCAGCTAAACCAATTTCGATTAGTTTTTTTGCGATTTCAATGGAGTTTTTATACTTCTCATCTTTACGAATTTTTTCCTCTGCTTCTATTTTTAGTGAAAGAGCTTCACTTGCTTTGAGGTGGAGATAATCTAGGTATCGGTTGTATCCGTATTGTTGTTCTTTGTCCAAACGCATCACGTCTAATACCTCTTTTGCTTCCGCCAAGCCTTTTGCTTTGAAATTATCTTGCACTTCACTGTTTTTGAGGAAATAAATCCATTCATCCAAAGTGTCTTTGGCAACGTCGTCGAATTGATTGACTTTGATGATATGGTATTCAGGGAAAATATCTGCGACATTTTGCTTGGCAAAAGTGTCTTTTTGTTTGGTTGAAAGTTGCAAAATATCTTTATGGTGCAAACCTT
>JACCEC011398767.1_pt1 | contig 27958 bp, 25 predicted proteins | sample 7450121 | NCBI WGS metagenome assembly JACCEC01 (sample SAMN15323455, study PRJNA562643) | freshwater metagenome | isolation source: river surface water | place: USA:Blue River Watershed | collected 2017-08-18 | reverse complement strand
CTGCATGTGTAGCGTCTCCAAAAACAACTGCTTTTTTACCTGTTAAATTTTGGCAGTCAATAGATCGGGAAAACCAAGATGATTGTGATATAAATTTTGTTTGTAGAGTAATGTAATCGTCAAAAGAACATTGGTAATCTTGGTCAAGTAAAGTTTTTTCTACTTTTCTTAGAAATCTGGCTATTTCGATACTTCCGATCGGACTAATATCGATATAAGGAATCTTGAATTCTTTTTCTAGGTATCTAGCGGTCATTAACCCTGTTTCTCTATATGGAATAAAATTAAACCAGGCTTTTGGTAAATTTTTTAGTTGGTTTACTGACGATCCTTCGGGAATTATTAAATTTATTTCAATTCCAATATCAGCGAATAACCTTTTAATTTCAGACATGTCATGTTGGTTATGGAAACCCAAACAAGATGATCCTATTATGTTTACTGATGGATTTTTTGTTTTGGAAACGTCGAGTGTAGAATATTTTTTTGCTTTTTCAATATAAAACGTTACTATTTGTTCTAGAGTTCTATCTGCTGCTTGTAATTCATTAACTCGATAATGGTTAACATCAGCTAAAATAACATCGGCTTTAGCTTCTAAAGAAGCTCGGTTGACAAAATTTTGCAGATCTTCTTGCAAAATGCTAGAAGTACAAGTAGGTGTAAGAACTATTAAGTCTGGTTGTTCCTCAACATCTTTGCGTACAATATTATTAATTACTTTTTCTTGGGAACCTCTAGCTAAGACGTGCCTGTCTACAACACTTGCTGTAACAGGTGTAAACCCTCTCTCTCTTTCTAACATTGATTTCATTACATTGAAGTAATCATCGCCTAAAGGTGCATGCATTATTGCATGAACGTTTTTAAATGAGCTTGGGTTGAGTCGATGGAGTTTATTGTACTCGTCACCTCTCTCTGTGATCTGGACGTGAAAGTTTCCTTTCATCCAGCTCTTGACTTCGGTTATTTAAAATAGTTTTATTAACTTGAACCACTTCTATTTTTAGTTTGAAAGAGTGCTTTTAGAATTATTTTATCTAAATTAGGTCATTTCCTGAGTAAATATATTTAAATATTACTGAACTCATAATCTAATGTTAGTAGTGTCTTTTAGAAGCCATATTGGCAGTTACGCCTTTTCCTACCTACGATTTTGGATTTAAGTTTCTCGTCTAACTTACTTTGATTAATTGAAATTTATTACTTTCTTCGACCAAAATTCGTATTTTTATTCGTTCCCTCACTTTGATTATTCGCCTTTTTAGGTGTGACCACTTCGTTTATTGATTCCCAAACTCATGCCGATACAGAATAGATAGTTCGGCGGGAATATTCCAATTAAAGTAAGGTAATATATGTTCCTTAATCTCACATTATAAAACGTTTTTTTAGGTCCTGTTTCACCATAAAGGCTCCCTATTAGCGCCAGTGTCCACATACATTTTAGGTCTGATTACGCCCTGTTCCCAGCTTCGTTCGGGTAATATTCCGAGTTACCCTAACGTGGGCAGATAAGGAGTTACTTCTGAGTTTGAAGAGTGAGACTCACACTCACATCATTAGAGAGTTAACTTTGTTGTAAAATGCTTTAAACATTTTAACAAAGTCTAATAGTTCGTTACGAAATTTATTATCGTTATTTTACTATTAAACGAACCGCACCTATTCTTAATGTACCTATATGAGCGGGCCCTGCATACATCCAGTAGGCAAGTTTCATATTTAGTTTCTCCTTTTTCTGTTGATATTTACATTTATTTTTGGATAACATTAACGCTATGTTATTTCAAGAAACACTTAGATTATATATCTAATTTTACATTAATATTTTCTTGCGAAAATAATTATTTAAAATATCTAATCAATACACTTGATTCGAATCACTTCTAGATTTAACTATTAACTCTTTTTTTGAAAAATTTCCCTACAGAAAAAGTAGGTAATCTACTTGGTGGGATTTCTATTTTTTCTCCAGTCCTTGGATTGCGTCCTTGACGTCCTTTACGTTCTCTTGCTTCAAATGATCCAAATCCTACTAAAGTTACTTTATCTCCTGCAGAAACTGAATCTACAATAGTTTCTAAAATGGTAGTAAGAATTAAATCAACTTCTTTCTTTGTTAGATTAGTTTTCTCTACTACAGATTTTATTAATTCTCCTTTATTCATAAAGTACTAATCTTAGTATATTGCAATTTTTAGATCTATTAGTATTATAGTAATTTAAAATGGTCTAGTTTTTACTTTTTTATAAAGAGCTATAAAATAATTATTTATGTTTAGTTTTTATAAAAATTACAAGCTATTATTTTCTATTATCCTAATTTAAAAGCTTGTAATTTTGTACATTTTAAACTTTAAGCTGCTACTTTTTGATTGATAAAATCAACAGCTTGTTGTAAATTGGAAATTTTTTCTGCAGTTTCATCCGGAATTTCTATGTTGAATGCTTCTTCAATCGCCATTACTAATTCTACTGTATCTAGGGAATCTGCACCTAAATCATTCGCAAAGCTAGCGTCTTTAGTTACTTGATCTTTTTCAACACCTAGTTGTTCTGCTATAATTGTTTGCACTTTATCGAAAACTTCTTGTTCAGTCATATGTTACCTAAGTTTTTATATAAAATATTCCTTCATTCAAACTAAACGATGAAGACAGAATAATCAAGTTTTATGAATACTATGACAATATATAATTTTATTTTTATTTATTTTAAATCGTATTAATAGATGGTTAGATAACTTTTACATCTACATCGTTTTAATATTCGAATCTTACTTTTTTCACATCTTAATTATTATTAACAGAATAGTAACTCTTTCAGTATTATTCATTATAATAATATATTGAAGAAATATATTAAAAACTTTCTTAACCTATTTAGCTTTAAATAAGAATTTCAGCTTATTTAAGAGTATTTATAGGTATTTTATAAAATTAAGTGAGAGTTTATAGTTTCTTGTCTCAAGAGAGGAGAATCTCCATGACAGTAAGCTCTAAAGAGCAAGAGGCAAAAAAAGTTTCGATTACAGTGGATAGAGATCCAGTAGCTACTTCTTTTGAAAAATGGGCACAACCTGGTCATTTTTCTCGTACTTTAGCTAAAGGACCTAAAACAACTACTTGGATTTGGAACTTACACGCAGATGCTCACGACTTTGATAGTCATACCAGTTCACTTGAAGATATTTCTCGTAAAATCTTTAGTGCACATTTTGGGCAATTGTCCATTATATTTTTATGGTTAAGTGGAATGTACTTCCACGGTGCTAGATTTTCTAACTATTCAGCGTGGTTAAGTAACCCTACTGCAGTTAAGCCAAGTGCTCAAGTTGTATGGCCAATTGTTGGTCAAGAAGTGCTAAATGGTGACGTTGGAGGCGGGTTCCAAGGTGTTCAGATAACTTCTGGATTCTTCCAAATTTGGCGTGCTTCAGGTATTACAAATGAAGTTGAGCTTTATTGGTGTGCTTTAGCTGGTCTACTTATGTCTGGCTTAATGATTTTTGCTGGTTGGTTCCATTATCACAAGGCGGCTCCAAAATTGGAGTGGTTCCAAAATGCGGAATCTATGCTAAATCACCATCTATCCGGTTTATTAGGTTTAGGTTGTTTATCTTGGGCAGGTCACCAAATTCACATTTCTCTACCTATTAATAAACTTTTAGATGCTGGTGTAGCACCTCAAGAGATTCCTTTACCACATGAATTTCTTGTAAATAGAGATTTAATGGCTCAACTATACCCAAGTTTTGGAAAAGGGTTAGTTCCTTTCTTCAGTTTAAATTGGAGTGAATATTCTGATTTCTTAACTTTCAAAGGTGGACTAAACCCTGTTACAGGTGGATTATGGTTAAGTGATACTGCGCATCATCATTTAGCTTTAGCTGTGCTTTTCATAGTAGCTGGTCATATGTACCGTACTAATTGGGGTATTGGTCATAGTATGAAGGAAATATTAGAAGCTCACAAAGGTCCATTCACAGGAGAAGGTCATAAAGGGCTTTATGAAGTATTAACAACTTCATGGCATGCTCAATTAAGTATTAACTTAGCTATGATGGGATCTCTAAGTATAATAATAGCTCACCATATGTATGCAATGCCTCCATATCCATACATTGCTACGGATTATCCTACACAATTATCTTTATTCACACACCACATGTGGATTGGTGGATTCTGTGTTTGTGGAGCAGCAGCTCATGCGGGTATTTTCATGGTTAGAGACTATAACCCAGCACAAAATTATAACAACTTATTAGATCGTGTAATTAGACATAGAGATGCTATCATTTCTCATTTAAATTGGATTTGTATATTCTTAGGATTCCACAGTTTCGGATTATACATTCACAATGATACTATGAGAGCTTTAGGTAGAACTCAAGATATGTTCTCTGATACAGCTATTCAGTTAAAGCCAGTTTTTGCTCAATGGGTTCAAAACATTCATACAGTTGCTCCAGGAAATACTACTCCAAATGCTTTAGCTACAGCAAGTTATGCTTTTGGTGGAGATGTAGTTTCTGTAGGCAATAAAGTAGCTATGATGCCTATCTCCCTTGGTACTGCTGATTTTATGGTTCATCACATTCATGCATTTACAATTCACGTAACTGTATTAATTCTTCTAAAAGGAGTTTTATTCTCTAGAAATTCTCGATTAATTCCAGATAAAGCTAATTTAGGTTTTAGATTCCCATGTGATGGTCCGGGTCGAGGTGGTACTTGTCAAAGTTCTGCTTGGGACTCTGTATTCTTAGGTCTATTCTGGATGTATAACTGTATATCTGTAGTTATTTTCCATTTTAGTTGGAAGATGCAATCAGATGTATGGGGAACTGTACAAGCAGATAACACGGTAACACACATCACTGGTGGTAATTTTGCACAAAGTTCCATCACAATTAATGGTTGGTTAAGAGATTTCTTATGGGCTCAAGCATCCCAAGTAATTCAATCTTACGGATCTTCTCTATCTGCTTATGGATTAATTTTCTTAGGTGCTCACTTCATTTGGGCGTTTAGTTTAATGTTCTTATTCAGTGGACGTGGATATTGGCAAGAATTAATTGAATCTGTAGTATGGGCACATAACAAGTTGAACTTTGCTCCGGCAATTCAACCAAGAGCATTAAGTATTACTCAAGGACGTGCAGTTGGATTAGCTCATTATCTTTTAGGGGGTATTGGAACAACTTGGGCGTTCTTCTTAGCAAGAATTATTTCTGTAGGATAAAGGTTAAAGAATAATAAGGAAGAATTATGGCAACAAAGTTTCCTAAATTTAGTCAAGCCCTTGCACAAGATCCGGCTACAAGAAGGATTTGGTATGGTCTTGCAACAGCGCATGATTTCGAAAGTCATGATGGAATGACAGAAGAAAATCTTTATCAAAAGATTTTTGCATCACATTTTGGTCACCTAGCTATTATATTTCTGTGGACATCCGGAAATTTATTTCACGTAGCTTGGCAAGGTAATTTTGAACAATGGGTATTAAACCCATTAAAAGTTAAACCAGTAGCTCATGCTATTTGGGATCCGCATTTTGGGCAACCAGCTGTGAAAGCTTTTACTAAAGGCGGAGTGTTCTATCCAGTAAACATAGCTACTTCAGGTGTTTACCATTGGTGGTATACAATAGGAATGAGAAATAATAATGACCTTTATGCAGGTTCTTTATTCTTATTATTCTTATCGGGAGTATTCTTATTTGCAGGTTGGTTACATTTACAACCTAAATTCCGTCCAGGTTTATCTTGGTTTAAGAACAATGAGTCTAGACTAAATCATCATTTGTCTGGATTATTTGGTTTTAGTTCCTTGGCTTGGTCTGGACATTTAATCCATATTGCGATTCCTGAAGCTAGAGGTCAACATGTAGGTTGGGATAATTTTACGAAAACTATTCCTCATCCTGCTGGATTAACTCCTTTCTTCACAGGTAACTGGAGTGTATATGCTGATAATCCTGACACAGCAAACCATATTTTTGGAACGAGCGAAGGATCTGGAAGTGCAATCTTAACCTTCTTAGGTGGATTCCATCCTCAAACTCAAGCTTTATGGCTTACGGATATCGCTCATCACCATTTAGCTATTGGTGTTGTATTCATCTTTGCTGGACATATGTATCGTACTAATTGGGGTATTGGTCATAGTCTAAAAGAGATTTTAGATGCTCACCGTCCTCCTGGAGGTCGATTAGGTGCAGGTCATAAAGGTCTTTTCGAGACGATTACTAATTCTTTACATTTCCAATTAGGTTTAGCATTAGCATCTATTGGTGTTATTACTTCTTTAGTTGCTCAACACATGTATGCTTTACCATCCTATGCGTTTATCGCTAAAGACTATACTACTCAAGCTGCTTTATATACACATCATCAATATATCGCAGGATTCTTAATGGTAGGTGCTTTTGCTCATGGTGCAATATTCTTTGTAAGAGATTATGATCCTGATCAAAACAAAAATAATGTTTTAGCAAGAATGCTTGAACATAAGGAAGCGATTATTTCTCATTTAAGTTGGGTTTCTTTATTCTTAGGATTCCATACATTAGGATTATATATTCATAATGATGTGGTTGTTGCTTTTGGTACTCCAGAAAAGCAAATTCTTGTAGAGCCTGTTTTCGCACAATGGATTCAAGCTTCTTCTGGAAAAGCTTTATATGGATTTGACGTACTTCTATCTTCAACAAATAGTGTAGCTACAAGCGCTAGTAATAATATTTGGTTACCTGGTTGGTTAGATGCAATCAACAGTGGTAAGAATTCCCTATTCTTACCTATCGGTCCTGGAGATTTCCTTGTTCACCACGCAATTGCTTTAGGTCTACACACTACAGCTTTAATTCTTGTGAAAGGTGCTCTAGATGCGAGAGGATCTAAATTAATGCCAGATAAGAAAGACTTTGGATATAGCTTCCCTTGTGATGGTCCAGGTCGAGGAGGTACATGTGACATTTCTGCATGGGATGCCTTCTATCTATCTATGTTCTGGATGTTAAACACGATTGGTTGGGTTACATTCTATTGGCATTGGAAACATGTTACAATCTGGCAAGGAAACGCAGGTCAATTCAACGAATCTTCTACATACATTATGGGTTGGTTAAGAGATTATCTATGGTTAAATTCTTCTCCTTTAATTAATGGTTATAATCCGTTTGGAATGAACAGCCTTGCTGTTTGGTCTTGGATGTTCTTATTTGGACATTTAATTTGGGCAACAGGTTTTATGTTCTTAATCTCTTGGAGAGGTTACTGGCAAGAATTAATCGAAACTTTAGCTTGGGCTCATGAAAGAACTCCTCTAGCTAACTTAGTACGTTGGAAAGATAAACCAGTTGCTTTATCTATTGTTCAAGCGCGATTAGTAGGTTTAATTCACTTTACCGTAGGATATGTATTCACATATGCTGCTTTCGTGATAGCTTCAACAACAGGTAAGTTCGGTTAACATTCTGTTAATTTAGATTTGGTTTTAAATTATAGAAAACACAATTATAATTATCATTTTTGATAGTTATAATTGTGTTTTTTATATTTATATTAAAATAAAGAATCATTGAGAAATAAATGTTATGATGGTCCCAGATAATAAATCAATTATAATAATTTGTACTAGGTCTTATGGCGAAAAAAAGTATGATAGAGCGCGAAAGAAAGCGCCAAAAATTAGTAATTAAACACGAAACAAAAAGAATTGAATTAAAAAAGGCAATAAAAAGTACGCAATCTTATGAAGAACGATTAAGTTTATACTCTAAACTTCAAAGTTTGCCAAGAAATTCTTTTCCTAATAGGTTAAGAAATCGTTGTTGGATGACAGGTAGAAGTCGAGGTTATTATCGAGATTTTGGTTTATCTCGCCATGTATTAAGAGAAATGGCTCAACAATGTCTTTTACCGGGTGTAAGAAAAGCTAGTTGGTAATAAAATTAAAACAAGTGACAAATTTTACTTGTCACTTGTTTTTTTAGTTCTTATAAACCAAATTGGTTTCCTCTTCTATACTGTAAGTAGGCTCGATGGATAAATTTATTTTAGAATTTAAATATCTGCCTCCGAACCGTACGTGCGATGTCAATCGCATACGGCTCTCTAAACGTTTGTTCTGTTAATAAATTAAGAAAATAAGAGTTTGTTTTTTATGTATTTTTATCTCTATTTTTAGGCATTAAGTCTGTTTTACTAATGTTGAAATGACAAAGCGGACAAAGGCAAACTTGTTTTTTATTAATTTTTTTTATTAATAAGTTTATAGTTTTATTTTGAAATTCAATCGTTGTTCTAGCCAACTTTTTTATATGATGTATTTCAAGTTTTTTAGTTTTATTACAAATAAAACATACATTCGATGAAAGAATATTGATTTTTCTAGGTTCAGACAGAAAATTTTGTTCCATAATCTGAATACCCATTTTATAACTTTCTTTATTGCTTTCTTCCCTAGATCTGGTTTTAAATCTAATATCATTTAATATTTTTATCTGTCTAGATAAACTTGATCGATGTTTTGATGCTAGGGTATGTGCACAAGAAAATTTTAGAATATAATTTAGTCTATTTAGACTAGATTGATAATTCTTTCCGAAACTATAATAAGTTTGTAGATTTTTTAAAAGGTTTTTGTATTTTTTAATTATTAACTCATCAGGATAGATAATCCATCCTTTTTTTGTCATCCCTTTTCCTGACTTTGTACAGAAATTTTGTTGCGATAGTTTTTTTATAATATTATGAGTAGGAATATAAAAGTTTATTTTTATTCCGTTTTTTTGCTTAGTTATCTTCGAATCTTCAGATGGAAAAAAGATTTTTCTTGTTGTTAAAAGATATCCAAGAAATTCAACCTTTGCTTTTGGAAAATATATCAAATTAATTTTTTTAAAAGATCTCGTTAATTCAAAAATTGAATTTATAAATATTTCTATTATTTTTTTCAAATTTTTTGATAGCGTTTTTGACCCTTTTACTCCAAATTTCCAGGTATTTTCATATCGAATAAATTTTATCTTTTGACAACTTAATTTTCCGTTATTAATAAAAGATCCAAATGTTTGAGTGTTTTGTAGTTTTCTAATTTTTCTATCGTTTTGTTCGAAAAATTTTGATACGGCATTTCTGTTTTTATTAGTAAACCGTTCGACATGATCACTCGTAATTTTAAATATTTTTTTATTATAAAAAACTTTTTTTTGTGGCTTTGTGTTACTTTTTATACATAATTCTTCTAGAAATATGTCAAATTCATTCAAATAGATATTTAGTAATAATGAAGATAATAAATTGTTTGATGAAATTCCTTTTTTGGATACGTATAAGATTCCATTAATTTTTATGGGAATTCGAATTAGTTTCCAAATTAGCTGAATAAATTTTTCATCTTGGATTTTTTTTCGTAAAATTTTTACTAAATTTTTCTGCTCTATATTTTTGTAATTTGATTCGATATTTCCTTCAAGTATCCAAATAACATTCGTCCATTGTGTTTTCAATTCTTTTAACGCTTCTTGATAGCAGTATTGTTTTTGAAAACTTTTATTATATAAAGAAAATATCGGGTCGTATATTGCTTCTAATACAAGTATTATTACACTTTGAATTGTTTTATTTTTATCAAAACTTTCTGTAAACGAAAGTTTCTTGTTATTATTTTTTATATTCTGTATTTCTTTTATATTAAATCTAAAAGATTGGTTTTTTAGACTAATACTTGTTTTTTTTATAATAGATGACTCATCTTTTTCTACATTTGTTTTAGATTTATTTAAAATTACCTTGTGTGATTTGGAAGCTATTATTAATAACTCGGGATTGTATATGAGTTTATATAAATGCTTATTTATAGCTTTAATATTAAGTTGATTTCTCGTTCTAATTGATTCTATTCGTTCTAGGACTGTTGTTATCATTCGATATGTCCTTCGTTGTTTTTTTAACGTTCTTGAAACCCCTTTGTTAATAATCTTTCAAACTGTTATTACTACTATGGGTCATCCGTTACCTTAGTTTTCATTACTTTAGGTAATCCTAGGTTTCTATTTCTGACGGCTATTTCGAAAAATTATGGTACTGTTTTCATAGCCTAAACCCAGTCTTGGGCTTGTCCAGTTATGATAAATAAATTAATAGCTTACTTTTATTAATTTAATAACTTGGTAACCACTTATATTTTTTACAAATATTGTGGAAAGGTCGTAGCGATACCACTAGCTATTGCAGTTCAAGCAGTTTAGCTTTTACCCATTTTTCAATTACCTACTTTATTTGTTTTCTGTTGAATCTCTCAGTTTGATTCGACGAAATAAAGTTTTGCAGATCCTGCTTTGTTCCCTTGAAAAGTTTCCTTTAAAGGTAAGATCCTGGTTTATCCTTGTTTTATCATTGGAATTAAGGTTTACACTTAACTACCGTCAGATTAGATTTTTGTTTATTATTTGGTTAACCTAGCGCACGTAAGCTGCTACGAAGAGACCTGCTAATGTTACAGGTATAAGTCCTAATACTATTCCAAATAAAAGAGGTTCTATCATTTTTTTTATTATTACAATTTTAGTTTAAGCATTCAACTTATCTATAAGTTGAACAGTAGATCGTTTATATAAAGTGTAGCTACTGTTCTAGGTGAAGAATTCTAAACTTTATATAACTATTAATTAGTATAATTGATTCTACGTTTTCTATTTCATATTAGTGATTTTAAAAAAGCTCTATTACCTAGTTATTTTTCTATGGTTTTTATGGTTTTAAATAAAAAGTTTGAAGTACTTAATTGAAAAAGTACTTCAAACTTTTTATTTATCTAAACCCAACTGCAGCTTGCCAAACGAATGCTAAAAGTAAAAAGAATACTGGAATAACAGGAGCTACGTCTATAATTGGCTTAAATACTGCATAAGCTTCAGGCAGTTTAGCTAGTAACAAAATTGATTCCATATTTGTATAAACCTCGTTGTAAGGAAAAATGTTTGTACATCAAAAACTAGATAAAAATGACAATATTTATATATCATTTCTGATCGCGCTTATTAGATATTTTACAATATACTTTAAGTTAAAGTTAATTAAGTATTTAGATTTGTTTTAAATTATTTGTTGATTCTAAGAAGCTTTTAAAAAATTAACAATTTGTTAGGAGATGTTAATTAGACTTTTAGAACTTTCTATTTATTATTATTAAATAATCGTAAAAAATAAAACGTCATAGTATAACATGTAATAGATACATCCTTTCTTCGATATTTTCTTAAATTCTAAAAGATACATATCAAGAGTAGGTAGCATTTAATATAGATTTAAATTTTATACTTGAGGAAATAGAGTATGGTTGCTCTTCTACAAATACTTGTTAGTATTTTAATATTATTATCTTTTGCACTTGTTGTGGGAGTTCCTGTTATTTTAGTATCTCCAGGTGAATGGGAAAAGTCTAAAGGTCTTGTTTATAGTGCTGCTGGACTTTGGTTTGGACTTGTTATTGTAATTGCAGCATTTAATTCTTTTGTTATTTAGTTTTCTTTAAAAAGGATATCTAAAGAGTTTATTAAAAATTAAAATTGTTTTTATTTTTTAATAAACTCACCTACTTGACAGAAAAGAAGATTTTTTATACACTCTAGAGAACAAGAATTAATTAAGCGGGTGTAGCTCAGTGGTAGAGCGCAACCTTGCCAAGGTTGATGTCGCGCGTTCGAATCGCGTCACCCGCTATAATGAATCTAATTATTAATGTGTATTTATTTTTTATTTATATTAGAGTTTGAATAAATATTTTATTTCCTTTTTCTTTGAATACATAATAGGAGAGAGTGGGATTCGAACCCACGGAAACTTTAACATTTCTTCTGATTTCAAATCAGACGCATTAGACCAGCTCTGCCATCTCTCCAGTGAATAGTTTAATACATGTAGTTATTTCTACATGTATTAAAAATTTAACCATTAAATGATTTATTTGTAAACTTGATTTGAGCCGGGTTAAGATTTTTTCCGATAGAGTGGGATACATTACCAACTCCTATACGACCTGCATTCACTTTTTCAGGGAAAACTCCGTCTTTAGGATGTAGATATTGTACTTCTCCACTTGGGAAAATACGGTATATCTTGTAATCTGTTATTTTAAAAGAAGTTTTTACTTGTGTCGCTAACGCTAAGCATTGTTCTTTTCGAGCCAAATAAAGTAAATTTTCACCTTTTCTCATTATGGCTGCCCCACCAGTTGGCATTTCAAATACTTGCTCTTTGTTGCTAGTCCAAGTAATAGCGTACTTTTCTTCAACTTCCGCTGCTCTTAACCAACCTCCAGTGCTACCTTCAAATGTAGGTGATGGAATTTGTAAATTTAATGTTTCGTTCATATAGTTTCTATATTCTTGATCTTGATATATGATAGCATAAAAGTTATATCATTTAACTATCAAATTAAGAACTATTGAATAAAGTTTATACATAGCGGAGAATGGATTTGAACCATTGACCTTCGGGTTATGAGCCCGACGAGCTACCAGGCTGCTCTACCCCGCGTTTCTTTTACATTACATATATTATCATTTTATATATTATCTTTCTACTTTCCGAAGATATTTTACTTTTTCGGTTTTCATATGGATATATACACTATTCCTAACATAACAGTAATGATGAAGCTTGATAAAGTTAATTTTAATCGATTTAGGATTGGCAATATTTGATATTCTGCTATTAATTTATCTTGTATTAAAACATTTGGGGTTTTTATCCATACTTGACCATCATACCAGCCTGATTCTTCATAGCTCACACTAGCTTTTAATAAACGCTTGTAGACATATAACCATCCCAAATACAACCGGATAAAATATAAACTTAATATTAAACCTCCAAATATAGTCATGTATATTATTATATCGAATTGGTTTATGCTTTCTACTTGATAAAAACTACTAATAATGAAAATTATAGTAAGGGAATAGATTCCTACAGCAGTAAAAAATGTGTACTTAATGTAATCTTTTAGTTCTTTTGCTGTCCAAAAAAAGAACATCGAATCTTTTAGATTTAAATATTCATTTATAGGTTGTTGATCTATGGGAACTGGACAGTTTACAAAAAACTTTTTCATATTTAAATAGTAAATTGGTTTTATCCAATTTATTGTCATTAAGATTGTTAATCGATTTTATTGTATATGGCTAAATATATAGTTAAGGAAAAAAAAGTTAGAATTAATAGCCATGTAATTTTATTTAAATTAGCTTCAGCGCTTCTTGTGGTTGCGAACATTTGATTCTGGCCGCTCATACCTTGGGATTTTGGGTTATGAACCATGATTGCAAATATAAGGGCTAAAGAGCTAAGTATCCATAAACTTTGTATCATTTAATTTATGATTATGTTATTTACTATAAATAGTAAGGGGATTAAGTTAGTTTTTTACTCTTTATCCCCAAACTTATTGATTTTTAAAAAGACTTTATTCACCTTGGAATTTTAATAATGCAAAACCTAGTGCTAGACCAATTAAAGTTATAACTGTACATACTAGTGCAGCATTAATCATTTCATTTCCCATTTTTTTACCTCATGTTATTATTTTTTGTTGTGATTTTGTCATCCTATTATTGTGAATAATACGAATAACAACTAAAGTGGGATTAAAAGCCGTTTCTACCCCAAACAACTAAAGCTAAGGAAAATGTAAATACCACCATTAACGAAGACCATCCTAGAGTGATTATATCCATAAATTAATTATTTTTTGACGATTACTTTAAGCACTTTTAATCCTTTTTCACAGATAAGGATATATTTTTCTATAGTTTTATTAGATTAATAATCTTTTCAGTCCTATAAGAATTTTTTAAACATTCTCCAAACTCTGAATTTTATTTTTAGGCTTATTACTTATTAGTATATTATACTACATTGAAGTTACTATTAATATGTACATATTTTTGTCTCATTTAGATACGTAGAGTTTCTACTTTTTCGTACTTTTACGTTGAGCAATGTAAATTATTAGGTAACAATCTTTCTTTTTTCAATTTATTACAGTATTCTTAAGTATATTATTATAAACAAAAAGTAAACATAACTTTCACAAGTATATTTATTCACCTTGAACTGTAAGTAACTATGTTTCTTCATTTTTAAAAAAAGTAATTAATAGACATGACAAGTAATTTAACAATTCAATTGCGAGAAGGTACAAGTAAATCTCATAGTATGGCTGAAAACGTGAGTTTTGTAAAATCTTTTCTGGGTGGTGTTATTGATAAAAATTCATATAGCCATATGTTGGCAAACTTATATTTTGTCTATCTTTCTTTAGAAGAAGCGATGGAAAATAATAAAACTAATGAATTTATTAAACCTATATATTTTCCGGAATTGAACCGAACTGAAAGTTTAAAAAAAGATTTAGCTTTTTATTACGGAGAAGATTGGGCAAATACTTTAACTCCTTCGGAAGCTACAAAATTATATATCGATAGAATCAAGGATGTAAGCGAAAAAAGACCTGATTTATTAGTAGCTCATGCTTACACTAGATATTTAGGGGATTTATCTGGAGGTCAGATTTTGAAGAAGATTGCACAAAGAGCAATGAATCTTCAATCTACTCAAGGTTTAGCTTTTTATGAATTTGATGAAATTAATGATGAACAACAATTTAAGCAAGACTATAAATCTGCTTTAGATTCTCTACCAGTTGATACTCAAGTTTCAAGACAAATTGTAGCTGAAGCCAATGTTGCGTTTGGTTTAAATATGAAGTTATTCCAGGAATTAGAAACTAGTTTTGCTCGTATAGCAATTCGAATTGTCATGAACTATGTTAATTCCTTTTTTAACAAAGGAGATCAAGAACCTTCCAAAGCAGTCTAGATTATATTTGACTTGCTTTTATTAGATGGATTATTTCTCATTATAATGTATGCTATCTTCTGGATAGGATACATTATAATAATGAAAGAATTTACTTAGCATTATATTCAATAGAAAAAAAGTAATAAAAAGAATACATTACAGTTTAAAATTATGCCGAAAATTAAAACTTCTCGTTCTGCCCAAAAACGGTTTAAGAAAACACGCACGGGATTATTTATTCGCAAAAGATCTTTTAAAGGTCATCTTTTAGAACATAAATCTAGAAAAAGAAAGCGTGCTCTTTCGCAAAAAATGGTTGTCTCATTTGGAGATGCTAAGTGTTTAAAAACAATGTTGGCGTATTTGTAGGTGCAAAAGCGTAGTTAAATTAAAATTATAGTTATTGGAGTCATAATATGTCTAGAGTAAAACGTGGAAATGTTGCGAGGAAGCGACGCAACAAAATATTATCTTTAGCTAAAGGATTTAGAGGAAGTAGCTCTAAATTATTTAGAATTGCTAATCAACAAGTAATGAAAGCTCTTCGTTATTCATACGTTGGTAGAAAGCGTAAAAAGAGAGAATTTCGTAGTCTTTGGATAACAAGAATAAATGCAGCAGCCCGTTCACATGGTACTAATTATAGTGAATTAATAAATGCTTTGAAAGTTTCACAAGTATCAATTAATAGAAAAATGCTTGCTCAATTAGCGGTTTCTGATATTAATTCTTTTAACCAAGTTTTGAAATCTGTAACAAAAAAATAAATTAGATCTATAACTAATAGATCTATTTTAGTTCAGTCGGAATTTATAATGGTATTCGACTGAGTTTAAATCTAATAATTTATATTCGAAAGAAACATAATTATATTAGGTTTAAAACCTATTTAACTTTTTTTACACGTGCCTATAGTTTTTTTTAAATTACCTAATTTTAAAACCGATGAGAATATTTTTTAAGCTTTATTGTACGTGTGTTAGCGTACGATAAAGCTTAAAAAAGGAATTAGAAGTTCATTTCAGCTAATTGAACTTTTTCAAATTGTTTTTTCTTCAGAACTAACATAATTTGAGCAAAAATCACAGTAAAGAAGAAAGCTATTAAGCCTTTAACTCTTGCTGGACTTTGTAAAACTATTTCTGTTTCTGTTTGTCCAAAACCACCTACATTCGGATCTAGTGTTAGTGGTTGGTCTGCTGTTAAATTAGCTCCTTTTTTTACTATAAGTTCTGGACCTGCAGGAACTTTTGTTTCAATAGTATTTCCACTCTTCGTCTTAATACTTAAAGTAACTCCTGTTTCAGTTTTTACAATATCAATTAACTGACCATCTGCCGGAGATGTGTATAGTGTATTGTTACTTTTATCTCCTGTTGGGTTAACTTGTCCTCTTCCTCTATTAGCCCCTACATAGATTGGGTATTTAATGAAATGAACGTTTTTGTTATCCGCTGGATTAGGAGCTAAAATAGGGAATACAACTGTTTGATGGTCTGCTCCAGGAATTGGGCCTACAACTAGAATATTCTTTTTAGAGTTGCTATATGGAGATATAACTACTCCTTTAGTTTTCTCTTGTAATTCAGGTGTTAATCTATCCTTAGGAGCTAAAGTAAATCCTTCTGGTAAGATTAATACTGCACCTACATTTAAAGGTCCTTTTTTTCCAGTACCTGTAACTTGTTGTACAGATGTATCATATGGAATTTCTACTACCGCTTCAAATACAGTATCAGGTAAAACACCTTGTGGAACTTCGATCTCTACTGGTTTTTGAGCTAAGTGGCAGTTTGCACATACGATTCTCCCTGTAGCTTCTCTTGGGTTTTCATATGCTTGTTGAGCAAATATTGGAAACGCTTCAGAGATTGAAGGGAATATGATACAAGCAGCTAAGCTTAAGCCAAATAAAATAGACTTTAAGGTTTTATTTAAGTTTTGTAAAAATTGATTTTTCATTTTTCTTTAGACTACTGTCTGAAGGATATATTTGATTTTAGGGTTTGGTGCAGAGCTTTTATTGTGCATAAAATACTTCACAACAAATATTCTGTGTACTTAGTTTTTACTTTCTAGTGATTCTTCTGAGAATTCAAAAACGTCTAATTAATAAGTACTCAAGTAAACTAGTTTATTAGCACTAAAATGATAATAATAGATTGATAATAAACTAAGGCCTTTTTATAATTTCTATTCTGAATTTCAAGATAAAAGTATGCTTTTTTCTCTACTTGTATTTTAACCTAAATTTTAGATTCATAAGTAATATTTTCTCTACTTTTATCTATCAATAGAACTATACTCGCTCCTCCAAAATATAATGCTAAAACAATAGAGGACATAATTATTTGAGTTAATGGATCTACTGATGGCGTTAACACTGCTCCTACTATTGTAGAACCTAATATAACGTACCTCCAGATAGAAAGCATTGTCTTTCCAGAAACAATTTTTAATAGACCTAACATTACTTGTACTATTGGAAGTTGAAAGGCTATTGCAGTACTAAATAATAATACGATAATGAATTCAAAATATTGTTCAAATGACCAAAATGGTTCTACTACTTCGGAACCATAATTTATAAAGAAATTTAATGCTGCAGGAGCTATTAGGGTATAACCAAAAATTAATCCAAATATGAACAATAGCAAAGAACTTAATGTTATTGGCAGTATTGTTTTTCTTTCGTTTTTAGTCATACCAGGTAGTATAAATAATACTATTTGATAAATTATAAATGGACTACTTATTAAAATCCCACTATAAGTAGCTACTTTTAATGAAGCAAAAAAATATTCTCCTGGAGCGAACTGTAGGAATTTTATTCCTATAGCTGGTTCTTGTAGGACTTTAACAATTGTTTTTACACTAATTAAACAGCCTATAACACTAATTATTAAAGAACTAATAGACCAAAAAGCACGTTGTCGTAACTCTTCTAGATGTTCTCCTAGTGACATCTCTGATTCAGTTTGTTTAAAATTAACTGAATAAGGTATTAGGCTTGTAGCTTTCGCATATTCTATTTTTGATGACATAATGTAAAATAGGATTTTGGTGCCTTTTATTAAATAATTTACATATTATGGATACATATATACTTTCATAAAAAAAGAGATTTTTGAAATTATTTCAAAAAATCTCTTTTTTTATAATAAGCATAAAAAGATTTAAAGTACGTTAAGCTGTAGCTGCTTGAACGCGAGCTCTAGCTTTTCGTAAGTTTTGGGTCGCTTCAATTTTTTCTTTGCTAGTGACAGCTTCGTTGAAACGAATTGTCATTTTTTCGAGATTTGCTTCAGCTTCTTCTTTGTTTATTTTTGAACCTTCTTCTGCACCGTTTACTAAAATAGTTAATTCGTCATTTTCTATTTCTGCAAATCCACCCATAAGAACTATAGGTGTCCATTCTTTGTCTATACGTACTCGCATAACTCCCACATCTAATGCAGTTAGTAGTGGAGCGTGACCACGTAATATACCAAGTTGACCAGTACTGCTTGGAAGAATTACTTCTTCGGCGTTTGAATCCCACACAGTTCTATCTGGTGCTATTATGCTAATATGTAAAGCCATAATTTCTACCTATCCTTTCAAGCTGTTTGCTTTTTGAATTGCTTCGTCAATATCACCTACAAGATAGAAAGCTTGTTCTGGTAATTCGTCTAGTTCACCTTTTAAGATCATGTTAAATCCTTTAATAGAGCTAGCTAAAGATACGTATTTTCCAGGAGATCCTGTGAAAATCTCTGCAACGAAGAAAGGTTGAGATAAGAATCTTTCTACTTTTCTTGCACGTGCTACTGTTCTTCTATCTTCTTCAGAAAGTTCGTCTAATCCTAAAATTGCAATAATATCTTGTAATTCCTTGTAACGTTGTAGAGTTTGTTTAACTCTTTGTGCTGTGTTGTAGTGTTCTTCTCCAACAATCGCTAATTGTAACATCGTAGAAGTGGAATCTAAAGGATCCACTGCTGGATAAATACCTTTAGCGGCTAAGTTTCTAGATAATACTGTTGTAGCATCTAAGTGGGAGAATGTTGTAGCTGGAGCAGGGTCTGTTAAGTCATCTGCAGGTACGTATACAGCTTGAATAGAAGTAATTGATCCTTCTAATGTAGAAGTGATTCGTTCTTGAAGACCACCCATTTCTGTAGCTAGTGTTGGTTGGTATCCTACTGCAGATGGCATACGACCTAATAAAGCGGATACTTCAGAACCAGCTTGTACAAATCTGAAAATGTTATCAATGAATAAAAGTACGTCTTGTTTATTAACATCTCTGAAGTACTCAGCCATTGTTAACGCTGTTAAACCAACTCTCATACGAGCTCCTGGTGGTTCATTCATTTGTCCGTATACAAGAGCTACTTTGGATTCTGTAAGGTTCTTTTCGTTAATAACTTTAGATTCTTTCATTTCCATGTAAAGGTCATTACCTTCACGAGTTCTTTCACCTACACCACCAAATACAGAAACTCCACCATGAGCTTTTGCGATGTTGTTGATTAATTCCATGATTAGAACCGTTTTTCCTACTCCAGCTCCACCAAATAGTCCAATTTTTCCTCCTCTACGGTATGGAGCTAGAAGGTCAACTACTTTGATTCCAGTCTCAAAGATTGATGGTTTAGTATCTAACTGTGTAAAGGCTGGAGAAGATCTGTGAATAGGAAGAGTTTCGTTCATCGTAACATCACCCATTTCATCTACAGGAACTCCTAAAACGTTGAAAATACGTCCTAAAGTAACTTTACCTACAGGTACGCTAATTGGAGCTAGCTTATCTACTACAGACATTCCTCTTTTTAGTCCGTCTGTGGAAGTCATAGATACAGCTCTTACTCTGTTGTTACCTAATAATTGTTGAACTTCACATGTTACAGCGTTTTCACCTTCTCCAATAACTACAGCGTTATAAATTCGAGGTAATTTCCCGTTCGGAAATTCGATATCAACAACAGGACCGATAATTTGAGTAATAAATCCAGTGTTTGTTGCAGTGTTAACCATATTACTTTCAGTTTCTTAAATACAAAATGATGGAATAGTTTCGTAATAAATTAGCTATTTTAAATTATACAAATTTTGAGATCATAGTTATGATTTTTATATTGTAAGATAGAATTTATGATCTATGATCCTTTAATCATGATTGTTTTATTCTACAATTTAATCACAACATCTGACAAAGACGTATAGAAATCGATTTGTTAGTTATTTTTTTGTTTTGTTTTAATCACTTAAAAACATAACTGACTTAAGAAAAATTATCTGTAGATATTCTTCCGGTAGTTTTTAGCCAATTCTGGGCTTCTATGTAATTGTTTGGCGCTAGACGAATGGCTTGCTTCCAATATTCCCCGGCTTTATCAAACATACTTCGTGCTGTTTCAAGATCTTTTTTCTCAGAAGCTTTAACACCTTGGTAATGGTATATTACTGCAATATTATTTAATGCAGGAGGTAATCTAGAATTTAGATCAAGAGCTTGATGGTAATATTCGAGCGCTTTTATGTACTCTCCATTACTTGCATATATAAGTCCTATGTTATATAAAATATAACTACGATCATATGGGTCTTCTTCTAGTCTTAGTGCTTCATAGTAATTTTCTAGTGCTTCAGCATATTCTCCTTCAGATTGAGCAGACATTCCATCTCTATAATATGAAAATGCTTCTTTTTCTTGCTTGCTTGCTGGAAGTACTTTTAACACAATATCTGCTAAGATGGTAAATGTTTTATCAATAAAATTGTCATTCTTCTGAAATCTAGGCATGGTTTTTTAAAAGTAATTTTTATATCAATCGATTCTTTATATTTCTATACTTGTATTAATATTATTTAATCATAGTCTTTGATTAAAATTTTGTTTATATTTATAATTTTAAAAATACTCCTGTGATTAGATTATTAAACGTTTTCGTCTATTTATTTTTAAAGAAAATTGTATATTTGTTTATTTTAAGTATTGTTCATCCTGGACCTTTTTATTATTTTTATGATCAAAAATGAAAATCATTCTACTAACAACTAGTTTTACAATTAATAAAAACATGTCAATTAACAACTGGAGTATTAGGTTTACTCCTAGACTAATTACTTTTCGAAGTTCTTCTGCTCTTTTCTCGGTGTCTAATAGTTATAAATCTGGTTTTGAAAATATATTGGAATTATCAAATCCAATCATTATTCATTCTTTTGATGATAAAATATCATCTTCAGTAATTACTTTACCAAATACGGACGTTCTTAGTTTAGATAGGGATACAGCAGATTCTGAATCTATTCAACTTAATTTAAAACCTTCGTTTAAAGTAGATAAAAAGAGTAAAAAAATTGAAAAAGATGATGAGATCGACAATTCTAAAGTTAGGAATAAACTGAAGAAAAAATCTCGAGCTAAAGTTGATTTTGACGATGATTATGAATCTATTCCTGAGGAAGACACGGATATTGATTCTAGATCTGATATAGCGTCTTTATCTTTAGAGAGGCCTGTTATGAAAGATAAGGAACTTTCTAATAAATCAATTTTAGTTAAACAAAAAGACTCCAATGGAGCTTTAGCAAAGAAGAAAAAGAAAACCTCTTCTAACAACAAAAAAACTAATGAAATTAAAATTGATTCTAAACCAGAGATTGTATCTATTTCGAGAGCTATAACTATTTCTGAGTTATCTGAGTTGTTAATGGTACAAGATACAGAAATTATAAAGACATTGTTCTTTAAAGGCATATCAGTAACGATGAATCAATTAATTGATGTTAAAACAGCCGTTTTAGTAGGAGAGGAATTCGGTATTCAAGTTAATATTTTAAATGACGAAGAAGAAAATAAAAAAATTGATTTTATTGAAACCGATTCAATTAATAGCCAAAAACGCCCTCCTATAATAGCTGTTATGGGTCATGTTGACCACGGAAAAACTAGTTTGTTAGATTACATCAGAAAAACTCAAACTGCCAAAAAAGAATCCGGAGGTATTACTCAAAAACTAGGAGCTTATGAAGTAGAACTTGAGTACAAAAATGAAAACAGAAAATTAGTTTTTTTAGATACGCCAGGGCATGAAGCTTTTTCAGGAATGCGCTCACGTGGAATTCAGGTTACTGATATAGCTATTTTGGTTGTTGCAGCTGACGATGGTGTTAGACCGCAGACCATCGAAGCTATTAAATATATTCAATCTTATAATGTTCCTTTGATTGTTGCGATAAATAAAATTGATAAAGACGATGCAAATGTAGAAAATATAAAACAAGAATTATCTAAATATAATTTAATTCCGGAAAGTTGGGGGGGTGACACTTTGATGGTTCCTATTAGTGCTAAACAAGGAACTAATATTGAGACTTTATTGGAAATGATAGTACTTTTAGCTGATGTAGAAAATCCTACAGCTGATCCAAATGGTATTGCACAAGGAACTATATTAGAAGCTCATATAGATCGAACAAAAGGAGCTATTGCGAGTTTACTAGTTCAAACTGGAACATTAAAGATTGGAGATATTTTAGTATCTGGTGACGCTATTGCGAAAGTTAGAGGAATTATTAATTCAAATGGAGATAAAATTTTGAGTGCTTCTCCGTCTTCTCCTGTATTGATTTGGGGTTTATCAAAGGCTCCTAAAGCAGGCGATACTTTTACGATTTATTTAGATGAGAAAGAAGCTAAATTAGCTGTTCAGAAAGCACAAAATGATACAAAGAATAAAGATATTAATCCAATTATAAATGAAAGTTATAATGTTTCTGAACTAGAAGTAAAAGGAAAAATTAACCTTATTGTAAAAACGGATATTCAGGGATCTGTAGAAGCCCTTGTAAATGGTATTTATAAAATGTCCCATCCAAAGGTTCAACTCAAAGTTTTATATGCTTCTCCTGGTGAAATAACAGAAACTGATATTGATTTTGCTTATACTAGTAATGCAACTGTTTTGGCATTTAATACTACTTTAGCTTCAGGAGCAAGGAAAGCTTCCAAACGTTCGAATGTTATTATAAAAGAGTCGGATGTAATTTATGATTTATTTGATTATTTACAGGATGTTATTGATGACATAGTAGGCCCAGAATATGATGAGCAGTTTATTGGTTCTGCAATGGTTAAAAGTATTTTCCCATTAGGTAAGAGTTTTGTGGCTGGATCTTTTGTTTCCGAAGGTAAGTTAACACAAGCCTGTCATGTTAAAGTTTTTAGAGATAACAATATTATTTATGAAGGATCTTTAGATTCTTTAAAACGTTTAAAGGAAGATGTATTAGAAGTTAAAGAGAATCTAGAGTGTGGGGTGTTTATCAAAGAGTTTGATTCGTGGTCTGCAAATGATATTATTCAAGCTTTTAATTTGGTACAGAAGAAAAGAAATAAATAAAGCTAAAGTATTTTTTAAAACGAAAATTAAAACTAAAAGATACTATTGAAAATTCTATAGAATTTTCAATAGTATCTTTTAGTTGTCTCTATTTACAAAAGGTAGAAGAGACAAAATTCTAGCTCTTTTTATAGCTTTAGTTATTTTTGTTTGCTGTTTCGTAGTTAATCCTGTTAGTCTTCTTGGTAAGATCTTGCCTTGTTCACTTAAGAATTTGCTCAATAACTCTACATCTTTGTAATCTATGCTATCATTAATCTTTAATGGTGATGCTTTGCGACGATATACTACCATAATTTATTTTGTATTCTTATTTTATTTCTTTGAAAATCTCGTGTTTTTTTGATAGAGGACAATATTTCTTTAATTCCAATTTATTAGGACTATTTCGTCTGTTCTTGGTAGTCGTATATCGATAGGTACCTTCTGCTGATCTACATTCTAGAGTTATAACTACTCTTGCTCCTTTACTTTTAGCCATTGTTATTTATTTATATTGAATTTTTTATTATTTTAAAAATATAAAAAATAAGATTTTTAAATATTTAGATCTACTATAGCTAAATTTTTTTCAAATTGTAAGTATTTACCTATTGATTTTAATTATCTAATTCAAAATTAGTTTGTTTTGTTTATATTTATTTGGGACGCATTTAATAATTAACAAATTATATGATAAACCAAAAAGCTGCTCAATAAGGATAAAATGTTATAATACTCTTTGTTATTCTTAGGGTCTTATTTCATTTGGACCTTTTTTGTTTCAGATATTTTTAGAGAAATGAATTATAGACTTGATTATATAAAGGATTTTTAATGGCAAACACTAAATCTGCTAAAAAACGTATTGAAGTAAATGAACGCAATCGCTTACGAAACAAAGCATACAAATCAGCAATAAAAACAATTTATAAAAAGTGTTTAATAGCTATCGAAAATGTTAATTCTACAAACAAAGCAGGTGTAGAAACATTACTTTCTTTATCCTACAGTAAAATAGACAAAGCAGTTCAAAAAGGAATTTTACATTCTAATACAGGTTCTGCCAAAAAAGCTTCTTTGGCTAAATATTTTAAAAAAGCTTTGAAGTAACTTTTCATTCCTTTTTAGGGCATGTAATTTTTTGTTTTGTTTATTAAACTTTTGAATTGTTAACATAAAAGCTTAGTTTTTTTAAAAAATAGACTTATGACATTAGTTACTTGTTAGTATTAACTTTTATCTTAGGTCTATAATTATTTGTTACTTAGATAGATGTTATTAATAAACATCTATCTTTTCAAAACTTGTAGCATTAGATTTTTACGATTAATAAAAAGAACTAATTTTGAAATATAATTTTGAAATTTTACTTTAAAAGCTTAAAGGTAACTTTTTCAAACATATTACTAAAAATATGTTGTAAATACTTTTAAGAAAGTTTGTGAAAATAGGTATGAATTTCTTCTGTACTCTATTTAGAGCTGTTTTATTTTTTATAGAGTATTAAAGATTAGATTAGAAATAATGTTTAATGACTTTTATGTTTTGACTAGAAAATTGTGTTATCAGTTTTACTTATAGAATATATGCTTTATTAAGTTAATTACTATTACAAAGGAGATGTCATCCACATGTCTAGCACTACACTTTCTACTTTCATCTTGCCTGATTTAGTAGAAATTCAACGTGCAAGTTTTTGTTGGTTTTTGGAAGAAGGTCTTGCCGAAGAAATTAAGAGTTTTTCTCCCATAACAGATTACACGGGGAATTTAGAATTGTACTTATTAGGGGATAAATATAAATTAAAATGCCCAAAGTATAGTATTACTGAATCTAAACGACGAGATGCCACGTATTCAGTTCAAGTGTATGTTCCAGCACGTTTAATTAATAGAGAAACAGGTGTCATTAAAGAACAAGAAGTTTTTATTGGTGATTTACCTTTAATGACAGATAGAGGCACTTTCGTTATAAATGGTGCAGAACGAGTTATTGTAAATCAAATTGTTAGAAGTCCTGGAATTTATTATAAATCGGAAACCGATAAACAAGGTAGACGCACTTACAGTGCAAGTTTAATTTCAAATCGAGGTGCTTGGGTAAAATTCGAAACTGATAAGAATGATTTGGTTTGGGTTCGAATTGATAAAACTAGAAAGATTCCAGCTCATGTCTTTTTAAAGGCTATGGGTTTAAGTGATACCGATATTTATAATGGATTGAAAAATCCCGATTATTTAAAAAAAACTTTTCGAGTGGAAGGAAATTATACCACTGAAGAGGCATTGATCCAAATGTATACAAAGTTGCGACCTGGAGAACCTGCCAGTGTTAACGGAGGTCAGCAGATTCTCTATTCTCGCTTTTTCGATCCAAAAAGGTATGATTTGGGGAAAGTTGGTCGATATAAATTAAATAAAAAATTACGTCTTTCTATTCCTGAAAGTATAAGAGTTCTTACTCCTCAAGATGCTTTAGCTGCGATTGATTATCTAATAAATCTGAAATTTGATGTTGGAGAAGTTGATGATATCGATCATTTAGGCAATCGTCGTGTTAGGTCAATTGGTGAATTACTACAAAATCAGGTTAGAGTTGGATTAAATAGATTGGAAAGAATTATTCGAGAACGAATGACCATCTGTGATTTGAATACTTTGACTCCAACTACATTAGTGAATCCTAAACCTATAATTGCAGCTATTAGAGAATTTTTTGGATCGAGCCAATTATCTCAATTTATGGATCAAACAAATCCTTTAGCTGAATTAACTCATAAAAGGAGAGTTAGTGCTCTTGGACCTGGTGGTTTAAGTAGGGATCGTGCGGGATTTGCTGTCCGGGATATACACCCAAGTCATTATGGCAGAATTTGTCCTATTGAAACACCTGAAGGGCCTAATGCCGGATTGATAGGAGTTTTAGCGACTCATGCTCGTATTAATGCTTATGGTTTCATCGAAACTCCTTTTTATAAGGTTGAATCAGGAAAAGTTTTAAATGATCAACTTCCTATTTATTTAACAGCTGATCAAGAGAATGATATTTGGGTAGCTCCTGGCGATATACCTTTGGATAACGATAATAAAATAATAGGCGATGTAATACCTGTTAGATATCGTCAAGAATTTACGACTAGCAGATCTGAACAAGTTGATTATATAGGAGTGTCGCCTCTTCAAGTTATTTCAATTGCAACTTCTTTAATCCCTTTTTTAGAACATGATGATGCAAACAGAGCTTTAATGGGTTCGAATATGCAACGTCAAGCAGTACCTCTTCTTTTTCCGGAAAGTCCTTTAGTTGGTACAGGCTTAGAAGCTCAAGCGGCTAGAGATTCCGGAATGGTCACTGTCAGTCGCTCAAAAGGTGTTGTTACTTATGTTTCTGCTGATGAAATTTGTGTTATGGATGATGAAAAAAAAGAAATTTCTTATTATTTACACAAATACCAAAGGTCTAATCAAGATACTTGTATAAATCAAAGACCTTCTGTTTGGCTTGGAGAAGAAGTGGTTCCCGGACAAGTTTTAGCAGATGGCGCTGCTACGGAAGGTGGAGAACTTGCATTAGGCCAAAATATTTTAGTTGCTTATCTTCCGTGGGAAGGTTACAACTATGAAGACGCTTTCTTAATTAGTGAACGTCTAGTTTATAATGATGTTTATACATCAGTTCATATAGAAAAATTTGAAATTGAAGCTCGTCAAACAAAATTAGGGTCAGAAGAGATAACAAGAGAGTTACCTAATGTCGGAGAATATTCATTAAGAAAATTAGACGATAACGGGATTATTGCTGTTGGATCTTGGGTAGAAACGGGAGATATACTGGTAGGAAAAGTTACTCCTAAAGGAGAGTCGGATCAACCTCCTGAAGGGAAATTGTTACGAGCAATTTTTGGCGAAAAAACGAGAGATGTTCGTGATACTTCTTTACGAGTTCCAAATGGTGGTCGAGGGAGAATTTTAGATGTTCGCATTTTTACCCGTGAAAAAGGAGATGAATTACCTACGGGGGCTAATATCGTTATTCGAGTATATATTGCTCAAAGTCGCAAAATTCAAGTAGGTGATAAAATGGCGGGACGTCATGGAAATAAAGGAATCATCTCTAAAATTCTTCCTAGACAAGATATGCCATATTTACCAGATGGGACTCCTGTAGATTTGGTATTGAATCCCCTGGGCGTTCCTTCTCGAATGAATGTGGGGCAAATTTTTGAATGTTTATTAGGATTAGCAGCGGAAAATCTTAATCAACGATTTAAGATTATACCTTTTGATGAGATGAATGGAGCTGAAGCTTCGAGAGTTTTGATAAATGAAAAGTTAATGTTGGCAAAAACTTTATCGGGAAAGGATTGGATTTTTGATTTACGACATCCAGGAAAAACACCTGTTTTTGATGGTAGAACGGGAGAAAAATTTGATAATCCTGTAATGCTTGGTATTTCGTATATGTTGAAATTAGTTCACCTTGTTGATGATAAAATTCATGCTCGATCAACAGGTCCTTATTCATTAGTTACTCAGCAACCACTGGGTGGGAAAGCACAGCATGGTGGTCAACGTTTGGGAGAGATGGAAGTATGGGCTTTAGAAGCTTTCGGAGCTTCTTATACTTTACAAGAATTGTTAACGGTTAAATCAGATGATATGCAAGGTAGAAATGAGACATTAAATGCTATTGTTAAAGGAAAACCGAT
>JACCEC011089394.1_pt1 | contig 28014 bp, 21 predicted proteins | sample 7450121 | NCBI WGS metagenome assembly JACCEC01 (sample SAMN15323455, study PRJNA562643) | freshwater metagenome | isolation source: river surface water | place: USA:Blue River Watershed | collected 2017-08-18 | reverse complement strand
TATGCCGAGGGTCAGCGCCGTTATGTGGAAAGCCTCTCGGCCTATGCCCGCCAGTTCCTGGCCCGCATGGACAAGCCCGATGTCGACGTGATCGAGGGCCTGTCGCCCGCCATCTCCATCGAGCAAAAGGCCACCAGCCACAACCCGCGGTCCACCGTCGGCACCGTCACCGAGATCCACGACTATCTGCGCCTCTTGTTCGCGCGCGCGGGCACGCCGCACTGCCCCACTCACGGCGAGCCGCTCGCAGCGCAGACCGTCTCGCAGATGGTGGATGCCACGCTGGCCCTGCCCGCCGACACCAAGATCATGGTGCTGGCCCCGGTGGCGCGTGACCGCAAGGGCGAGTTCGGCGACCTGTTCACGCAGATGCAGGCCCAGGGCTATGTACGGTTTCGAGTCAATGGCCAGGTGCTGGAGTTCAGCGAGTTGCCCCCGCTGAAGAAAACCGAGAAGCACGACATCGACGTCGTCATCGATCGCCTCAAGGTGCGCGAGGACATGCAGCAGCGCCTGGCCGAGAGCTTCGAAGCCGCCTTGCGCCTGGCCGAAGACCGCGCGGTGGTGCTGGAGATGGACAGCGGCACCGAGCACCGCTTCAACGCGCGCTTTGCCTGTCCCGTCTGCCACTACGCCATCGGCGAACTCGAGCCGCGCCTGTTTTCCTTCAACTCGCCGGCCGGCGCCTGCCCCACCTGCGACGGCCTGGGGCACACCGAATACTTCGACCCGCAGCGCGTGGTCGCCTTCCCCTCGCTCTCGCTGGCCTCGGGCGCGATCAAGGGTTGGGACCGGCGCAACGCCTATTACTTCAACCTGGTCGAGTGCCTGGCCAAGCATTACGGCTTTGATGTCGACGCGCCCTTCGAGAGCTTGGCCGCGCCGGTGCAGCACGCGCTGCTGCATGGCTCGGGCGAAGAGGCAATCAAGTTCTCCTACCTGCTTGAATCTGGCCAGGCCGCACCCAAGAAGATCAACAAGCGCCACCCCTTCGAGGGCATCCTCACCAACATGGCGCGGCGCCATCGAGAGACCGATTCGCCCACCGTCCGCGAGGAGTTGGGCCGCTACCGCAGCCTGCAACCCTGCCCCGACTGCCAGGGCACGCGACTGCGCACCGAGGCGCGGCACGTGAAGATGGGTCAGGGCGATCAATCGCGCGCCATCTACGAAATCAGTCACGCCACGTTGCGCGATGCGCACGACTATTTCCAATCCTTGAAACTCGAAGGCGCCAAAGCCGCCATTGCCGACAAGGTGGTGCGCGAAATCGGCAACCGCCTGAAATTCCTCAACGATGTGGGCCTGAGTTATTTGAGTCTGGACCGCAGCGCCGAGACGCTCTCGGGCGGCGAGGCCCAGCGTATCCGCCTGGCCAGCCAGATCGGCTCAGGCCTCACGGGCGTGATGTACGTGCTGGACGAACCCAGCATCGGCCTGCACCAGCGAGACAACGATCGCCTGGTCGACACCCTCAAGCACCTGCGCGACATCGGCAACAGTGTGCTGGTGGTCGAACACGACGAAGACATGATCCGCGCCGCCGACCATGTGATCGACATGGGCCCGGGTGCGGGCATCCATGGCGGGCGCGTGATGTCGCAGGGCACACCAGCGCAGGTGCAGGCGGATGCCGACTCGCTCACGGGCCAGTACCTCTCGGGCACGCGGGGCATCGCGGTGCCGAAGAAGCGCGCATCCTGGCTACCGGTCGAAGGCGGCCCGCCCGGCGACACGCAGCGCCTGCGCATCACCGGCGCGCGCGGCAACAACCTGAAAGGCGTGGATGTCGACATCCCGGTGGGTCTCCTGACCTGCGTGACCGGTGTCTCGGGCTCAGGCAAGTCCACGCTCGTGAACGACACGCTCTATGCGGCGGTGGCGCGCGAGCTCTATCGCTCCCACGACGAGCCCGCGGCGCATGACGCGATCGAAGGCATCGAGCACTTCGACAAGGTGATCAATGTCGACCAATCCCCCATCGGCCGCACCCCGCGCAGCAACCCGGCCACCTACACCGGCCTGTTCACCCCGATCCGCGAGCTGATGGCCGACACGAACATCGCCAAGGAGCGCGGCTACGGCCCGGGGCGTTTCTCCTTCAACGTGGCGGGCGGACGCTGCGAGGCCTGCCAGGGCGACGGCGTGGTGAAGGTGGAAATGCACTTCCTGCCCGATGTCTACGTGGCCTGCGATGTGTGTCGCGGCCAGCGGTATAACCGCGAGACCTTGGAAGTGACCTGGAAAGGCAAGAACATCGCGCAGCTCCTGGCGATGACGGTGGAAGACGCCCACGAATTCCTCAAGCCCGTGCCCGCGATCGCGCGCAAGCTGCAGACGCTGCTCGATGTCGGCCTGTCGTACATCCAGCTCGGGCAGGCCGCCACCACGCTCTCGGGCGGCGAGGCGCAGCGCGTGAAGCTGGCGCTCGAACTCTCCAAGCGCGACACCGGCCGCACCCTCTACATCCTGGACGAACCCACCACCGGCCTGCACTTTGCCGACATCGATCTGCTGCTCAAGGTGCTGCACCAGCTGCGTGATGCGGGCAACACCATCGTGGTGATCGAGCACAACCTCGATGTGATCAAGACCGCCGACTGGCTGATCGACATGGGACCCGAGGGCGGCTCGGGCGGGGGCATGGTGGTCGGGGTGGGGACGCCCGAAGACCTCGCGGGCAATCCGCAAAGCCACACGGGTCGGTACCTGCAGCGGTACCTCTGAGGCCGCCTCAGCCCCGCGCCGCCTGCAACAGATCGCGCGTCTTCATCGCCTCGCGCCGGGCCGCCTGCGCGAAATCCTCGCCCGACGAGGCGTAAAGAATCGCCCGAGACGAATTCACCGCGATCGGTGCATCGGCGCGCCAGCCGGCCTTGACCGTGGCCACCGCATCGCCGCCTTGAGCGCCCACGCCGGGAATCAGCAGCGGCACATGGGGCGCCACCTGACGCACCCGCTCGATCTCGGCGGGATAGGTCGCACCCACCACCAGACCGAGCTGGCCGTTGAGATTCCAAGGCCCCTGGGCCAGCTTGGCCACATGCTCGTAAAGCAGTGGCTCGCCAGGCACCGAGGACAGGCGCTGGTTCTGCAGATCATCACCACCGGGGTTGGAGGTACGACACAGCAGAAAGGCGCCCTTGCCCTCGTACTTCAGATAGGGCTGCACCGAATCGAACCCCATGAAGGGCGAGAGCGTCACCGCGTCCGCGCCATAGCGCTCGAAGGCCTCGCGCGCGTATTGCTCCGCGGTCGACCCGATGTCGCCGCGCTTGGCGTCCAGGATCACCGGCACATGCGGAATGTTGCGTCGCAGGTGCGCCATCAATTGTTCGAGCTGGCCCTCGGCGCGGTGGGCCGCGAAGTAGGCGATCTGCGGCTTGAAGGCGATGGCCAGATCGGCGGTGGCGTCGGCGATCCGCGCGCAGAAGTCGTAGATGCGGCTGGCATCGCCCTTGAGCGTGGCCGGAAAGCGCGAAGGTTCCGGGTCCAGGCCCACGCACAACATGGAGCCGTTGCGCCGCTGGGCGTCTTGCAGCATCTCGAGAAAAGTCATCGCCGAATTGTAAGGACGGCGCCCGGGGCGGGCAGGCACGCTGGCGCACGCGTGGGAGCAGCGACAATTCCATCCATGCTGACCTACCTCACCGTCCCCGTCACCCCCTTCGCCCAGAACTGCTCCCTGGTCTGGGACGACCAGACGAAGCAGGCCGCCGTCATCGACCCCGGCGGTGACCTCGACCGGCTCCTCGATGAAGTCCAGCGCCTGGGCCTGAAGCTCGAGCAGATCTGGCTCACGCACGCCCATATCGACCATGCCGGCGGCACCGGCGAACTGGCGCGACGCCTGGGCCTTCCCATCATCGGTCCGCACCCGGGCGATCAGTTTTGGATCGACGGCCTGCCCCAGCAAAGCGCGATGTTCGGCTTCGCGCCGGCCGAACTCTTCACACCCACGCGCTGGCTGCACGATGGCGACACCGTCACCCTGGGCGGTCACACGCTGAACGTGCGCCATTGCCCCGGCCACACACCGGGGCACGTGGTGTTTCATTCACCCGAACTGAAACGCGCCTTCGTGGGCGATGTGCTGTTCGCGGGCAGCATCGGCCGCACCGACTTTCCGCAGGGCGATCACGACACCCTGATCGCCAGCATCACGCAGCGCCTGTGGCCCATGGGAGACGACACGGTGTTCATTCCAGGGCACGGCCCTGAGAGCACCTTCGGCCGCGAGCGGCGCACCAACCCCTATGTCGGCGGCACCTGAGGACTGCCCCGGAATCAGGCGGGCGTAGTGATCTGATCGCAGGCATACAGCAGGCGATGGCATTCGTCCTGCGACAAGGCCGTGCGGCCGACGTAGTCTGGAAACATCTGCGCAGCCTGCTGCCGGGTCGCCAGAAGTGCCTCCACCACTTGGCTGGAACCGTCGGGTAAGCCCTCCATGGTTTGCGCCAGGACCCGAGCGGAGAACTGAGTCACCAACCAGCGAATCGCATGCAACGCGAGCGTTTCAATGCGTGAGGCCTGCTCCGAGGGCTTGAGCATCTGTTCGAGCGATTGCCACTTGGCGCCCAACGCCCAGGCGCGCTCGCCGACAAAATCCCGCAAGATCGCGACCGCCTGCGGCGCCAGCTCGCGGGCGACGGCTTTTTCCAACACCAGATATGTCGTGAAGTGATCGCGCACCACCTGCAGCAGGGCCTCCTGGGTCACATGGCGTCGCGGGATGAACAACACGGCGTAGGGCGAGGAAGCCAATGAGCGCGCCACCAGCTCGGCATCCCACACCGAATCCGGAAATTCGGATTCGACGAAACATCGGGAGAGACAGGCCCTGGCGCTGGCGGCGGCATCGCCTTCTTCAAAGCCTTTGAACCAGATCAAAAGCTCGTTCTCGAACCCCTCGGTGCGAAACACATTGGCACGCCCTGATATCGCCTTATCCAGCGAGAGCGCGCACAAGCTTCGATCGCGAAGGGGCTTCGGGACATGCCGCAGGACACTACCGCCCCAGTGATCGTTTTCAATCGCCTCGAGGCACAGCTCGCGCGTCTTGTACCTCTCGGGGATGAACTCGAAATTGGCCAAGGCACTGTGCTGGCCAGCCGCCGCCAGGATCTCGGGCGTGTGAAAACGGGCGGGCACTTTTTCCAGCAGCCCGAGGCTGTCGTCCTCGAGTAACTTGCACAGCAAGGCTCGCCCTTCGCCAGAGCCCCAGGCCTGCGCGTGCTCCCGATCGGTCATCACCTTGATCGACGACCAACCATCCTTGGCGATGATCTGCAGCAGGTACTTGCGGCGCAGGGCGGCACTGTTCACGGAACCCAGTTCCAGCGCTTGCCAGCTGTGCGTGTTGTCCAGTGCCACCTTCAGCAGCGCTTCATCCAGAAACTTGGCGGGCACGAACTTCAGCGCATTCGGAGCCTCCGGGCGAACGGCCTTTTTGCACATCTGCGCCGTCTTCAAAGCAGCAGGCACAAAGGCCAAGGCTGCGCCCTTGTTTGCGACCGCCGCATCGCACAGGGCCGCCGTACGAAGGGCCTTCGGCACGTGCTCGAGCGCTGCGCCATCGCCTCGCACAGCCTGCTCACAGACCTGGGCGGTGCGCAGCGCGCGAGGGACTTTGCCCAAGGATCCCGGCGCCTGCTTGACGTAGGCCAGCGCCTGCCGCTCGTTGCGCAGACCGCCTTTCAGGTAGGGGATCGGGTACAAGCCCGCATAGCCTCGGCCCTGTACCGCCAGCAGCTTGTCCACCAGCGTTTCGGTGCACAAGGAAGCCGGAATCCGCTTGGCCTGCTCGTACTGTTGGAGCAGAAACGCCACCAGCAGATCATCGTTCCACCAGGCCTTGGGGATGGCGCCGAGACCGGGGCCTGTGCGGCTTGCGAGCGGAATCAGGATCTCGTTGCGGCGCTTGGGATCCTTGCGCAGCGCCGGGTCGCCTTGGATGCGGCTCACCGCTTGCTGTAGCTGCTCGCCCGCCTCGTTGGCCGCCTGCTGTTCGACCGCCTTGCGGGCCTGCGCGGCTTGCTTGCGCCGCGCGTCCCAGTCGATCGTCTCGCCCGCGCGTGCGCGCTCGAGCAGTGACGCAGTCATGCCGTCGTAGTCCCACTCCCCGTCGTATTCGTCTTCGTCCTCGTCGTAGGGTTCGAAGAAGGCGCGCTCCTCGCCATCGCCCAGGTACGCCTCGCCGACCTTGCGGCCCTGCGCAAACACCGCCGCACCGGCAAAGGCGGGGCCTTCCTCCACGTAATGCAGCTCGAAGCCAAGGTCGGGATAGCGAGCGGCCAGGTCCTCGACCAGCTGCGGCCGCGGGTTCCAGGCCGTGTCAAAGCGGTAGACCAGGTCTCGTCCGTCGACCTCGAGCTCCCCGGTGCTGCGCTCGTCACGCGCGTCCCAGGTGTGGGGGATCACGCCCGCCAGTTTCGTCCAGTCGAAGGCAGCCGAAGGCGATCCGATCGCCCAGGCGAACTGCGTCAGCCGTTTTTTCGTACCCTTGACGCGCAATGTGTTGTAGACCCAGTTCGGCATGCTGTTTGTCCGTTAAAGCAACAAAAGGGGGCACAGGACGCATCGGCCTGGCGACGCCTTCGACCCGGCGGTGAATGTAGCTCAGCGCCGCGCCGCCGCCTGCTCGTACAGCCCCTGCACGCGCGGCACGTTCTCCTGCAGGCGCGCGATGCGCTCGGGTCCCCTCGGGTGGGTCGAGAGGAAGGCGGGGCCGCCGCTGCCCCCGGAGGCGCGCCCCATCTTTTCCCACAGGCTCACCGCCGACTGCGGCCGGTAGGCGCCGCGCGCGGCCAGCTCCAGACCGACCAGGTCGGCATCGATCTCGTCGTCGCGGCTGAAACGCAGCGTCAGCAGCTGCGTGCCCACATCGGCGGCGATGCTTCCGAGCTGGCCCAGCCCCAGCACCTGCGACAGCACCGACAGGCCGATGCTGGTGCCCTGGGACTTGGCGATGCGCGCGCGCGCGTGTTCGCGCAGCGCGTGCGCCATTTCGTGGCCCATCACCATCGCGGCTTCGTCGTCGGTGAGTTCGAGCTGATTCAGGATGCCGGTGAAGAAGGCGATCTTGCCCCCAGGCATGCAAAAGGCGTTGATCTGCTTGCTGCCGATCAGGTTGATCTCCCAGCGCCAGCCGCGTGCGCGGTCGTTCCAGCGCGCGGCGTAGGGCACCAGATCCTGCGCGATATCCCGCAGGCGTTTCAACTGCGGATGCCCCTCGGGCGCAAGCGCGCCCTGCTGGCGGGCCTGCGCGATCATCTGGCTGTATTGCTGTCCGGCCGCCGCTTCGAGTTCACCGGCGGGCACCAGATTGCGCAGGCGCGACGCTTCGTCCACCTGCACCTGCGCGAGGACGGGCGCCGCTGCGGCCGCACCCGCCGCGAGCAGGAAGGCGCGGCGCGGCATCCAGCGATGACTCGATGGCGGGTGGAGAGACTCGGCGGCACCGGGGGCGCCGTAGCAGGCCAGGCACATATCAGGCTCCGCCGGGGGACGGCGAGTACACGCAGTGACGAGCGTGGGGGTACATACCCACCATGATAATGACGCTCACCCATGGCACCCACAGAGACCCCTTCCCCGCCGCCGCCATCCGGCGGCCCCGAGAAAAACGCCACTGACACGCGCGAGCCCCCCCGTGGCCTCGCGGGCTGGCTCGCCGCGCTGCGCGTGTACCTCGAGCCCGCCACCCTGCGCATGCTGTTCCTGGGTTTCTCGGCAGGCCTGCCCCTGCTGCTGGTCCTGGGCACCCTGGGCTTTCGCCTGCGCGAGGCAGGTATCGACCGCGCCACCATCGGCTATCTCTCCTGGGTGGGACTGGCCTATGGTTTCAAGTGGGCCTGGGCTCCGCTGGTCGACCGCCTGCCCCTGCCTCTGATCACACGCGCGCTGGGTCGCCGTCGCAGCTGGCTGCTGCTGTCGCAACTGGCCATCGCGGGCGGCCTCGTGGGCATGGCCCTCAACGACCCGAAGCTGCAGCTGCAGGCGGTGGTGATATGCGCCCTCGTGGTGGCCTTCGCGTCGGCCACGCAGGACATCGCGCTGGACGCGTTTCGCATCGAATCCGCCGGTACCGAGCGCCAGGCCGCCCTGGCCGCGGCCTACCAGAGCGGGTACCGCCTGGCCATGATCTGGGCAGGTGCGGGCGTGCTGTGGATCGCCGCGCGCGCGGAGGTGGCTAACGCCGCCGCCTACCAGCACGAAGCCTGGCAGGCGGGCTATCTGGCCATGGCCGCTTCCATGGGGGTCGGGGTGCTCACCGTGCTGCTCTCGCCCGAGCCCGCGCACCGCGCGCTGCCCCCGGCACGCAGCCTCGCGGCCTGGGTGCGCGAAGCGGTGCTGGAGCCCTTTGCCGACTTCCTTCGTCGCTACAGGGGTCAGGCCGTCCTCGTGCTGGCCCTCATTGCCGTCTATCGCATCAGCGACGTGGTCATGGGCATCATGGCCAACCCGTTCTATGTCGACATGGGCTTCACCAAGAGCGAAGTGGCCGCCGTCACCAAGGTCTACGGGGTCATCATGACCCTGGTGGGTGCCTTTGTCGGCGGCGTGCTGGCGTTGCGCCTGGGCGTGATGCGGGTGCTGATGCTGGGTGCGGTACTCAGTGCCGGCACCAACCTGCTCTTTGCCTGGCTGGCCTCACGCGGGCACGACGTGCAGGCCCTGGTCTTTGTGGTGTCCGCCGACAACCTGGCCTCGGGCATCGCCTCGGCGGCCTTCATCGCCTACCTCTCGGGCCTGACCAACGTGAGTTATTCGGCCACGCAGTACGCGCTCTTTAGCTCGATCATGCTGCTGGCCCCCAAGTGGTTGGCGGGCTTCTCGGGCGAGTATGTGGACCACTTCGGCTATCCAGGATTCTTCCTGGCCACCGCTGCCCTGGGCGTGCCGGTGCTGCTGCTGGTGGCCTTGGCCTCGCGGGTGAAGGCGCGCAGCGCCTGACCCCCGCGGCCGGGCGCGCTCAGTGCCCGCCGCCGAAATGCTCGCCGGCCTTGAGCCGGTACACCGTGCCGCAGTAGGCGCAGCGCGCCTCGCCGGTGCGGGCCACGTCCAGGAAGATGCGCGGGTGGCCGTTCCACAGCTTCATGCCGGCCTTCGGGCTGGGGCAGAAGACGCCGCCATTGCCATTGAGGTCCTTGGCGAGCAGCTCGACGACGGTGTCCTGCTTCGAAGCGGAGACAGTCATGTGCGCCCTCCTCAGACCAGGGTGAGCCAGTGGGCGTACTTGGGGTTGCGCCCGTTCACGATATCGAAGAAGGCCGCCTGGATCTTCTCGGTGATCGGACCGCGCGAGCCGGCGCCGATCTGTACGCGATCAAGTTCACGGATCGGGGTGACTTCAGCGGCGGTGCCGGTGAAGAAAGCTTCGTCAGAAATATAGATTTCGTCGCGGGTGATCCGCTTTTGCACGATCTCGATGCCCAGGTCCTGGCAGATGTGGAACACGGTGTTGCGCGTGATGCCGTTGAGCGCGCCAGCCGACAGGTCGGGCGTGTAGACCTTGCCGTCCTTGATCACGAAGATGTTCTCGCCCGCGCCCTCGCTCACGAAGCCCGAGGTATCCAGCAGCAGGGCCTCGTCATAGCCATCGTCGGTGGCTTCCATGTTGGCGAGGATGGAGTTGGTGTAGTTGCTCACCGCCTTGGCCTGCGTCATGGTGATATTGACGTGGTGGCGGGTGTAGCTGGAGGTTTTGACGCGGATGCCGCGCTTCATGCCCTCTTCACCCAGGTAGGCGCCCCATTCCCAGGCGGCCACCATCAGGTGGATGCTGTTGCCTTTGGGGGACACGCCCAGCTTTTGCGAACCGATCCAGATCAGGGGGCGCAGGTAGCCGCTTTCCAGCTTGTTGGCGCGCACCACGGCGCGTTGCGCCTCATTCACCTGCTCCTTGGTGTAGGGGATGTTCATACGCAGGATCTTGCCGCTGTTGAACAGGCGGTCGGTGTGCTCCTGCAGGCGGAAGATGGCGGTGCCCTTGGCGGTCTTGTACGCCCGCACTCCTTCGAACGCGCCGCAGCCATAGTGCAGGGTGTGGGTCAGGACGTGGATCTTGGCGTCGCGCCACTCCACCATCTCACCATCCATCCAGATCTTGCCGTCGCGGTCGGCCATGCTGGGAACAACGCTCATTTTTCTTCCTTTGGCGGTCGGAATACCGAAACCGCGATTTTAGTCGGCGGACGGGCTCGTGGCCGGCGCTTCGCCTTCGGCCGGGCGCACCAGGTCCCAGGCCGCCAAACGGCCGTTGGCAAACGTGCAGGTCACCTGCGATCCGCCCGTATCGCTCCAGCGAAAGACCTCGGGCTGGGCGTCGGGCTCGGAGCGCAGCTCGCCCAGGGCGCGGGTCAGGGCAATCACCTTGAGCAGCGGCATGCCAGCCTGCAGCTTGGCATTGAGCATGACCGCGCTGGCCACATAGCCCACCGGCCGGTCGGCCGCCTGTTTGAGCACGTGCATCAGGCGGGTGAAATGCAGCAGCACCCACATGACGATGCCGCCGCCGGCCACCGCGATACCGGCCCACCCGTAGGCGCGCCAGGCTGCAGCGACCAGGACCACGCCCGCCACGGGCACGAAGATTCTTTGCCAGTTCATGGGGCGCGATTGTCGGCGATAGACCCCGACCTGAAGCGACGCATCGCCCTCAGGCCAATCCCCGCACCACCTCCATCGCCTCCTCGATGCGGTCCACCGCGTGGATGGTCAACCCCTCGAGTTCCCGGCTGCCTTTCTTGGGGGCGTTGGCGCGCGGCACCACCGCCACCGAGAACCCCAGCTTGGCCGCCTCGCGCAAACGCTCCTGTCCGCGCGGCGCCGGGCGCACCTCGCCGGCCAGGCCCACCTCACCAAAAGCGATGAAGCCCTTGGGCAGGGCCCGCCCGCGCAGCGAGGATGTGATGGCCAGCATCACCGACAAATCGGCCGCCGGCTCGCTGATACGCACACCGCCCACCGCGTTGACGAAGACATCCTGGTCGTAGCAGGCCACGCCCGCATGGCGATGCAGCACCGCCAGCAGCATGGCCAGGCGATCGCGCTCCAGACCCACCGACAGGCGCCGCGGACTGGGACCGCCGGTGTCCACCAACGCCTGGATCTCCACCAGCAGCGGGCGCGTTCCCTCCAGCGTGACCAGCACGCAGCTGCCTGGCACGGGCTCGGCATGCTGGGACAGGAAGATGGCGCTGGGGTTGGCCACGCCCCGCAGGCCTTTTTCGGTCATGGCGAAGACGCCAATCTCGTTGACCGCGCCAAAGCGGTTCTTGATGGCGCGCACCAGGCGAAAGCTCGAGTGCGTGTCGCCCTCGAAATACAGCACCGTGTCCACCATGTGCTCCAGCACGCGCGGTCCGGCCAGCGCGCCTTCCTTGGTCACATGGCCCACCAGGATGATGCAGGTACCGCTGGCCTTGGCCGCGCGCGTGAGGTGGGCCGCGCATTCGCGCACCTGGGCCACCGAGCCGGGGGCGGAGGTGAGCTGGTCGGAGTACACCGTCTGGATGGAGTCGATCACCGCCACCGCCGGCTGCGTCGATGCGAGCGTGGCCAGAATCTTCTCCAGGTTGATCTCGGCCTGCACCTTCACCTGCGACTGCTCCAGCCCCAGGCGGCGCGAACGCAGGGCCACCTGCGCGCCTGACTCTTCGCCCGTCACGTACAGCGTGGATACCTGCGCGCGCTGCAAGCCGTCGAGCGCCTGCAGCAGCAGCGTGGACTTGCCGATGCCCGGGTCGCCGCCCATCAGCACCACGCCGCCCTCGACGATGCCGCCTCCGAGCACGCGGTCCAGTTCGTCGATGCCGGTGGGCGTGCGTGCCACGTCGGCCGCCTCGATGTCGGCCAATACCGCCACGGGCGCCGACTTGGCCAGCGCCGCGAAACGATTCTTGGCGGGCGCGGAGGCGCCTTCAGCCACGCTCTCGATGAGGGTGTTCCAGGCTTCGCAGTGCGGGCACTTGCCGAGCCAGCGCGGGCTGGTGCCACCGCATTCGGTGCAGGTGTAGATCGTCTTTTCCTTGGCCATGCGCGATTGTCCCCAGAAAAGGCGGCGGGGCTCGGTCGGAGGCCTCCCGTAACATCGGGCCCCATGAAAGTCTGCATTTACGGCGCGGGGGCCATCGGAGGCTGGATCGGGGCCCGGCTGGCCCGCCAGGGCGCGCAAGTCAGCGCTGTGGCACGCGGCGCGACCCTCACGGCCCTCAAGAACAAAGGTCTGCGACTGGACATTCAAGGCGAACACATCGCCGTGCCCGTGCAGGCCAGCGAACACGCTGCCGACCTGGGCCCACAAGACCTGGTGGTGGTGGCCGTCAAGGCGCCCGCCATGGCCGCCGTGGCCGCTGGCATCGGTCCGCTGCTGGGGCCGGACACGATGGTGCTCACCGCCATGAACGGCGTGCCCTGGTGGTTCTTCGAGGGCTTCGGCGCACTGGCCGGCACCCGCCTGAAGGCCGTGGACCCCGACGGCGCAATCGCAAAGGCCATCCCCGCACGGCACATCCTCGGCAGCGTGGTGCATGCCAGCTGCGCGCTGGAAGGGCCGGGTCATGTGCGCCACCACTTCGGCAACGGCCTCATCGTGGGCGAGCCCTCGGGCCAGGCCACGCCGCGCGCGCAAGCGCTGGTGGACACCTTGCAGGCCGCCGGCTTTGATGCCACGCTCTCCGCGCAGATCCAGAAGGACGTCTGGTACAAGCTCTGGGGCAACATGACCGTCAACCCGGTGAGCGCGATCACCGGCGCCACCACCGACCTGATCATGGACGACCCGCTGGTGCGCGGCTTCATCTCACAGGTGATGCTCGAAGCACGCGAGATCGGTGCGCGCATCGGCATCCCCATCGCACAAGACCCCGAAGACCGCCACGCGGTCACACGCAAGCTCGGCGCCTTCAAGACCTCGATGCTGCAGGACGTGGAAGCCGGCCGGCCGGTGGAACTCGACGCCCTGGTGACCGTGGTGCAGGAGATCGGCCACCTGACAGGCGTTGCCACGCCCTGCACCGACGCCCTGCTGGGGCTGGCCCGCCTGCACGCCCGCCAACGCGGGCTGTACTGAACGTCGACGCATGAACACACCGGCACGCGCGCTCAGTGGCGCCGCTTTTGCCACCGTCTTGCTGGTGGCCCTCCTGATGGGTGCCAACCATGTGGCGGCGCGGATCGCCTTCAACCATGGCGTGGATGTCGCCACGGGCGTGCTGTTTCGAAGCGGCGGCACCGCGCTGGTGGTGCTGGTCATCGTGCTGGCCCAGGGCGTGCGCGCACAGGCCAGCGCGCGCCAGAAATGGGTGCTGGCCGGTATGGGCCTGATGATCGGCGTGCAAAGCCTGCTGCTGTATTCGTCGGTAGCGCGCCTGCCCGTGGCCCTGGCGCTGCTGGCCTTCAACACGTATCCCATTGCCGCCGCCCTGTGGTCCTGGGGCCTGTGGGGCCAGCGGCCCGAACGCGCGATCGCACTGGCAATGCCGGTGATCCTGGTCGGTCTGGCCCTGGCACTGGACGTGTTCGGCGCCGCCTCGGGCCTGGGCGCGAGCGGCCAGTGGGCGCGCATCGGAGCGGGCGTGGCCTTCGCGTTCGCCGCGTCAGCGGTCTTCGGCCTGACGCTGGCGCTCACGCAGCACGAGGTGGCGGGTATCGACGGGCGCGTGCGCACCACCGTGACCCTGTTCCTGGCCAGCGCGGTCGCCGTCGCGGTGATCCTGTCTCAGGGCGGGCCGCAACTGCCACAGGACGCCACTGGGTGGATGGGCCTGGCCGGCCTGACCGCGTTCTACGGCACGGCCTTCACCATCCTGTTCACTGTGCTGCCTCGGCTGGGGATCGTCGGAAATTCAGCCCTCATGAGCATTGAGCCGGTGTTTGCGCTGGTACTGGCCTGGCTGCTGCTGGATCAGGCCATCGCGCCGATGCAGCTGGTGGGCGCCTTGATCGTGGTGGGGGCCGTGGTGGCCCTGGGCATGCGCAAACGCTGAAGACGCGGGCGCAAGGCCCGGGCGCGCGCTCAGTCCGCGACCACCGGCACGCGCGGGGCCAGTGCGCACAGCAGCTCGTAGGACACCGTGCCGGCAGCGTGAGCCACTTCATCGACTGGCAGCACCGTGCCGCGCGACGCCCGGCCCCACAGCGTCACCTCGGTGCCGAAACCGGCCTCAGGTAGCTGCGAGATGTCCACCGCGATCATGTCCATGCTCACGCGCCCGATCGTGCGGGTGCGCTGGCCATCGACCAGCACCGGCGTGCCAGTGGGGGCATGGCGTGGATAGCCGTCGGCATAACCGCAAGCGACGATGCCGATGCGCATCGCGGCAGGCGCGGTGTAGCTGCTGCCGTAACCCACGGTGTCCCCCGCGGCCAGCTGCTGCACGCCCACCAGGCGCGAGGCCAGCGTCATCGTGGGTGCGAGCCCCCAGTGGGCGGCATCGTGCGCGGGGTGGTCCGGGGCGCTGCCATACAGCGCGATGCCGGGTCGGATCCAGTCGGCCCGCACCGCGAGGTCGTCGGCGAAGCGCAGGGCTGCGGCGCTGTTGGAGAGACTGCGTTCACCCGGCAGGTCGCGCGTGGCGTCACCAAAGGTGCGCACCTGGTGTGCGATCCCGCGCGGGCCGTCGGCGTCGCTGAAATGCGTCATGAGCGTGATTTCATCGACCTGCGGCAACGCGTTCAGGCGCGTCCAGGCCGCGCGGAACGCGTGGGGCGCAAAGCCCAGGCGGTTCATGCCCGAATTCATCTTCAAGAAGACGCGGTGGGGCGTGTGCGTCTTGTGCACCGCCAGCATGTCGATCTGCGCCTCGCAGTGCACCGTGTGCCACAGAGACAGGCGCGAACACAGTTCGAGGTCACGCGTGTCGAAGACGCCTTCAAGCAGCAGCACAGGCCCGCGCCAACCCAGAGCGCGCACGCGTTCGGCTTCGGCCAGATCAAGCAACGCGAATCCGTCGACACCACGAAAGGCTTCATAGACCCGCTCGAGACCATGGCCATAGGCATCGGCCTTGACCACACCCCAGACACGGGCATCGCCGGCAGCGGCGCGAAGGCGCGCAAGATTGGCGCGCAAGGCCTCGGTGTGGATGGTGGCCTGAATCGGACGGGGCATGAGAAAAGGGCGCAGCGGGAGAGGGATCTCACTCGAATTGTGGCACTACCCCGCGTGATATAACCGCCCGACCTTTTGGAGACAAGCATTTCACCGCGCATCGCCCTCGGGCGCGCGGCTCCTCACGCATGAAGCGCGGCTTTTACACCATCATGTCGGCGCAGTTCTTCTCGTCGCTGGCCGACAACGCGCTGTTCGTAGCCGCCGTGGAACTGCTCAAATCCGGCGGCGCGCCCGAATGGCAGCGCGCAGCGCTCGTTCCCATGTTCGCGCTGTTCTACGTGGTGCTCGCGCCCTTCGTCGGCGCCTTCGCCGACGCCTTACCCAAGGGGCGCGTCATGTTCATCAGCAACTCGATCAAGGTCGTGGGCTGCCTGATGATGCTGTTTGGCAGCCACCCGCTGCTCGCGTACGCGGTGGTGGGCCTGGGCGCTGCGGCCTACTCGCCCGCCAAGTACGGCATCCTCACCGAACTGCTGCCCGCCTCGCAGCTGGTCAAGGCCAACGGCTGGATCGAGGGTCTGACCATCGCCTCCATCATCCTGGGCATCCTGCTCGGAGGCACCCTGATCAGCCAGTCCGTGTCCGCGCCCCTGCTGGCCCTGGACCTGCCGCTCCTGACCACCGGCATCGACACCTCGCCCGAGGCCGCCATCGCCCTCCTGATCGCCGTTTACCTGCTGGCGGCCTGGTTCAACACCCGCATCCCGCTCACCGGTGTCGAGATGCGTCACATGCCGCGCAACCCGATGGCCCTGGTGCCCGATTTCTGGAGCTGCAATTCCCGCCTGTGGCGTGACAAGCTCGGTCAGATCTCGCTGGCCACCACCACGCTGTTCTGGGGTGTGTCGGGCAACCTGCGTTACATCATCCTGGCCTGGGCCGCGGCGGCCCTGGGTTACGGCACCACCCAGGCCTCGGCCCTGACCGGCGTGGTGGCCGTGGGCACTGCGGTCGGCGCGGTGGTGGCGTCGATGCGCATGCGCCTGGACATGGCCACCAGCGTCATGCCCCTGGGCATCGCGATGGGGCTGCTGGTGATCCTCATGAATTTCATCAGCAACGTCTGGCTCGCGGCGCCCTTCCTGATCCTGCTGGGCGCACTGGGCGGCTTCCTGGTGGTGCCGATGAACGCGCTGCTGCAGCACCGAGGCCACAACCTCATGGGCGCGGGCCGCTCCATCGCGGTGCAGAACTTCAACGAGCAGGCCTGCATCCTCGGACTGGGCGGGCTGTACGCCCTGTCCACCGGCGTGGGCATGTCGGCCTTTGGCGCCATCACCGGCTTCGGTCTCATCGTCGCGAGCGCGATGTGGCTGATCAAGCGCTGGCATGCGCGCAACCTCGTGAAGCACAAGATCGAGGTCAACCGCCTCCTCGATATCGCTCGCCACGACAACCTGCATGGTTGATCCCGGCACCCTGCGGCCGGCCCTGGCCCTGCTGGCCAACGCCTTCGTCTGGGGCGTGTCCTGGTGGCCGTTTCGCGAACTCGAATCCCAGGGCCTGCATCCCCTGTGGGCTACATCCGGCATCTATGCCCTCACCATCGTCGCGATGCTGGCCTGGCGCCCCGGCGTGCTGCGACAGTGCGTGGGCCATCCGATGCTGTGGCTGCTGGCCGCTGTCGCCGGCCTGACCAACGTGGGCTTCAACTGGGCCGTCACCATCGGTGACGTGCTGCGAGTGGTGCTGCTGTTCTACCTGATGCCCGCCTGGTCGGTGCTGCTGGCATGGCCCCTGCTGGGCGAGCGGCCCACGCCGGCCGGCGTGCTGCGGCTGGTGCTGGCGCTGGCGGGCGTGATGGTGGTGCTCGACGCGGGCAGCGCCGGCTGGCCCGTGCCCCGCAGCGGCGCCGACTGGCTGGCGCTGATGGCGGGCTTCTGCTTTGCGTTCACCAATGTGCTGCTGCGCAAGATGGAACAGGTGCCTGCGCCCGCGCGCGTGATGGCCATGTTCGCGGGCGGCGCAGCACTGGCGGCCGCCACAGCGGGCATCGGCCTGGCGCAGGGCCTGATCGCCGCACCGCAGATGCAGGCCAGCGGCCTGCCGGTGGCCCTGCTGCTGGGCGTCGCCTTCCTCCTGGGCAATGTGGCCCTCCAGTACGGCGCGGCCCGCCTGCCGGCGCACACCACCGCACTGATCATGCTGTCCGAGGTGGTGTTCGCCAGCGTCTCGTCCGTTGCCCTGGGCGCGGCCACGCTCACGCTGCACACGGCGGCCGGCGGCGCGCTCATCCTTGCGGCAGCGGTGTGGTCGGCCTGGCCGCAGCGGCGCGAAGCCAGCGCACAATAAGCGGATGACTGCTGCCTCCATTTACGACTTCGACGTCGAACGGATCGATGGCCAGCCGGTGTCGCTCGCGCAGTACCGCGACCAGGTGATGCTGATCGTCAATACCGCCAGCGCCTGCGGCTTCACGCCGCAGTTCGCGGGCTTGCAGGCCCTGCACGCCACCTATGGCGCGCGCGGGCTTGCGGTGCTCGGGTTTCCATGCAACCAGTTCGGCAAGCAGGACCCGGGCAGCAACGAATCCATCGGGCAGTTCTGCCAGCGGAATTACGGCGTGGACTTCCCGATGATGGCCAAGATCGACGTCAACGGTGATGCCGCCACGCCCCTGTATCGGTGGCTCACCGCGCAGGCGCCGGGCGTGCTGGGCACGCGTGCGATCAAGTGGAACTTCACCAAGTTCCTGGTCGGGCGCGATGGCCGCGTTATCCGCCGCTATGCGCCGATGCACGCACCGGCCACGCTGGCGCGCGACATCGAGGTGGCGCTGGGCCGCTGAGGCCCAGCGCCGCTCGCGCCGACCCTCGCCACACGCGTCCTCACGCGCCTACACGCGCCCGAACGCGCTCCCACGCGCTCACCTCCCGCACCCCCGCACGCCTTGCGCGCACGCGCCGGCAGCCTCGCGGGGTTCTGACCGATCGCAGTTTCACGCCTGGAATCACTGCCATGACCCCTGCACCCGCCCCGCGCAAACCACTCACCCTGCACCGCCTGCGCGCGATGCATGAGGCCGGCGAGAAGATCACCATGCTCACCTGCTACGACGCGAGCTTCGCGCACCTGCTCGATGACGCGGGGGTGGACTGCCTGCTGGTGGGCGACTCCCTGGGCATGGTCGTCCAGGGCCGGGACACCACGGTGCCGGTCACGCTGGACGACATGGCCTACCACGTGGCCTGCGTGGCACGCGGCAACCGCAGCGCCTGGGTGATCGGCGACCTGCCCCATGGCAGCTACCACGCCTCGCCCGCGCAGGCCCTGGCCAGCGCAGTGACGCTGATGCAGGCCGGTGCGCAGATGGTCAAGCTCGAAGGCGGCGGCTGGACGGCCGAGACGGTGCGCTTCCTGTCGGAGCGTGGCGTTCCGGTCTGCGGCCACCTGGGCCTCACGCCGCAGTCGGTGCATGCGCTGGGCGGCTGGCGCGTGCAGGGGCGTGACGAAGCCGGCGCGACCACGATGCTGCGGCATGCGCGCGAGCTGCAGGACGCGGGGGCCGCGATGCTAGTGCTGGAGCTCGTGCCGGCCACCCTGGGCGAGCAGGTCACACAGGCGCTGCACGTGCCCGTCATCGGCATCGGCGCGGGGCCGGCCTGCAGCGGGCAGGTGCTGGTGCTGCACGACATGCTGGGCCTCTCGCGCGGCAAGCCGGCGCGCTTCGTGCGCAATTTCATGGACGGCGCGTCGGGCGTACCCGACGCCCTGCGCGCCTACGTGAATGCGGTGAAGGCCGGGCGCTTTCCCGAGGTGCCCGCACACACCTACTGAATTAAAAAAACAACCCAGCAACACGATCAGGGAGATCATGAACATCATCCACACCCCCGGCGAATTGCGGGCCGCACTGGCCCACGCGCAACGCCCCGCCTTCGTCCCCACCATGGGCAACCTGCATGCGGGCCACCTGGCCCTGGTGAAGCGGGCGCGCGCACACGGCGACCTCACCGTCGCGAGCATCTTCGTGAACCGGCTGCAGTTCCTGCCGCATGAAGACTTTGATCGCTACCCGCGCACGCTGCAGGCCGATTGCGCGCAACTGGCCGCCGCGGGCTGCGACATCGTGTTCGCCCCCGACGAAGCCACGCTCTACCCCGAGCCCCAGGGCTACAGGGTGCAGCCGCCCCCGGCCCTGGCCGACATCCTCGAGGGCGAGTTCCGCCCCGGCTTCTTTGGCGGGGTGTGCACCGTGGTGATGAAGCTCCTGGGTTGCGTGCAGCCTCGCGTCGCGGTGTTCGGCAAGAAGGACTACCAGCAGCTGCGCGTGGTGCAGGGCCTGGTGCGGCAGTTCAACCTGCCGATCGACATCGTGGCGGGCGAGACGCAGCGCGCCGACGACGGCCTGGCGCTGTCTTCGCGCAACGCCTACCTCTCGCCGGCGGCGCGGATGGAGGCTGCGCAACTCGCGTCGGAGTTACGGCGAGTAGCGGAGGCGCTGCGCGCGGGCCGGCGCGATTTCGCGGCCCTGGAGGCGCAGGCCCTGGACACGCTGCGCCAGCGCGGGTGGCAGCCCGATTACTTCACGGTGCGGAAGCAGCAGGACCTGCTACCACCGGGCGAAGACGCAGGCGCGCGCCTGGTGGTGCTGGCTGCGGCACGCCTCGAAAGCACCCGCCTGATCGACAACGTCGAGATCACGGCCGCCTGAAATTGTGCCCCGCTGTGCACACCAACGATATCCGGGCCATCAACAACGGATGTTTGAATCGGCTTTGCGTTGCCATATGGAGCCATCAGTGATCTTGGGCTGCGATTCGTCGGCTTGGAAGGCCTGGCTCAGGCTTTTGAGAATTGCGACCAAAAGTCAAGCCTGATAGGCTGTGTTTCCTATATCAAGTAATTCGCCAAGTAATTGGGGTTGAATCAGCCGTGGATTTTGGGCGCCGAGAAACAAGCCTGCATCCATTGACTCCTTCGACACCCGACATGACCTTTCGCGATTGCTCAAAACCTGATCTGAGGCTTCGGCCCGATGACGGGTTGTCAAGCCAGATCTGAAACGGATGCATCCGATCAACGTGTCGAATTCCCCCATCTGTCCGCATTGCTCCCAACCGATCCTGTTCAGCCGGCGTCGGGCGTGCTTCTACTGCGACGAATGCCAACTTGAATTTGAACCGGAAAGGTTTTCCGATTCGACAGCCCCGTCGGCACCAGCTTCCAGAGGTCGTGTATTTCTGAGCTATGGTCACGATCCGGTAAGTACAGACCTCGTTAGCCGATTCGAGCGCGACCTTCGTGCAATTGGGTGGGATCCTTGGCTGGATCGTTCGGAAATCCGTTTTGGCGATGATTGGCGCCGGCAGATTACCAAGGGTATTCATGAGAGTCAGCACGTCCTGGCTTTCCTTTCAGCACATTCCACGCGAAAACCCGGCGTTTGCCGACAGGAAATCGCGATTGCCCTCGGGCCGGGCATGGGTCATGTCTACACGGTACTCGTGGAGGCACCGAGCAAGGTAAGTCCGCCGCTGATCATCAGTCACCTGCAGTGGCTGGACATGCAGCAGTGGCAAGAACTGCGCGACCATCAACCGGATGCGGCGGAGGCTCTCTACCAGGACAGCTTGTCCAGGATCGTTGAAGTTCTCGAGCGGAACAAGCCTTTTAGTGGCGACATCGAGGACCTACGGCGGTGGCTGAAGCCGTGGGACAGCACTTCCGATTTGATTGCACTTGAAAGAGGCTTCACTGGGCGCCGCTGGTTGCTTGACGGGCTCGTCGATCCGCCGCCGTCGGGAAGCGCTACGCAGGACGATCCCGATCCGGGCGAAATCGAGCGGTGGCGCCAAGATCTATCGGGGCCCAGTGTCTTCTGGATTTCTGCCGGACCTGGCTGGGGCAAATCGGCGGTTGCTGCCCGCCTGGCCCACTCGGCACGTTCGCATGTGATGGCTGTGCACGTGTGCAGGTATGACCAACCATCGACCCGCGATGCGCGAGTGGCCATCCGGTCCATTGCGTTCCAAATGGCCACCCAGCTTGGCGATTACCGCGAGCAACTGGTTCGCATGGCGCACGACCAAGTTCCACTCGAGGACATGAATGCGAGCGAGATGTTTGCAAAGCTCCTCTCAAACCCGCTGGCCTACATGGTGGGAGGACAAGATGACACGGATGGTCGCCGCTTGATCGTCATTGATGGATTAGATGAAAGTATCGAATCGGGGAAATCCGAATTGATGACCCTCATTGCCAGCGAATTTCGCAGGCTGCCACCGTGGCTGGGGCTTGTTGTCACCAGCCGGCCGGAAGCTCCGATCCGGCGGCAATTGGGATCGTTCGGTGTGAGGCATCAGGCAGAAAATGACCCGAGAAATCGGCGAGATCTAGCGGAATACATCCGGTTCTGGCTGGATGGTCTTGATCTGGCAGACGGGCAACGGCGCGATGCGCTTGATAGCGTTCTCCAAGCATGTGATGGGATGTTCCTCTACTTGAGCAAGCTAAAGGAGGCCGTCGCGGCAGGGCTCATCCAAGTTGATCAATTGAGTGACCGCTCGAGACTGCCCCGAGGGCTCGGTGAGCTGTATGAACGATGGTTCTCGGATCGATTCAGGAGCGGGGCCAATTACGCAAATCTTCACCGACCGGTTCTCGAGCTTGCGCTTGCGGCACGCGAGCCAATCTCTACTGAATTGATGGAGGAGGTACTCGGTTGGGATGCCTACAAACTGCGAGAGGCCCTCGAGCCTTTGGGCTCCCTGTGTCGCGCTCAAGCTGGCGTAGTTAGCCTCTTCCACAAGAGTCTGTCCGACTGGCTGGGTGATTCAGTCGCCAGCGGAGCGTTTCATGCGAATCCCAGCGCTGGACACCAGCGCCTCGCCGCGTGTCTCAAGACAAAATTTTCTACAGATCCCGCACTCAAATCCGTCTGGCCCGACTATTTGCTGCTTCACGGCGCAGCTCATGCGGCTCTTATGCAAGACCCCAAGCTCGGGGCGAGATTCCTGACTGCTCAATTCCAAAGCGGGGCGGCGAATCGATTGCTTCCAGGACCCCTGCGAATCGCGATTGATACCTACCTTCACGCCTTGAAGCAATGTGATGCCCTAGTGCTTGATGCAATCGACAGCAAGCACCTTGCTGAACTGATCTCCAGGAGCGACACAAGGGACGCTGTCGCACCTGTTTGTGATCTTCTGATTGGGCGCAAGTCGGATTGGGAGAGCGCTTTCGAAGCCAACCCGCTAGACAGCCGGGGGGCCACGTGGGTATTTGCCTCCCGATGGGCCTTGGCAACACTTGCGATGCACAAGGAGGTGGCTCAAAGGTCAATGGCAACTATCCGGGACGTAGCCATTGCACCATCTCACCCTCTGAATCTGCCGGCTGCATACGCCTTCAAATACGTTGGGCTGAACCGGCCTGAATGGCTCAGCGCTGAATTGCTGGCGCCGCTCTGTAAGAGTTGGACTTATTCAAGACTTGTCGCAACAAGCTTGCTGCAACAACTGGCACTCAAAGGCGTCGACCTGACTGCACTGGTGCCCTGGGAGGAATTCTGGAATCCACCATGGCAGTACAACCGCAACGAACTCGACCTTCTTGCCGCAGCTCTCAAATGGAGAGGTTTCGCTAGCCCGATCACGCCACGCCCCCAGACTAGTCGCTTGATGAACTCATTGGCGCACCAACAGGAGAGACTGCTGGAGCAGGAGGGTCTCACATATGCCCAACGAAAAGCAGTTGAATTTTTCTGGGATGCGGGCTCTGATCCTGACCGATGCCTCGAGTTGCTGGCAGCGCTGGATGCCTCTGGCACTTCGAGAGAAATACTCGACATGTATCTCCGATCGCCAATTTTTGAGGCGATGGAAGTGGCTGCTGGTGTGGTGGCGAATCGGTTGAATGAGTTTTCCGGCGACTTGAGCAGCTTGCTCAAGCTGGCTGATCCAAACAGTGATTACGCCTGGGGGGCCTTCATAGCCGGAACCAAGGCCTCAATCGCCTCCAATGCGACCGATACCTTTTTATCTTTGGTCAAAACCTACGGAGCCGCCCCCGACCCGTGGTGCAGAGGCCTGTCGGCTAACTATCTGGCCAAGTGGTTGCGGGATGCGAGCGAGACTGTTCGCATGAAGACCATTGTCGAGAATGAAGAACTGCTGGTCCGGCTGCTGCATGATCACGATATTTGGCCGGTCCAGGAGGTATTTCATGCCTTGCAGGAGTTCTCCGACTCGCTGATGGCCCAAGGAATCAACTGGCACAAACAATTTGCTGTGGAGACTGCGCCTCTGGTTTCCCTGGTATCCAATTGGCAGGAGAAAAGCTGTGGCTGGGCGGAATTCGAGGCCGCCGCAACGCGAGCCAAGGCGCTTCGTTCTTCTGCGCCTGAATCATGAAGTCAGTGTCTTCCGTTTGCGACCCGTCATCGACCGCCGGCGCTTATCGGGAGGGTCATCTTTTTCGAACGACTAGCGACCGGAATTGACAGGGGCGTTATCAAAAGCTGGCCAAGCACGTCTTTATCGACAATGACGAAGCCGCGAGATCTTTGACGGAGCAGCTCACCGCTTGAGGAGTCGATCTCGCCATTGAATTCACCTAAATTTGACGTGCATGAGCGCGAGGTACAGGGGCCTCGTCACCCATGCACGCGGCAGCCGCAGCGGCGCTTCAGGCCAGGGCCGCGTCCAGCACCTCCACCCAATGACGCACCGGCGTGCCGGTGCCGCCTTGCAGGTGGGTGATGCAACCGATGTTGGCCGAGACGATGGCCGTCGGCTGCAACTCGACCAAGTGGCCGAGCTTGCGGTCACGCAGGGCCTGCGCGGTGTCCGGCTGCAGCACCGAGTAGGTTCCTGCCGAACCGCAGCACAGATGCGATTCACTGGCCGCCACGCGCACGGCGAACCCCAGGGCGCCCAGGTGCTGCTCCACGCCGCCACGCAGTTTCTGCCCGTGCTGCAGGGTGCAGGGCGGGTGGTAGGCGAGCACGCCTTCGGGTACCTTCACCTTGTCCTTCAAGGCCGGCACGAGGTCGGGAAGCAACTCGCTCAGGTCCTTCGTGAGTTCACTGATGCGGGCCGCCTTCGCAGCGTAGGCCGGGTCGTGCTGCAGCAGGTGGCCGTATTCCTTGACTGTCACCCCGCAGCCTGAAGCATTCATCACGATGGCCTCGACCTGGCCGCCCTCGACAGAGGGCCACCAGGCGTCGATGTTGGCGCGCATCTGGTCGCGCCCGCCCGCCTGGTCGTTCAGGTGGAATTTCACCGCGCCGCAGCAGCCCGCCGCGGGCGGGATCACGGCCTGAATGCCGGCCGCATCGAGCACGCGCGCCGTGGCGCTGTTGATGTTGGGCGCCATCGCCGGCTGCACGCAACCCGCGAGCATCAGCACCTTGCGCGCATGCGGGCGCGTCGGCCAGGACCCCGCGGGGCGCGCAGCGGGCACCTTGGCCTTCAGGGCCGGCGGCAGCAGGCCGCGCACCGCCTGCCCCAGTTTCATCGCGGGCGCGAACAAGGGCGAAGGCAGGCCTTCCTTCAATGCCCAGCGCAGCGCGCGTTGGGCCGCGGGACGCGGCACGCGTTCCTCCACGATCTGGCGACCGATGTCCACCAGGTGGCCATACTGCACGCCACTGGGGCAGGTGCTCTCGCAGTTGCGGCACGTGAGGCACCGGTCCAGATGCAGTTGGGTTTTCTCGGTCGGTGTTTCGCCTTCCAGCACCTGCTTGATCAGGTAGATGCGTCCGCGCGGGCCATCGAGCTCGTCACCGAACAACTGATAGGTGGGGCAGGTCGCGGTGCAGAAACCGCAATGCACGCACTTGCGCAAAATGGCCTCGGCCTCGCGACCTTCGGGCGTGTCCTTGAACTCGGGAGAGAGCTGGGTTTGCATGCGAGAAGCGGTGTCAGAAGTCGGGGTAGAGCCGGCCCGGGTTGAAGAGGCCGGCCGGGTCGAACTCGCGTTTGAGCTCGCGATGGATGCGGTCCAGGGGTGCGGGCAAGGGATCGAATCGGTTCATGCGCACCGCCCCGGCATCGCCCCCCTCGATGAACAGCGTGGCGCTACCGCCCACCGCCTGCACAGCGCGACGCAGGGCGGGGCCGGCCGCACGCTCGGCGCGGACCCAGCGCTGACCGCCGTGCCATTCCACATAGGGCGTGTCCGGCAGGTCCAGCACCGGCGCGGTCTGCGGCACCGACAGGCGCCACAGGTCTCGGCCGCCCCGCTCGGTGAACCAGGGCAGGCGCAGGTCGCGCGAAAGCGTCCAATCGGCGGCAGCCTCGGGCTGTCGCTCGCCACCCAAGCTGCGGCAGGCCGCTTCCACCGCGGCCATCGCACCGCGCAGGCGCAGGTACAGGGTGGGCACGCCTGCGTCCTCGACCCAGGCACTCGCATTCAGGGGCAGGGGCTGGCCGCCCCAGGCGTTCAGGCGCTGCAGCGCCTGCGCCTGCGTCATCTCAAAGCGCAGCGTGGCCTCGGCGGGTGCGATGGGCAGCACCTTCAGGCTCACCTGCGCGATCAGACCCAGCGTGCCCATCGACCCCGCCATCAGGCGTGAGACGTCGTAGCCCGCCACGTTCTTCATCACCTGCCCGCCGAACACCAGAACCTCGCCACGCCCGTTGACCATCGTGACGCCCAGCACGTAGTCACGCACCGAGCCCACACTGGCACGCGCGGGTCCCGACAGACCGGCCGCCACCATGCCGCCGACGGTCGACCCCGGACCCCAGTGCGGCGGCTCAAACGGCAGGCACTGGCCCTGGGCAGCCAGGGTGGCCTCGAGTTCGGCCAAGCAGGTGCCGGCCCGCACGGTGACCACCAGCTCGCTGGGCTCGTAGCTCACGATGCCGGTGAGGGAGGCGGTGGACAGGATCTCACCCGGCGTGCCCGGCTCGCCGTAGAAATCCTTGGTGCCGCCGCCGCGGATCCGAAGGGGCTGGCGCGCGGCGCCAGCGGCGCGTAGGCGGTGGATGATGTCTTGCAAGGCGGAATCCATGGGCTGCGATGGTACGCGCCAGCGGGACCCGCCGCCCAGCACCGGGATATCCGGTTCGCGCGGTAAATCCCGTCGCGAAGTGCGACCCTCCGTCGAAAGAACTACGCAGGGTCGTCAAGATATTGAGCCCGCGCGCCCCATGTGCGTGGCTACCATCCGCAGCCGATGCCACACGCGCCCTCCCCGGATGAACACGCACGCGCCGAGGGCGCGCGCTACGCGCTGCTGCGCCGCGTCGCACCGGCCCTCAGGCATGAGGCTGTCGCCCCCCTTCAGCCCATCGCGATGGCCGCCAGCGTGCTCGAACGCCGCCTGCGCGATCCGACACCCGACCTCGCTCAGATCCAGGACACCGCCGCGCGCCTGGCGGGCTACTCGCGCACGGCGGTCAGGTCCTGCCTCGAGCTGGTCGAGTGGCTTACCCCACCCCCCGGGCAGGGTCTGTCCCTGCAGGCGGCGGTGCGCAGCACGCTGGACCTGCTGCGGGGCAGCCTGTTGCTACGCGGGTTCACCCTGCGCGAGGAGTTGCAAGGGGCCGAGGCCCTGGTGCGCCACGCGGGCCTGCGTCATGTGCTGACCGCCTGCCTGCTCTGGCTCACGGACAGCGCTGGCGCCCCCGCCGAGGTGACGCTGCGCGCGCATGACGGTGGGTCCGGACTGCAACTCGTGCTGGACCTGCAAGCCATCGAGGGGGATGCCGGCATCGACGACCCGCCGGCCTACCGTCCGCTACGCGCTGAGGAGGTGGCGGCCCTGGCCCACGATGAAGGCATCGCCCTGCACCGTCAGGGCGACACGCTAGCCCTCACGCTCGCACGCGCGAAGATCCCATGAAAAAGGCCCGCCTGAGGGCGGGCCGGGGGCGGCCGAATGGCCATGCCTCGGACACGAGGGCGGCGCGCGCCGCCCCCGCAGGCATCAACGGTGGTAAGCCGTTTCGCCGTGGCTGCTGATGTCCAGGCCTTCGCGCTCTTCTTCCTCGGTCACGCGCAGGCCGATCACCAGGTCGACCAGCTTGAAGGCGATGAAGGCCACCACTGCCGACCAGATCACCGTGGTGATCACGCCGTGGAACTGGATCCAGACCTGGGCCGCGATGCCCGGGAAGTCGGCTGCGTCACCGCACTTGTTGGTGACGTAGTTGCAGATGCCCATGCCGCCCAGCGAAGGCGAGGCAAACACGCCCGTCAGCAGCGCGCCGACGATACCGCCCACACCGTGCACGCCGAACACGTCCAGCGAGTCGTCAGCGCCGAGCAGGCGCTTGAGGCCGTTGACACCCCACAGACACACCAGACCGGAGATCAGGCCGATGATGATCGCGCCCATCGGGCCGACGAAGCCGGCCGCAGGCGTGACCGCCACCAGGCCGGCCACCGCACCGGAGGCCGCGCCCAGCATCGAGGCCTTGCCCTTGGACAGCGCCTCACCGGCGATCCAGGACAGCGCAGCGGCAGCCGTCGCGACCAGCGTGTTGATGAAAGCCAGGGCGGCAACGCCGTTGGCTTCCAGGTTGGAGCCGGCGTTGAAACCGAACCAGCCCACCCACAGCAGCGAGGCACCGACCATGGTCAGGGTCAGGCTGTGCGGCGTGAGCGACTCACGGCCATAGCCCAGGCGCTTGCCGATCACGTAGGCACCGACCAGACCGGCCACACCGGCGTTGATGTGCACGACGGTGCCGCCCGCGAAGTCGAGGGCGCCCTTGCCCCACAGCCAGCCGGCTGCGGCGGTGACCTTCTCGAGCGAAGCGGCGTCCGTGATGGCGTCCGGGCCGTCCCAGTACCAGACCATGTGCGCGATCGGCAGGTAGCTGAACGTGAACCAGATCACCGAGAACAGCAGCACCGCGGAGAACTTGATGCGCTCGGCGAAGGCGCCGACGATCAGCGCGCAGGTGATGGCGGCGAAGGTGGCCTGGAAGGCAACGAAG
>JACCEC012745146.1_pt1 | contig 28015 bp, 21 predicted proteins | sample 7450121 | NCBI WGS metagenome assembly JACCEC01 (sample SAMN15323455, study PRJNA562643) | freshwater metagenome | isolation source: river surface water | place: USA:Blue River Watershed | collected 2017-08-18 | reverse complement strand
GCTAACGTGATCCTCAATTCTTTGTACAAATACTCCAATTTACAGACTTCCTTTTCCATCAATAACATCGCTCTGGTAAAAGGACGCCCTATGGCGCTGAATGTTCGCGATATGATTGAACATTTCGTTGAACACCGCCATGAAGTGATTGTACGTCGTACACAATTCGATTTAAAAGAAGCTCAAAAACGCGCGCACATCCTCGAAGGATTGCTCATTGCTCTTGATCACCTCGATGAAGTAATTGCCTTAATTCGAAATAGCCAGAATCCCGACGAAGCAAGAGCCGGTTTGATGGAAAAATTCGGGCTCAGCGAAATTCAGGCCCGAGCAATTCTCGACATGCGTTTGCAGCGTCTTACTGGCCTGGAACGCGATAAAATTCGCGATGAGTACAATGAACTCATGAAAACCATCGCCGATTTGGAAGATATCCTTGCCAATGAACCTCGTCGTTACCAAATCATCAAAGACGAACAACTTCTCATCAAAGAAAAATACGGTGATGAACGTCGCTCCGAAATCGATTTTGCCGGTGGCGACATGAACATGGAAGATTTGATCGCCGACGAAGAAGTGGTTGTTACCATTTCTCACCAGGGTTACATCAAGCGTACCGCATTGTTGGAATACCGCAAACAAGGTCGTGGTGGACGGGGAGTGAAGGGGTCTTCTACCAAGGATGAAGATTTCGTAGAACACGTTTTGGTGGCAAGTAATCATAATTACCTTCTGGTATTCACCAAGTTAGGTCGTTGTTTCTGGTTGCGCGTATTCAATATTCCCGAAACTGGAAAAGTTTCAAAAGGACGCGCCATTCAAAACATCATTCAACTTCCACCCGAAGACAAAGTGATGGCCTACCTTCCGGTAAAGAGTTTATCCGACAAAGAATACATCGAAAACACCAACATCCTTTTCTGTACCAAAAACGGTATTATCAAGAAAACTACTTTGGAAGATTTCAGCCGTCCGCGCGCTAATGGCATTATTGCCTTGGGAATTCGTGAAGGCGATGAATTATTGGCAGTTAATCTCACCACCGGTTCCAGTGAAGTACTTATCGCCATTCGCTCTGGTCGCTCCATCCGCTTCCCTGAAAGTAAAGTTCGAGCCATGGGCCGAACAGCTACCGGGGTGATTGGTATTGAATTGGATGATGAAAAAGATGAAGTGGTTGGCATGATTTGTGTAAACAACCCGCAGGCGACCATCTTCGTTCTCTCTGAGAATGGTTACGGAAAACGTTCGGAATTGGACGAGTACCGCATTACCAATCGTGGAGGTAAAGGAGTGAAAGCCATGCAAGTAACCGAGAAAACCGGAAGATTAGTGTCCATTCAGGAAGTATCCGATTTCGACGATTTGATCGTTATTCGCAAAGACGGTGTAGCCATTCGCATTGGAATGATGGAATTTCGAGTGATGGGCCGCGCCACCCAAGGCGTTAAAGTGATCCGATTGGAAGAAGGCGCGTCCATTGCATCCGTTGCAAAAATCGCCCGAACCCAAGAAGATTACGAACGCGAAATGGCTGAAGCCGCTGCAGAAGCTGCTGCTGAAGCAAACCAAACCGATAACCCTGATGTTCCTTCAACAGACGAAAATAACGAAACCCAACATGATGCTTAAAAAATCTTGGCTCGTTGCCCTCGCTTTGGGCACCGCCTTCACCACCCAAGCTCAAAAAGCTAACGTAATTAGTGCTTTCAATGAATTACGTAATGGTTCATTGGCTTTAGCCAAAGAATACATTGATCAGGCAACGGTTCATCCTGAAACCCAAAACTGGGATAAAACCTATTTGTACCGCGGACAGGTTTATGCGAAAGTTAATGCCGATGCAGAACTTAAAGCAAAATCTCCCAATGCGTTGGATATTGCCGGTGAAAGCTTCCTGAAATGCCGGGAATTGGACAAAAAAGGAAAGTATGTTGATGAAATAGCCCAAGGCTTAGCAGGAGTTTATGGCTCCATGATCGACATGGCCATTCGTGCGAGCGAGAAAAAAGATTATCCTGCAGCGGTTGCCGGTTTCGAAGGTGCTATGAAATACGAGTACGAACAAGTGAAAAACAATCACATCCGTTTGGTTGACAATGCTGCTTATTACGCTCGCTTAGGTAAAATCTACGACAAAGCCGAATTGTACTACACCCAAATGACCCAAACCGATTCCGTAAAACCGTATCACTTCGGGGATTTGGCAAACATCTACAAGGAGCAAAAGAAAAACGATGCTTATCTAAAAACCTTGGAAGCCGGAATCGCTAAATTTCCTGGGAATTACGATTTAATGGTGGAAGAAATCAATGCCTACATTGAAATGAACAAACTTCCTGATGCCATCACCAAGTTGTTGAAGGCTCACGATCTAAATCCTAAAAATGTAGCCATTACGGAAGTTTTGGCCAATGCTTATGAAAAGGCGAAGGACATGCCCAATGCCATCAAATATTACCAAGAAGCATTAGCAACCGATCCAAAATCCTATTTCTCCAACTACAATATGGGAGCCATAATAGTTACCGATGCGGCCAAAATGATGGATGATGCCAATAAAATTCCTACAAGTAAAACCAAGGAATACGAGGCTGCCGTTGTGAAAGTAAACGACAAACTGAAAACTGCTATTCCTTATTTGGAAGCTGCGATTGCCTCCAAGGCAGGTGACATCGATGGTATGGACGCTTTGCGAAAAATTTACGTAAAGCTCAACATGATGGACAAAGCATCGGCCTTGAAAAAGGAAATTGATGCGGCCAAAGCGAATAAAGGCGCTGCTCGATAAACCAACAAAAAACCCTCGATTCTTCGAGGGTTTTTTGTTTCTATTCCTTCCATTTTTCCCTTATTTTTGAATCAAATTCCCATCATGAAAAATATCATTTTCTTTGGCGCCATGGCGCTATCGGCTTTTGCATTTTCTCAAGAAAAAAAGGTCGTTACCTTGGAGGATGTGTGGTTGAAAAATTCCTTTTCAGCCCGTTCCGTTGGCGGCTTCCGTAGCCTCAATGATGGACAACACTATGCCGCCACCTCTTTCGATCCAGAACAAAAGTTGGTGCATCTCCTCAAATACCAATACGCAACAGGGAAAGTTTCCGATACCCTTTTTCATGGGAAGAAAATTCAATTCAACGGCAAACCCTTAAATTGGTCCGATTATCAATTTTCGGCCGATGAATCCAAAGCGCTACTCGAAACCGAATCCGAAGGAATTTATCGCCGTTCAGCGCTTTCCAATTATTACATCCTCGACCTGAAATCTGGAGCAATTACTCCGCTTTCCAAAGGTGGAAAACAACGCGAAGCCACGTTTTCGCCCGATGGCTCAAAAGTGGCCTTCGCTCGAGATAACAATCTTTTTGTGGTGGATTTAACGACCATGAAAGAAACTCAAATGACTTTTGATGGAAAGAAAAATTCCATCATTAACGGAACAACCGATTGGGTGTACGAGGAAGAATTGGAATACGTTCGCGCTTTCTTTTGGTCGCCCGATTCTAAAAATATCGCCTTCCTCCGTTTCGACGAATCTCAGGTTCCAGAATTTACCATGCCGAAATACAACGGCCTTTATCCCGAGAATTACACGTTCAAATACCCCAAAGCAGGAGAGGTTAATTCCAAGGTAACAGCTCATTTGATAAACATACAACAGAATCAAATTACTGAAATCAAAAGACTTCCTGCCTATGAATACGTAGCACGCATGGATTGGACTCCCGATGGGAAAATTTGGATGCAATTGTTGAATCGTCATCAAAATCAATTGGATTTGATTTTTGTACATCCGCAAACCCAGGTGGTTGAAAACATCATTCAGGAAAAATCGAATACCTGGGTAGATGTGCACGATTACCTCACTTTTTTACCGAAGAAAAACGGATTTATTTGGTCATCCGAACGCAGTGGATTCAATCATTTGTACTTTTTCGACCTTCAAAAAAAATCGTTAACCCCGATCACTTCAGGCCAATTTGATATCACCGGATATTATGGTGTGGATGCCAAGAATCGGGTATTCTACCAAGCCGCCGTTCCAACTCCTGCCAATCAACAAATTTGGAGTGTAGGCATCGATGGAAAAAAGCCCCTTTTGGTTTCGGGGAAAAATGGAGTCAACTCCGGGGCTTTCAACGAAGCGTGTACCTATTTCTTGAACTACCATTCCGATGCCAATTCGCCAACAACGGTAACCCTTTGTACCTCCGATGGTAAAGTTTTGCGAACCTTGGAAGACAATGCAAAATTGAGAAAGAAGTTGGAAGACTTTCAACTTACATCAAAGGAATTCCTCATGTTTAAATTGCCCAACGGACTCGAGGTGAATGGCTGGATGATGAAACCTCTGAATTTCGATTCAACCCAAAAATATCCTGTATTGATGTTTGTTTACGGCGGTCCTGGAAGTCAAACCGTGGTGAATCGTTGGGGCGGAAACGATTATTTCTGGCATCAAAGTCTGTGTGCTAAGGGCTACATCGTGGTAAGTTTCGACGGCCGTGGAACCGGTATGCGCGGTGTAGCTTATAAAAATGCAACGTACAAGCAACTCGGTAAATACGAAATTGAAGATCAAATCGAGGTGGCCAAAATGCTTGGAAAAATGAACTACATCGATGCGAGAAGAATTGGTATGTACGGTTGGAGTTTCGGTGGTTATATGTCGTCCTTGGCCATTACCAAAGGTGCCGATGTTTTCAAATCGGCTGTGGCAGTTGCTCCGGTGATCAATTGGCGTTATTACGATAATATTTACACCGAGCGTTACATGCAAACGCCTCAAGAAAATGCCGAAGGTTACGACCAAAACAGTCCATCTACCTTTGCTCATAAAGTCAAAGGAAATTATTTATTGATTCACGGTACGGCCGATGATAATGTGCATTTCCAAAACAGCATGATGATGGTAAAAGCCATGGTGGACCAAGGTATTGCTTTTGATTTTGAGGCGTATCCGGATAAAGATCACGGCATTTATGGAGGAAAGACCCGCTATCAACTTTTCTCTAAAATTAGTCAGTGGTTGTTCACCAATTTGTAATCCCAAACTTACCTTTGCGCCGTGAACCTCGCGAGCATCGATATTGGAACCAATGCCATTCGAATGGCGATATACCATGTTTTGGGTAGGAATGTAGAGCCCAAGCTATTGGAATTGGTTCGGGTGCCCATTCGTTTGGGTACCGATGTGTTCGATCATGGAGAAATTACCTTAGAAACGGAAGAAAAACTCATGAAAATGGCGGTAGCATTCCGCAATTTGATGGAGATTTTTGAAGTAGATACCTACCGCGCTTGTGCAACTTCTGCCTTTCGGGAAGCCGAAAATGGAGAAGCCGTTCGTCAAAAATTGATTGAAAATGGGATCAATTTGGAGGTGATCGATGGAGATGAAGAAGCGAGATTGATCTTCAAAGCGCATGAGCAAATCTTAAAATCAACCAAAAACCTACTCTTCATCGACGTAGGTGGAGGAAGTACAGAATTGACGTTATTCGAAGATGGAAAAGTGAAAACATCTCGTTCCTTCAAAGTAGGCGCTGTTCGAATTTTGGAAAACAAAGTTGATCCTGCCGAATGGGTAGAATTGGAGGATTATATTCTGGATGAAATTGCAGATCATAACATCGATTTAGCGGTAGGTTCAGGAGGAAATATTCGAAAATTAGTCGGTTACCTCGGTAGAAAAGAAACTGATACCGTTTCTTTAGCTCGGTTGGAAAAGTCGATCCGTGAAATTGAAAAACTTTCCTATCAAGAGCGTTTGGAACGTTTACGGTTCAATCCCGACCGTGCCGATGTCATTGTTCCCGGATTGAAGATTTATCAGAAAGTCATGCATTGGGCTAAGGTTGAACGCATTTTAGCATCGTATCTTGGATTGAAAGATGGGATGATTATGGATTTAATTGAAAAGAAAATTTGATATGAAAAACATTACCGTTATTGGAGCTGGAACCATGGGAAATGGAATTGCTCACGTTTTTGCCATGAATGGATTCCACGTTAATTTGGTGGATATGAATCCTACTTCTTTGGAGAAAGCCTTGGCAACCATTACCAAAAACCTGGATCGAATGGTGGCCAAAGGCGGAATTGATGAAGCAAAGAAATCCGAAACTTTGGCCAATCTTCATCCCACAACCTCCATCGAATCTTGCGCTCCAACTTCCGATTTGATCGTTGAAGCGGCTACCGAGAACGTTGAAATCAAATTGAGTATTTTCCGTCAAATGGATGCTTTGGCGCCTGCACACTGCATCTTGGCTACCAATACATCTTCCATTTCAATTACTAAAATTGCGGCAGTAACCCATCGTCCAGAACAAGTTATTGGAATGCATTTCATGAATCCCGTTCCCGTGATGAAATTGGTTGAGGTGATTCGTGGATATTCAACCTCCAACGAGGTTTGTTCCCAAATCATGGAGCTTTCTAGAAATTTGGGTAAAGTACCTGTCGAAGTGAACGATTATCCCGGATTTGTAGCTAACCGTATTTTAATGCCGATGATCAACGAAGCCATTTATACCTTGTTTGAAGGAGTAGGAGGAGTTGAAGAAATCGATACCGTGATGAAATTGGGCATGGCACACCCCATGGGCCCGTTGCAATTGGCCGATTTTATCGGTTTGGATGTTTGTTTGGCTATTCTTCATGTTTTGCACGACGGATTCGGAAATCCGAAGTACGCTCCATGTCCGTTGTTGGTTAACATGGTGATGGCTAAAAACTTAGGAGTGAAATCGGGCAAAGGATTTTACGACTATAGCCACGGCGGAAAAGAATTGGTGGTCGCACCGAACTTCAAAAAGTAAAAAATTGTCGTAACTTCGCCAACGTTAACAATCGTTCCACCAAACCCCATCTCCATGGAAGATGATCCGGATATACAAAAACTTAGAAGGGCAACTCCAAGAGTTGCAACATCCGGAAGTGGGTTGTTGGATCAACATCACCGGATCTGATCCGTCTGATCGAGAGTGGATTGAACAAAATCTTGGCGAAATTTCCGAATCGTTGATCGACTTCCAAGACGTGGATGAAATGTCGCGTGTTGAAAAAGAAGACGATTACCTAACTATCATTCTTCGTATTCCTCATTTTACCGGTGTCGATTCCGACAAGCCATTTGTGACCATTCCCTTGGTAATCATCCTTACCGAGGAATTGATTATCACAGCCTGTACTGAAGAGAGTGTTATCATTTCTGAATTTGTAAAAGGCCGTGTTAAAGGAGCCGCAACGGTAAAGCGCAATCGTTTTTTGTTGCTTCTGCTATTAAAAACTGCGAATCGCTATTTATTGCACCTGCGAAACATCAATAAAATTGTAGAAGAACTGGAAGATGAGCTCGAGAATTCACTTCAGAACAAAGAAATTATGGCTTTGTTGAAGTATGAAAAAGCGCTCATTTACTATACCACCGCTCTGAAGAGCAACGAGGCCATGATGGAGCGCTTGAAACGCATGCTCATTTTTCGAGCCTACGAAGAAGACATGGAGTTATTGGAAGATGTTTTGATTGAAAATCTTCAGGCCATTGAAATGACCAACATCTCTCAAAACATTTTGGCTCAGATGACCGAAGCCTACAGTTCCATCATCAATAATAACATGAATAACGTCATCAAGTTCCTTACTTTGGTGACCATTTGCATTAGCTTACCAACTTTGATTTCCAGCTTTTACGGGATGAACATTTCCCTTCCAGGGCAAGATTCCGAAAAGGCATTTTTTGCCATTATCGGTATTTCGGTGGGAATGGTACTCGCAACCATTTTATTCTTCCGCAAAAAGCGGTGGTTTTAATGAATAATCCAAGGATACATTTTACGTGTTCCCTTTTCATCATCGATCACAATAAAGTAACTTCCTGCTGCTAAGTTTTCTGTAGCTAATCTTCGATTTCCTGCTCCAACTTTTTCTTGAAACACGATTCTACCTTGGGCATCTACGATGCGAATGGATAAACTTTCATAAGAGTGATCGATGGATAAACCATTCCCGCCTTTGGATGGATTGGGGAAAAACGTAAATGAAGAGGCGGGCTTTTTATAGGTGATTACTTCGATATTGGAATACGATATGGAACCATCTACATCTACCTCTTTGATGCGGTAGTAAGCCGTTCCGTGAATGGGCATGGAATCAAAATAACGATAGTAGGATGGAACTTGCGAAAATCCAGCTGCAGAAACCTCTCCCAAAGAATCGAAATGTTGTCCATCGGAACTGCGTTCAACCACAAATCGAAGGCTGTTGAATTCCGTTGCTGTAGCCCAATCCAATTTTACACGATCCGGGAAATCGGGAGTGGCTTTGAACCAAAGCCATGAAACGGGGAGGGGAGTAGGCGTGCCTTTGGTAAAGACAAACTGACTAAAACTGGTGATGTTGTTGTTCAATCCAAATCGTACTTGTCCTTGACTTCCTGATGTGGCTGAGTCGGCCGCTCCAAACGCTTGCCATGTCGCACCATCGTCGATGGAGCGGCGTTTGAATAAACTGAATTTCGAAGGCGAAGCCCCTTGCTGAGGAGATAAATAACCAATTCCTTTGAACCACAATTCTTGCATGGGTGAAAACGAGGCATTGCTTCCAAAGTTGTTGATGACCCAATAGTATCTACTCATGGAGTCTTGCGAATTTGGAACCACATCGGGTTGATAATTAAGTCTGGAAACGACCAGTTCTCCATTTGGATTTGATCCTGTACTCGAGAATTTCATCGTTACTTGGGTATTGGGAAAAGTGGTAGCGTTGGAAGAGTTAATGGTTAATCGGTCGCTCACACCACCGGCAACGGGAACAGAACTGCTGCTTCTAGCAGCACCGGCAACAAGAGATGCGTGATCAATTCCCATTTTATCTTGAACGAGTCCCTCATTTTCATTGAATTGATAATACGCTATCAAATTATCGGCAAAAATTCCGCTTTTGGTAAGGTGCATGCTCTCTCGAATTTCGGCCTGATTGAGGGAACGATTGTAAAAACAAACTTCATCAATCAAACCTTTGAAAGTTCGATTGGTCCAGTCGCGATAGCTTCCAATGGCAAGTTCACGGAACTCACAAGGTGATAGGGCTATTGTATGGGTTCTGCCAACTCCATTTTTGTAAATTGTAGCCGAAGTTGGAGTAATGACCAAAGCCACATGTGCCCATTCTCCCGGCATAAGGGTCAATCCACTGCTCCAACTCCACGAACCGCCAGGCCAGTGGTATCCCAATTCGTTATTTTGTCGAACATTTAAACCACCAGTATTAGCCGTTCCAGCATAATTCATCACAATTCCTGAATAATCACTTTGAATTTGCGATGGTTTTACCCACGCTGTGATCGTTACCGTATTGCTGGTAATATTCAAAGTTGCGGTAAGTGCTCGCTGCCCATCGGCAGAAATTTGCAAAGCACTTCCCGGAATCGGATCGATGTTGCAACCTTCTGTTACGGAATAAAAAGCATAAATCGTTTGAGAATCGGTTCCTAAACTATCGCTTACCACCAAGGAAACGGTGTAGCTTCCTGCAGATCCAAAAACCACTTTAGGGTTTTCAACGGATCGAGAACTGATGTAAGAAGGACTGGGCGTGATAGTCCAGAAAAATGTTGCTCCTGTTTTATAGTGAGCAGAATAGTCAACCAAAAACAAGGTGTCTCTTACGCAGGCGCTCTTCAATTTATCGGCAGAAATTTGAACCGATGGTTTTTGAAGGGAATAAACCGGAGATTCATAAACGCCACGGTTGGAGGCGTTCCGCATTTTTCCTTCCAAATACCATGGAAGAATTTTAACAGAAGAGGTAGGAATCGGCATTCCGGTGCCAAACGTTACCCAGTTGCTCATCGTTTTGTCTCGGTAAAAAACTGATTTTCTTGAACCAACATAAATTCCGCCCGAACTTCCTCGGTAGAATTCAATGTTGGTGATCCCTTCCCCATTCAATAAGGTAGTGGACCAGTTGGTGTAAGTAAGTCCACCATTGCTGGAGTAGAAGATTTTATTTCCATCGGCATTGGTCCAATTGTAAGGGTGGATCAATCCAACCCAAATGTCGTTTTCCGAAGAATCACTCACCGTTAAATCCATGGCCAATGAACTGTTGTTATTGGTAACGGCGGAACTAAGGGAGATATTGGTCCATGTCTTTCCTGCATCGGTGGTTTTCCAAATGAACTTATTGGCATAAAAGTCGGTTGGTGCAAAAACCACATAAATCACATTGGGATTCGACCACGCAACTTCAATATCGATAATTTTGCCGCTGGCAAACGTTTTGATCGCCGTCCACGACGCACCATCGTCTTCGGTTTTCCAAAGGGTAGAATCAACTCCGGAATAGAAGTGGTTGTACGAGCGCGGATCCCAACGCAACGGACACGATTCACCGGGGAAATACCCCGCGTTCGGACGTTTGTCGTAGGAGGTTCGGGTGAATGGAAGCGTTCTGCTTTGCACCAATTGGTCTTTTCCGCTATCATTGTACACCGTTTTTGGTTTTCCTGGATTTACAAATCCACGGTAGCCATCGGCACTGCCCGTGTAGGAAATCCATCCATTTTGGTAAACGTTTCCGTTCTTCATCAAATGGGAATTGTGATAAGTTCCGCCCAACATCACATCGGCATCTTTGTGTCCCATTCCAAAGCCCCAAAATTCAGTGCCTTGAATGCCGTACTGTCGGCGGTTGAACGATAGTTTTCCACTATCCACCGAGAGGAAAATTCCGCCATCACACGAAATCCAGACTTGGTTATTGCGGATGAAAATGTCGTGAATATCGGCATGAACGTATTTCACGTTGGCGGCATCCGACCAACTGGCTGTATTGGTAAACGTTTGGCCGCCATTGAGAGAAATCCAGTGCATTACTCCAGCGGCATGAACTTTATTCGGGTTGGTAGGGTCGGCTTGAAGCGCCAAATCGTAATAATACTGACCTCCATTATCGGCACCAGTAGAATTGTAACCTAAAATATTTGCGTTGGAGGTCGAGGCCGTTCCACCGGGCCCTGTTCCACAGCAGGTATGGGTCCATGTTTCCCCCGCATCCAAAGATTTGTAGAATCCGTATAACCCCGTTCCTCCACCGTATTCTCCCGCTAAAAGAGCGTAAATCAAATTGGGGGAAGCCGGAGTAACTGAAATTTCAGCTCTTTTTTGGTTGTTGGGAGTTACAATGAGGGTGGCATTACTTGGCCAAGATGTTTTATTGGTGAAGTTTTGCCCAAAATCTGTTGATTTGTAAAACTCGGTAAATAGGTCGTTAACCGCATTCTTTATGGCATAAACGATGTTTTCGTTGGTGGGATGAATTTCAATTTCATCAAAATAATCTTTGGATGTAGAAGCCGATAAAATTTGGGTGAAGCTGATTCCAGAATTGGTAGAACGATATAGCCCGTTGTTTGTCGCTGCGTAAACGATGTTGGTTCGATTGGGATGAATCACCAAATCGTAAACCGTATGGGAAGAGGATGTAAATGGAGTTGACCCAACGACAGTCCAAGTGCTACCGCCGTCGGTGGAGCGATAAATACTTCCATTTCCACCGAAAAATACGGTGTCGGGATTGGTAGGATGGATGGCGATGGCGCGTACTTGGCTAATGAAAAGCGATTTACTTACCAAAACCCAATTCGCACCGGAATCCACCGTTTTCCAAATGCCCGATGAGGCTGTACCGGCAAAAAGAATGTTTGGGGAGGACAAGGATTGACGGGTAACGAATACGTGAGCGGCCCCGGGAGCGTGCGAACGGCCGTAGGCATCCTTATCGAAATCGAAGGGGCCTATTCCATTCCAATTGGATAAGCCCTCCACCAATTGGCTTTGATTCGCGCGGTCTTCTGCCTCCTTAGATTCCCTTCTCCATGTATTCCAATCGGGTTCTTCAAAAACACCGGTCCGATTTAAAAATGGACCACTTGTTTTGAGCAATCGTTTAAAATACTGCGTGTGTTGATTTTTGATGAACGGGTTTTCAGCATAATACTTTTCGTATTCTTGAAGAACCAAACGAACATTCACCGGCTCTTGGTACATCAACCGAACCCAATAGGGAAGGGTTAAATCGCTGGGATCCCCGTACGAGGATTCAAGCGGAATATGAAATCCATTTTGCTTTTGGGCATGCGAAACGCCAACAGCGAAAAGTAGCAGAAAGGCAAGGAGAAAAATCTTCATGCCTTAAAGATAAATAAAAAATTGATATTAAAATAAAGAGCCGGTATGGGAAGGAGGTAATTTCCCTAAATGTTTGAATGCTTTTTCGGTAACTTCCCGGCCTCGAGGGGTTCGTTTGAGGAAGCCTTCTTGAATTAGAAAGGGTTCGTAAACCTCCTCAATGGTGCCAGCATCTTCTCCAACGGCGGTTGCAATGGTCGTTAATCCAACCGGTCCACCTTTGAATTTATCGATGATGTTGAGAAGAATTCGGTTATCCATTTCATCTAAGCCGTGTTCGTCAACGTGCAGGGCAGAAAGCGCAATTTTGGAAATTTCGAGATCGATGGTGCCGTTGCCTTTTACTTGAGCGAAATCGCGCGTTCGGCGCAATAATGCATTCGCAATTCGTGGCGTTCCGCGTGATCTGCGAGCAATTTCGTAGGCGCCACTTTCCTGGATCGGTACCCCCAAAATCCCTGAACTTCGGGTTACGATATCGGTTAGTTTCTTGGCGTCGTAATACTCCAAACGACACGTAATTCCAAATCGGGCGCGCAACGGTGCCGTTAACAATCCGCTTCGAGTCGTCGCGCCTACGAGGGTGAACGGGTTTAGTCCGATTTGAACGCTTCGGGCATTCGGACCGGTATCGATCATGATATCAATTTTAAAATCTTCCATGGCCGAATACAGGTATTCTTCCACGACCGGGCTTAATCGATGGATTTCATCGATGAAAAGAAAATCGCCAGGCTCTAAGTTGGTTAAAAGCCCAGCTAGATCGGCGGGTTTTTCCAAAACAGGTCCGCTGGTGAGTTTAACCGACGCGCCCATTTCATTGGCTACAATGTGGGCGAGGGTGGTTTTTCCTAATCCCGGGGGACCGTGCAATAAAACGTGATCCAAACTTTCACCTCGTTGGGTGGCGGCTCGGGTGAAAATCATCAGATTTTCGAGGATCTTTTCTTGGCCCGTAAAATCGTCGAAACTTTGTGGCCTCAATTGGCTTTCAATTTCTTTTTCACCGGGGGAAAGGTGATGCTCCTCTCCGTCTAAAAAACGCTCGCTCATTGGAATTGAGGATAAGCTTGAACAAATTCTTGGGTCGTTTTTTCGATGATGTCGCAAGCTTGAGTCATTTCAATTTCAGAAATGACCAAGGGCGGTGCAAAACGGATGATGTTTCCGTGTGTTGGCTTGGCGAGAACACCGTTTTGCATCATCATGACACAGAAATTCCATGCGGTTTTCGACGATTCTTCATCGCGAATGACCACGGCATTCAATAGTCCCTTTCCACGAACCAACGAAAAAAGTTTGGGGAAATCGGACATCAATTTTTCCATGCGTTGACGGAAGTAAACTCCACGTTTTTTCGCTTTTTGGGCGAGTTCTTCGTCTTCGACAACGTTTAGGGCTGATGTAGCGACTGCGCAAGCAAGTGGGTTTCCACCAAAGGTGCTTCCGTGCTCGCCGGGGTGAATGCAGAGGAGAATTTCGTGGGAGGCGAGCACCGCCGAAACGGGCATGATGCCGCCTGAAAGTGCTTTTCCTAAAATTAGTAGGTCGGGTTTGGCGGCATATTTACGTTCGCATCGTGTGCTACAAGAACAACCGGCACAGGTTGCAAGCAATTGTCCGGTTCGGGCGATGCCCGTTTGAACCTCATCGGCCATCATTAAAACACCAGCCTTAGTACAGCGCTCCCGAACTTTTTCCAAATAGCCAGCATCGGGAACCATTACACCGGCTTCTCCTTGAATCGGCTCAAACAGAAATCCGGCAACGTTGGGGTTTTTCAAGGCTTCTTCCAAGGCAGGAAGGTCGTTGTAAGGGATGATTTGGAATCCGGGAGTAAATGGTCCAAAGTCGCGTGTAGAGTCGGGATCGGTAGAAAAACCAACGATGGTGGTGGTTCGGCCGTGGAAGTTCTGACTACAAACCACGATGATGGCTTGGTTTTCAGGGATGTTCTTTTTTTGATAGGCCCATTTTCGGCAGACTTTGATGGCCGTTTCAACGGCTTCTGCCCCGCTATTCATGGGCAGCATGCGGTCGAATTGAAAGTATTCGGTAAGGAATTTAGAAAAATCTCCCAGGTTGCTGTTGTAGAAAGCCCTCGACGTGAGCGTTAATTTGGATGCCTGTTCGGTGAGGGCTTTCAAAATTTTCGGGTGGGAGTGTCCTTGATTAACGGCACTGTAGGCCGAAAGGAAATCGAAGTATTCTTTTCCATCAACATCCCAAATCTTGGCTCCTAAACCCCGCTCAAGTACCACGGGCAAAGGATGGTAATTGTGGGTGCCGAACTGGTTTTCCAGGTCGATGGAACGTTGCGAAAGTGGCGATGGTAAAAAAGTACTCATAAATTTTTCCGAAGTGTTTTATTATTTGCGAAATGATTCTATCTTTGCATCCTCAAAATGAACCGCACGGGTGAATTGAAGATGGTACAAAAGTACTGAAATAAGTTCCTCGGTGCAAAAAATAGCGCGATATGTCTCGAATTTGTGATCTTACAGGAAAAGTTGCCATTACCGGTAACCACGTATCTCACTCAAACCGTAAAACGAAGCGCAAGTTTTATCCAAACTTGCAGGTAAAGAAATTTATCATTCCAGAAACGGGAGAAGTGATCAAGTTGAAAGTTTCAACTTCTGCTTTGCGTACCATCAATAAGGTGGGAATCACCGAAGCGATCAAGCGCGTAATTAAAAAAGGAACGCTTTAATCGATTGAATCATGGCTAAAAAAGGAAACCGCATCCAAGTTATCATGGAGTGTACCGAGCACAAGACTTCTGGCATGCCAGGTACTTCTCGTTACATCACTGTAAAGAATAAAAAAAATACGCCTGATCGTTTGGAGTTGAAAAAGTTCAACCCCATTCTTAAGCGTGTAACTGTTCACAAAGAAATTAAGTAATCATGGCAAAGAAAGTAGTAGCAACCCTTAAGAAACAACTTTCTGCTGACGAGAAGATCGTTAAAGTGATCAAAGCTCGCCGTTCAGAAAAATCCGGAGCTTATACCTTCCGTGAAGAGTTCGTTACCGCCAACCGCGTTGACGAGTTTTTCAAATCCTAATGAAACAACTGAATTAAAATACAGGCGCATCCACTCGATGCGCCTTTTTTACGTATGGAACACCGCAAAGCTATGCTTATCATCATGGATGGATGGGGACACGGCGCCAAAGACGCTTCCGATGCCATTCATCAAGCAAACACTCCTTTCGTTGATGCGCTCTATTCTACCGTTCCTCACACCGAATTGGCCACTTGCGGAGAAGCCGTAGGTTTGCCCATCGGTCAAATGGGGAACTCTGAAGTAGGGCATTTTACCATTGGCGCCGGTCAAATTGTTTATCAAGAGTTGGCCAGGATCAATAAATCCATTCGGGATGGTGAATTTGAACAGTTGGAAATTCTTCGAAATGCTTTTCTGAAATCAAAAAGGAACGGAACGAAAGTGCATTTGTTGGGGTTGGTGTCCGACGGTGGAGTGCATTCGCACATCGAACACCTATTTGCTTTGTTGCGCATGGCTCAAGAAATTGGCCATGAGCAAACGTTTGTTCATGCATTCACCGATGGCCGAGATTGCGACCCCAAATCGGGACTCGCATTCATTCAATCGCTCGAATTGGAATGCGCTAAAACGAAAACCCAGATCGCCTCGATTTCAGGGCGGTATTACGCCATGGATCGCGACAAACGTTGGGACCGCGTTGCAAAAGTTTATCATGCCTTGGTAAACGGCTCGGGGGAGAAAACCAATTCTGCTTCATCAGCGGTAGCTCAATCGTATTTCAACGGTGTTACTGATGAATTTATTCTTCCGCATTTGGTAGTTGATGAACATCAAAAGCCTTTGGGGTGCATCGAACATTCCGATACGGTTATTTTCTTCAATTTTAGAACAGATCGGGGACGTGAATTAACGCAAATGCTTCATCAGCAAGCCTTTTTGGAACAAAATACCGAGCCCTTAGAGCTGGATTATTACACCTTTACGAAGTACGATGAAACCTTTCGAAATGTTCAAGTGGTTTTTGAAAAAGATGCTTTAAAATCAACTTTAGGTCAGAAAATTTCGGAAGCGGGCAGGACTCAACTTCGAATGGCAGAAACGGAAAAATATCCGCACGTAACGTTCTTTTTTAATGGACAGATGGAAGAGCCTTACCCCGGAGAACATCGGGTAATGGTGGCTTCGCCAAAAGTGGCGACCTACGATCTTCAGCCGGAAATGAGTGCGTTGGAGTTAACGGATTCGTGCATCGAGCAATTGAATCAACATCCTTTTGATTTTGTGGTTTTGAATTTTGCAAATCCGGATATGGTTGGACATACGGGGGTTTTTGAGGCCATCAAAAAAGCTGTTGAAACGGTAGATCAATGTGTTAAAAAGGTGGTTGAAGTGGCATTAGAAAAGGATTATTCCATTTTTCTCACGGCCGACCATGGAAATGCAGATTGTGCGGTGAACACCGATGGATCGCCCAATACGGCCCACACTTTGAACTTGGTTCCTTTGTTTCTGATCAATTGCAAACGGGTTGAGGCTGGAAAAGGCCAAGGCCTTTCGGACTTGGCTCCGATGATTGTGAAAGAGATGGGAATTTCAGCATAAAAAAATGGGAAATCTTTCCAACGTTTCCGAGGTTTTTTCGTTAATTTGGAGCGAGAAATGATGAACATCGGATACCAAAATTTAATTCAAAAAATTGACGAATTTATTCGGAAGTATTACAAAAACCGAATGATGCGGGGTGGCTTATGGTGCTTGGCTACTTTCCTCTCGTATTTTTTGATTTTGGTTGTGCTGGAGCATTTTGGAAGATTTGAAACCGGCGTTCGCACCGTTCTTTTCTTTTCTTTCGTTGCCGGTTTTTTGGGACTTTCTGTTTATTTCATTTTCATTCCGTTTTTAAAATTGCGGAAAATAGGAAGTGCCTTAACCCACGAACAAGCAGCGGCCATCATTGGACAGCACTTTCCAGAAGTTGCAGATCGATTGCTTAATGTTTTGGAACTTAAAGCAAACCTCACGCAATCGCAAAGTGATTTGGTGGCCGCCGCCATCGATCAAAAAGCAGCTTTGCTTCAACCCATTCCCTTTGCGGCAGCTATCGATTATTCAAAGAATAAGCCATTGCTCAAATACGTTATTCCACCCGTATTGTTGTTGATGTTGTTGTTGATTTTCCAACCGAGTTTCATCACAGGCTCTACCGAGCGACTGGTGAAATATGATCAACATTTTGAAGTGCCAGCGCCTTTTACCTTTGTTCTCGATCCATCTACGCCTACTTCGGTTTTGGAAGGGACTAATCTTCCTATTTCGGTGAATGTCGTTGGCGAAGAGTTTCCTGCTCAGGCGTACATTCAAGTTGGCGAACACCGTTTTAAAATGGCGAAAAAATCAAAGAATGCCTTTGAATTTCAACTGGAAAATCTTCGAAAAACCACCGATATTCGATTCTCTGCCGATGGATTTCAATCCATTCCTACCACCATCCAAGTTCTCCCCAAACCCGTAGTTTCGGGTTTTGACGTTTGGTTGGATTATCCGAATTATTTGGGAAAAACCGATGAACGTATTTCCAACGCAGGGGAATTGGAAGTGCCAGCTGGAACCACGGTGCGTTGGAGCATCAATACTCAAAAGGTTGATGAAATTGGTTTCCTTTTTCAGGGGAAGCTCGAACGCATCAAAGTAAAGGAATCACCCACTCAATTGGTAAGAAAGGTTTTGCAAAATAGCCAATATGGCGTTTTTGGTACCAATGCTTACGTCAAAAAAACCGATACTGTTCAGTACCAAATATCGGTTATTCCAGATCAATATCCTGGGATTTCTGCATCCATGGAAATGGATAGCAATCAGTCGGCAATTCGATTCTTCTCGGGAGAAATTTCTGATGATTACGGAATTTCAAAATTGGTATTCCATTACGAAAAGTCGTTGCAAGGAAAAAAATCCGGAAGCGGGGAGCAACGCTTGGAGGTGAGGAATTCCCTTCGACAAAGTTTTATTCATGGCGTTCAACTTGATAAGTTGGATTTGAAACCCGGTGAAGAAGTAAGCTTTTGGTTTGAGGTGTGGGACAACGATGGAGCGACCGGCACTAAATCAACCAAATCATCTTCCTTGGTTTATCGAGAACCAACTGAATCCGAAGCCGAGAAAAAAGAAGATCAAAATAACCAAGCCATCAATCAGAAGTTGAACGAATCTTTGAAAGAAATTCGGAAGATTCGAAAAGAAACCGAGAAGATTTCTCAGAAATTGATGGATAAAAAAGACCTTAATTTCGATGATCAAAAGAAGTTAAAGGAATTGATGCAGCGACAGCAGCAAGTAACAAAAAATATTCAAGAGGCTCAGAAATTAAACGAGGAAAATAAAAAAGACCAGGAACGGAACAACGAACCGCTGAGTGAGGAGTTGATGGAAAAGCAACGGATGGTGGAGGAATTGTTCGACAAGGTTGTAAGCGAGGAGTTGAAGAAGATGATGGAGGAATTGAAAAAACTCCTCGAAGCCGAGAACAAAGAGAAATTTAACGAGGATGCCAAGAAATTCAATTTAGACAACAAAGAGTTGGAGAAAGAGTTGGATAAAATGGCGCAGATGCTCAAGCAAGCTCAGCTGGAAGAAAAGTTGGAGCAAACCGCCAATGAAATTGAAAAGCTCGCAGAGCAACAAGAAAAGTTGGCGGAACAAAGCGAAAATAAAAACAACAAATCTGAGGACCTCAAAAAGAAACAAGACGATTTGAACCAAAAATTCAACGAGTTGGATCAGAAACTTCAACAGTTGGAGGAGGAAAATAAGAAATTGGAGGATCCAAAAGAATTGGGCGACCTGAATGAAGAAAGCGGCGACATTCAAAAAGATCAAAAAGAGAGTTCAGACCAATTGAACAAGGGAAATAAAAAGTCAGCCTCCGAAAAACAAAAACAGGCCGCCAATCAAATGAAACGGATGGCCAATCGGATGAAGGAAAGCATGGAACAAGACCAAGAAGATCAGTTGGAAGAGGACATGCGTGCGCTTCGTGCATTGATGGAAAACCTGGTAAAATTCTCTTTCAATCAGGAAAAAGTGATGGAGGATTTAGGAAAGAATCCGAATTACAACAATACCTATGTTCGCATTGGACAAGATCAGCGGAAGTTAAAAGATGATGCCAAATTGATTGAAGATTCATTGTTTGCCCTTTCCAAACGCGCACCCCAAATCAGTTCTTACATCAACAAAGAAGTTACCGGCCTTCAGTCGAACCTGGACAAAGCCATCAAAGGGTTGGCCGATCGCAACACCTATGAGGCCAAATCCAAGCAGCAATACACCATGATGCATGCCAATAATTTGGCCGTAATGCTTTCCGAATCCTTCAAGCAAATGCAGCAAGACATGTCGGAAATGCAGCAAAAGAAACAGCAGAAACAACAGAAGGGTGGAGGGCAATGCACCAAACCGGGTTCCGGCAGCAGCAAAGGCAAAAAGCCCAGCATGAGCAACATGCGTCAGATGCAGGAACAGTTGAACAAGCAGTTGCAACAAATGCGTGAGCAACAAAAAAACGGACAAAAGCCGGGGGAAAAACCAGGGGATAAACCCGGACAAAAACCTGGCGGTGGAAAACCTGGTCAAGGCGGGCTTCCAAGTTCAGATTTTGCGAAAGCCGTTGCCCGTCAGGAAGCCATCCGACGCGAGCTTCAAAAAATGGCCGATCAATTGAAAAAAGAAGGTGGTTCGGGCTTAGGTGATTTGGATAAACTCGCCAAAGAAATGGAAAAAACCGAAGAAGAATTGGTGAATAAGCGATTGTCTCCGGAAACATTGAAACGTCAACAAGATATTCTGACTCGATTGTTGGAAGCCGAGAAAGCCGAACGCGAGCGCGAACAAGATCAAAAAAGAGAGTCCAAATCGGCCAAGGAAACGGCTCCAATTCCACCGGCAGCCTTAGAGGAGTATCGCCGGAAGCGGGAAAAGGAATTGGAAATGTATCGAACGCTACCGCCTGAATATACCCCGTTTTTTAAACAAAAAGTGGAAGAATACTTCCAGAAAGCGGGGGGATAATGAGGAGAGTTGAATGGTCGTCCACCTTGGAGTCATTGGGGTTGATTGAGCCTCTCTTGGCTGAAATGCAAGACGTAGAGCAGGTTTTGTCGGTGATGGAACTTCGTTTGTTGTTGTCAGAGGCAGTTACTAACGCCATTCAACATGCGAATCAATTGCAGGAGCAAAAGAAAGTAGTTATTGAATGGTGCAGGGGAGAGGAAGCGCCTTGGCAGGTAGAAGATCATTATCGATTGAATTCCTGGGTTTTTTCCATCCAAGACGAAGGCGAGGGTTTTAATATGGAGGAAGTTCCGCAGCCCTGCGAGATGCCTGGTGGACGTGGAGTATTTATTCTGAAAGAGCTTACAAAATTTGTTTGTTACCGCAATGAAGAGCGGAGATTGATCTTCATCATCTAAATCCGCGCAGTTGAACGCCTTGAATTTTCGAATACTCTAGCGCGGGAAAGGGGAATTTGAAATAATTCATCAAGAAAAAAGTCTTCTTTAAAAATTTACTTTTGGTTGGAACTTTGGTAAAGTCAATATCTAAACTCGCGTAAAATTCGGAATATCGGGGTGTGTTGGAATAGTTCTGAATGCCTTGGGCATTTTCATAAATGTTATCGCCACCTCCGTAATATCCATTGATTCCGTAACCGACCGAAGCTAAGACAAACGGAAATTTTTTCGAAATGGGAATACTCAACCAATAGGTTTGGCCATTGTAATCTTTAAGCATTCGCGAAACGGGACTGCCTCCGAACATTTCCGGACGAACAGAGGCAATTGGATTTTGAACGTAACTGTATTTGAAACAGAAGTTTCTGGATTCGGGGTTGAGGGCTTGGAAAGTTCCGATAAGTCCTCCAAAAGCATTTGCAATAAGGTCGCCAGGCGATGCTCCCCAACTTAATGATTTTCCATCCAAATATTCAATACCCGTCATGAATAGTACACCTGACATTCCGCCATACCATGCCGCCTGACGAGGTGAAAATCCAGTGGCTCGCATGGAGGCTACTCCACCTCGAGAGATTTGGTAACAGGTGTGCGCATGTCCTAATTTATCCATTCCTCCCCATTCGTGATTATCGTTAAACCAATGAAACGATGATAACGACTGATTGGAATACCACTGGCTGTTAAGTAATCCGAACGTAGTTCCGCAAAAAGCAGTATAACCAGACGCAAGTAGCCAACGATTGCGCAAAGAATCAGCTTTTTGGGCGTTCATTGGAACTGTTATGAGGAAAAATAGACTAGTCCAAAATAGCTTCATATTCTTTTTGCAATTGGAGAAGTTGGTTCCAATTGGGTTTGTTTTTTGGGTTTTCCAAAAAATCGTAAATGAATGGCGCCATGACTCGGAGTACTGGCGTTGAATTGATTTGGAATAATCGTTCTTTAGATGAGGTTGCTAAAAAAGTTGTAATGGGGAGTTGATTCAATGATAAATTGAATTTGAACAATTGTTGAAATGAGATGGTATCGGGTTGTATTCCAGATTTATACAAAAAGATTACATCTTTGGCTTCAGATGATAGTTCTTCGGTTTTCCAATATAATTTCCGTCGAACCACAATTTGTTCAATTTCGGGAAATTCAAAATTGATAAAATCACGGTTTGTAGAAGGAAAGTTATTAAAATATTCTTCTGGTTTTTCTGAAAAGAATTGAAAAAACAAATCCGCCAATTCTTTCCCTATTGGGTCAAATACGTCGTGATTTGCGTAAAGGAAATGCTGCATTTTTTGAGAGGCATCTAACGAATTGTTTTCTGAAAAGGAATACTTCGACTTTAATTTTTCTTCAAAAGCTAAACCTTCTTTATCATTAAAAAAACGTCCTGAAAAAAAGATGATTTCCCCAGAAAAACCACGCTTTCGGATCCATTCATCGAAGTGAATTTCACAGTTTCCATTCATGTTAGACGGGATTACCGCCGTGGAAAGGTCGTTTTTTATCTGAGAATATGGAAAATAAATGAGTTCGATATTTTTTATCTCTTTTTTTATTTTTCCTTTTTTACTGGGAACGGATTCTTCTCTTTTTAGGATAATGGACAAGCCTCCTGGATTGATACGAATATTTTCCTTTTCAAAATCCCATTGCTCGTACAAGAAAATGCCATCGGCAGAATCCAATCGTTTTTGGTAGTATTTTTCAATGAGAGGAATATCGGATATTTGGATTTTTTGGGTACAGGTAAAATCGGTGAATCCGTAAATTTTACCAAGACGTAGTTGAAGATACAAGTGATTCAACAATGCTTGGGAAACGTTAGTGCCCCAACTACTGTCTTGTTTTTGAACCAATATTTGAGTAATGGCTTTATTTTGTGCGTGGGTATTTCGCCCTAAGAGGCAGAACAAAATGAGCGTAAAAAACAAAAAGAACTTCTTGGGAAGCATGAAAAAAGGTGGTAATTTTACCCAAAATTAAGTCTTCAACGGTTATGGATAGCAAATTATTTAACGAAAATTTCGCCAAAATTCTAGAAATACGCAAAGAACTCAATTCCATGGAGTTTAATTCTACGAAATATGATGAATTGGAAGAAGTTTTGGCCGATTTAGAAGATGATTTTATGGATGATTTCGGAGATGAATTGGATGAAGTTATTTCCAAAGTTCATTTTACCCTTTGCCCAGACATTGAGTCGGCACATCCGATGGCATATTTTGCCCGAAACTACACGGAAAGTGAATTTGTGCCTGGAGATTATGAAATAAATACTGGAGATGGAATTAAAATTATTGCCGATTTAAAAGGTAAAAAAGTTCGTGGTAGTTTGGTTTGGTTGCCGAATCCTGCTCGATTGGTGATGATTTCTGCTGAAGATATTCTGGTGTTGTGGAATTCGGAAAAACCTGAAGAAATTCACTTGGGATAAACTTTTTAGCCCCTTCGGCCGTTACATGCCCGTGAGCCATTCTACTTTTAATACCATCAATCCATTCTCCGAGGAAAATATCGCTGAATATCGATTTGATTCTGATTCAACTTTGGAGGTGAAGCTTCAAAAAAGTCACCAAAATTTTCTTTCGAATAAAAATACTCCGATTTTACATAGGATTGAGTGGTTGAATTCGTTGATCCCCATCTTAGAATCGTCCAAAAATGATTGGGCTCGTTGCGCTTCCTTAGAAATGGGGAAACCCTTACTTGAAGCCATGCATGAAATTGAAAAGTGCATCGGACTTTGTCATTTTTTTATCGAAAATACCTCCAGTTTTTTAGACCAAGAAAGTATACCGTATATCAAAAAAGCAGTCATTACCAAATCACCGGTTGGTGTCGTTTTGGGTGTTATGCCTTGGAATTATCCCTTTTGGCAAGTTTTCCGATTTGCAATTCCTGCACTTATGGCTGGAAACTCCGTCTTGCTTAAACATGCACCCAATGTAACCGGATGTGCATTGTTCATTCAAGATGCTTTTTCTCAATCACTTTTTCCGCGTGACTTATTTCAGGTTGCACTGGCCAACAATGAACAAACGTTGCGATTGATTTCCGATGAAAGGGTTCAACGAATTTCATTTACCGGCAGCAATGAAACGGGGTTTAAAATTGCACAAACTGCTGGAGCGGTTGGTAAACGCTGTATTCTTGAATTGGGGGGATCCGATCCGTTCATTGTTATGTCTGATGCCCCAGTTGAAAAAGTGATTCCACAAGCGATCAAATCGCGGTTTATCAACGCGGGACAAAGTTGTATTTCTGCAAAACGATTCATTGTACACTCCTCCATTCATGAATCATTTACCCAGAAATTGATTCAAGCTGTTCAAGAACTACAAATGGGCAACCCGTTAGAAAGCAGCAATCAGGTGGGGCCATTGGCTAGAAAAGACTTGCAAATCAAGGTGTTGAGTCAAATTGAGTCGGCAAAAGCTTCTGGTTCTCAAATCTTATTCCAATCAAATACTCCAAGTAAAGGTTTCTTTGTTCCTCTTACCGTTTTTGGAAACGTTGATTTAAATTCTTCGATTTGGAAAGAAGAAGTGTTTGGACCGGTAGCACTGGTTCAATCCTTTGATCATGATCAAGAAATGCTCGATTTGGCCAATGATACAGCATTCGGTTTAGGGGCAAGTATTTGGAGTGAAAATGTAGAAAAGGCATTTGCATTGGCGCAACACATCGATGCGGGAAATGTCTACGTTAATGAAATGATGAAGAGTGATTTCTCACTTCCTTTTGGTGGAACAAAACAATCGGGTTTTGGAAAAGAACTTTCAAAAACGGGAATGATGGAATTCATGAATCTCAAAACATCCATAATTTCAACATTATGAAAAACTATTTTTTAATCATTTTGGGAATTTCTTTAGCAATTTCATCATGCAGAAGAAAAACCGGCCCGGATTGTTGTCCGCCCGTTGAACCCGTTGGGAGCATCGAAGTTCATTTGAATCATCTCTGGGGGACAGATACCATCGTTCGAAGTACAGGAAAATATGTTACTAGCCTAGGCGATACGGTAATGATTTCAGAAATAAAAGGATTGATTTCAAATTTTAATTTGCAGTTTACCGATAATACTTTTTTTCTGGTAGATGACTATTTCTACTACAAACTTTCTAATCCGGCAACCAACACTTTATTATTAAAGGGAATCCCAGATGAAGCCTATAAGAGTATCGGCTTTTTTCTAGGATTAGATTCTACTTCCAATCATTCGGATGTGACAACCTATCCGCGAACTAGTGCCTTGAGTACGTATCAGGCTGGTGGCGAGATGCATTGGAATTGGGCTGATGGTTTCATCTTTACCAATATCACTGGAAATTATCGGCCTGCAAATGCCAATCGGTACAAAGGTTTCTCTTTTCATTTAGGGATGGATCCTAATTTAGTGAAAATTGCTTTGCCTGTTTCAGCATTTACCATTGCAGGAAATTCAAGATTAGTGGAGTTGAATTTAGATTGGAAAGAAATGTTTGAATCTCCTAATCAAATCAACATTGCAAACCAAGATGTAACGCATTCAACATCAGGGGATACATTGGCTGTTCAACTTTCTGCAAATATGATCAATATGGCAAAAATTGGCTCGATCAAATGAAGTGAAAAAGATCCTAGCACTTGGAATACTTTTTGGGATTTTTCTGTACAGCTGTGTGCATGAACCCTTGGATGGAGACTCCTTTTCCGATCCCATCCCCTACGTATTCTCCACACCTGCGGGATTCCCCCCACCCAATCTCCCGGCCGACAATCCATTAACTGTTGAAGGCATCGAACTCGGAAGAAGGTTGTTTTATGATCCCATTTTAAGTGCAGATTCCTCCATTTCTTGCGGAAATTGCCATGCCCCAAATGCAGCTTTTGCCGATACTTCACGATTTTCCAAAGGTATTCGTGGGCAAATTGGCTATAGACAAAGCATGCCACTGTTCAATTTGGCGTGGGTAACCGAATTCTTTTGGGATGGCCGAGCATCCAGTTTACGAAAACAAATCCATTTTCCCATCGAAGATCCTATCGAAATGGGCGAAAGAGTCGCTAATGTAGTCCAAAAACTCAATCAACAGCCAAGATATCGGAAAATATTTAAAAAGGCATTTCAGGAAAATGAGGTAACCGACACGCTAGTGTTTAAGGCCATTGAGCAATTTTTGTTGACCATGGTTTCGGCTGATTCAAAATTCGATCAATGGAGAAGGGGAGAGGTTCAGTTGTCTCAACAAGAATTGTATGGGTTGCAAATTTTTGAAAAAGAAATTTACAATACCACTGTCACCGACGTTCGGTTGATTCCTCCTCCTCCAGGAACGTTGGTCGGAGCTGATTGTTTCCATTGCCACGGAAACCGGAATAACCCGTTTTTTAGCAATAACTTTGGTTACCAAAACAACGGATTGGATGCTGTTCCCGCAGATTCTGGACGCATGGTAGTTACCAAAGATCCGTCCGATTTCGGAAAGTTCAAAACTCCAACGCTTCGGAATTGGGGATTTACTGCACCCTATATGCACGATGGTCGTTTTCAAACCATTGATCAGGTGTTGGATCATTACGAAAAACCCAATCCATTATCGCCCAATATTGATCCCGGTAGCATTGGAAAATCGGCCACATTCGGATTGAGGTTGCGGATTTATGAGCGAACAGCCTTGAAGGCCTTTTTGAATACGTTGAACGACACAGCGTTCACCACCAATCAGCGCTACCAAAGCCCTTTTCGATGAAATTGCACGTTGCTTTAGTACTAACTTTCTTATGGAGTTGCCAAAGAAACAACTCGCCATTTGAGTTTCCTCCCATTAAAGAACCAACAAACAACCGCACTTCTTCTGTTAGAATTGATTTGGGGAAAAAACTATTCTTCGACCCCTTGCTCAGCAGCGATTCGAGTATTTCCTGCGGCAGTTGTCACCAACCCAATCATGCCTTTTCTTCTCCCCAACCTTTAACATCAGGGGTTCATGGTTCTCTTGCGAAACGAAATGTCCCTGTTTTAATCAACCTCGCATGGAGTCCCTATTTCATGTTTGAAGGAGGATTGCCAACCTTGGAAAAGGTAAGTCTTTCCCCCATTCAAGACGCGATGGAAATGAATTTGCCATTCCCAGAATTGATCGAACGATTGAAATCGCACTCCGAATATCCTTCGTTGTTTAAGAAGGCTTACGGTGAAGGGCCCACTCCATCTTCCGTTGTTCGGGCTTTGGCGGCATACCAAAGAAGTATTCAATCTGCCCAAACGCGTTGGGATAGTTTTGTAACCGGAAGGGTGGATTTGTTCAATGATTCTGAAAAGAAAGGATGGCAATTATTTATGGGCAAAGCAAAATGTTATTCCTGCCATCCTCCCCCGTTGTTTACCGATTTCCAATTTCACACCATTTTGCCCTACGATGGCGATGATGGACGTTATCGAATTGATCCGCGACCCGAAATGAAAGGGGCATTCAAAACGCCAACGCTGAGGCAGTTGGCGTTTTCTCAACCTTACTTCCATCGAGGAACTGCTGCAAATTTAGATGAGGTATTAAATGCTTATGCTTCCACGCACAACTCCAATGCAAACGTGAGATTATCCAAAGAAGAAAAAGCGCATCTGATTGCTTTTTTGTTGACGTTAAGTCGATAATTTTCACCTGCCGTTCCGTCCTTTTTTGGTAACTTGCATCGTGTTTAATAAAGATCAGCTCAAGCGCGTTTTTGAACTTCTTCCGGATGAATTTTCCGAAGAACAATTGCTGATTTTGTTGTCTGAGATTGATCAAATTAACCCTCGAATGAATACGGTTCATTGGCAATCCATTCAAATTGGAACCCAAGTATGGGCTTCCCAAAATTTATCGGTTACACATTTTCAAAATGAAGATCCAATTCCTCATATTGAGGACGATGAAACTTGGGAACATTACGGATTATTGGGCAAGCCTGCGTGGTGCTATTACAACAATGACCCCTCCACGGAAGCAATATTTGGCCGACTATACAATTGGCATGCCGTGGCTGATCCTAGAAAAATTGCTCCCCCAGGTTGGACTATTCCCTCGGATCAAGATTGGGATGAGTTGATTGGTTTTGTCGAGCGTGATGCCCTCCTGGAGTCAACCAATTCGTCTCCCCAAGTGGGTTTAAAATTGAAAGGAAAAAACCATTGGAATGAAGGCGGAAACGGAACGGATGCTTTTGGATTCAAGGCGCACCCGGCGGGATACCGGGAAACGATTGGCCCCTTTCGCGACCAAGGTGGTACGGCAAATTTTTGGAGTAGTTCCGATAACTCAAG
>JACCEC010483477.1_pt1 | contig 28021 bp, 34 predicted proteins | sample 7450121 | NCBI WGS metagenome assembly JACCEC01 (sample SAMN15323455, study PRJNA562643) | freshwater metagenome | isolation source: river surface water | place: USA:Blue River Watershed | collected 2017-08-18 | reverse complement strand
GTCTTTTCTTGCGGCCGCAACCCTAGACAATAAAGTGACTGGTGCACCCGGCACCAGCAGCACCGGCACAAACATCGACAGCAACATGTGCCCAACCATGTGAACCGAGAACAAATACTCCTGATATGCATTTGGAGCACCGTTGGTCACATAGAAAAGCAGCAGCATGCCGCCAAGCCAAGATGCTGTTCTACCCACTGACCACTTGTCACCCCGGGCGCGGAGCTTGTAAACGCCAATCAAGTACAGCGCGATGCCAAAGCCGACAACGGTCGCCCAAAGCGGATCAATGTCCCAAACTCGGATCCAGCTAACTGGAGTCAGTTCCTCAGGAAGCGGGTCTCCAGTTAGCAGCTGAGCCGGCGTGGGGGGCACGAACTCGGCATCAGAGACTGGGGTCGGGGTCTTAGCCAGAGCCGTTCCCAACCCAAATGCAAGACCCATCACAAATAGCTCAAAGGCAACCAGTCGCCAGAACCCACCAGATCGCTCAGCAAACCTTCCGGCCAGAGTCACTCGATGGCGAGCGCCGAAGACGCCAAGCGCGATCAGCAAAACTGCCTTACCAATCAGCATGAGCCCGTATTCACTGAGCAGATCAGCGGGCTTGTAGAGCCTGATGTATCCAGAGGTCAGACCGGAGATAGCAACCAGGATGAAGCTGATCAAAGCCAGAGTCGAGTAGCGACGAGTTAGCTCTCCCGAGCGTTCCATATCTGAGAAGAAGACTGCATAGAGTGCAAACAGGCCGCCCAGCCAAACCGATACCCCCACCAGGTGCATAAGCATTGAGTTCACAGCAACCGCGTGACCCACATCGCTTGAAGCGTGCCCTGATTCGGCTAGCGGATATAGGCCAGCGATTGCTAAAGCCGCGTTGATTGCAACCCAGAGCGGTGAACTTAGGGCAATTGTGGTGAGGCTAAGCACCATTGCAAACACCAGGTTCCAAGCCAGCAAAACACCGAGCTCGATCTCTGTCGCGAAGAGCCAAAGCCCTTCAGAAAACTCAGGCCCGAAGGACAACTGTGTGCCCGAGGCTGATAGGTAGGTGAGCACAAAGTATGCAAAGCCCGAAAGCAACCAAAGCGATGCCCCCCAGGCAGCAACCGGCCGAATCTGGCCGCGCTCTACCTCATTGGCCGAGTATGCCGAGAACACCAGTGAGCCAACCGCCACGGCCATGCTCAGGTTCATAATCAACTTTGCAACTGGGGTTCCCCAGCGAACCACCGGTCCGGGGTCAGAAAAGGGAAGCGGGTCCACCGCTCCGCCATACAAAAGAGCAACAAAAATGCTCAGAACCGCGCCTAGGGCGACCAGGGCTACTGAAAATAAGGAGCGTCTAACTAGGTCTTTCGTCAATTACCTAAACCTCGGGAAAAACCTTGGAGTCTTGGCGGCATAGGCGGCATAGCCCGGGTACTTCTGCTTGAGCAGGTACTCCTCAAAATTGGCTTTGATGTTGAGCTGGATGTAGAGGAAGATCCAAATGATGATTTGCGGCCAGTAGCCCGCATCAAGGACCACCCCTAGACCAAGCAAAAGCAGACCGAAATAGATTGGGTGCCGAACCCTCGAATAAAGCCCGGTGACGACCAGTTCAGCATTGTCTTTGGGAACAGGGTTTGCAGTTAGTGACTTACCCAGTCGCATAAAACTGGCTAGCAATACGGCAATCCCGGCGGCCATCACTGCAAGGCCAAGGATGCCCATGAGGGAAGTCAATTCGCCGTAGGGGTTTTCCATGCGGGGGGCGGTGAACAAAAGGGCTAGCAGCAGAAACTGGCCAGCCACATAGATGTATCCGCGAGAGCGATTGTTCACGCTCTAACCCTACCTTTTGGTTAAGACAAAGGCGGTGGCCCGAGGGCCACCGCCTTGTTGTTTGGCTTTAGTTACTTAACAGATGCCTTTAGCTTGCTACCTGCAGATACCTTTACGGTTGCTGCTGCAGCGATCTGGATGGTTGCACCAGTCTGTGGGTTGCGGCCGGTGCGTGCTGCACGGTGGCCCTTCTCAACGCTTAGGTAACCAGGAATGGTGACCTTGTCACCCTTCGCGATTGATGCGCCGATGGTGTCAAACATTGCGTCGATAACACGGCCAACAGCGGCCTGTGACTCGCCGGTGTGCTTTGCGACTGCTGCTACGAGCTCGCTCTTGTTCATTTTGGTCCTCCTGGACGTCTAGGGACAGGAATGTCTCCATCAACCTATAGCGCAAGGGCACATCTCAACGTTCATAACTCGGCGTGTTGCGGGTGAGTTTTCCTTGAATTTACGCGGTTTTTGGCACTTTCTAGGGCTAACCGAATCAAATTTGCCCGAACCAGGCAATTGCCCGCTTCCCCAATAGTGACGCGGATTAGAGTTGTCGAGCACTTTCAAAGTCGAAGCCGAGGGTCAAAATGCTTGATAACCAAGCCGCAAAAGCGATTGTGCTCGGTTCCCTTGGCATCCATCGCCCAATCAATTCCATTGATCAAGCCCTCGACACCCTGCACCTTTTTCAAATCGATTCGGTCAACGTCTTTGCCAGAGCCCATCTGATGCCAGCCTTCTCAAGGGTCGGCGCCTATGACCTTGGAGAGTTTGAAGCCAAGGCATTTGGTGCGGGGCAAGCCCCGAACTACCGAGAGTATTGGGCTCACTGCGCCGCCTTGATAAAGCCGCAAGACTGGGACCTATTCGAGTTTCGAAGAAATGAATACCGAGGGCGCGAACGAGTCAAGGAAGTTCTCTCACCGAAACACAAGCTAGCCGGTTGGATCAAAGCGGAACTGAACAACAACGGGCCCATGACCATTGCCCAGTTTGAGCACGATGCCAATAAGCGAACCGGTAATTGGTGGGGTTGGTCCGAGGTAAAGACGATCTTGGAGCGACTTCACTTCGCGGGCGAGGTGGTGAGTGCTGGTAGAACCAACTTCTCGAGACTCTATGCCCTCCCTGAACAGGTTGAGCTACCTCGCCTAGGCATCTCAGAGACTGAGCAAAAGCTTGAGTTGATGCGCCGCTCAGCCAAGGCGCTCGGCATTGCAACCGAGGGCGAGCTTGCTGACTACTTCCGCTTTTACAAGACGGAGGCTCGCCCCTACATCAAACAGCTGCTTCAAAAGGGGGAGCTCGTCGAGGTCAAGGTCGAAGGCTGGTCTGAAGCGGGCTATGCACTGCCGGAAACTCTGGAGAACCCCATGGATCTTGACTACTCGAGACCGCTTCGTTTGTTCAATCCCTTTGATCCGCTGACCTGGCACCGCGATCGAACCAGAAGAATCTTTGATTTTGACTACATGATCGAGATCTACACCCCCGAGCAAAAGCGCAAGTATGGCTACTACACGCTGCCGATTCTTTACCGGGATCAATTAGTTGGTAGGGCGGATCTAAAGCACGATCGTAAATCTGGTTCGCTACTTGTTCAGTCGCTTTGGAAAGAGCTTTGGGTTAGCAAGTCTTTGGAGAAGCAGATGGCTCCCTATTTGAAGACTGAGCTTGAGCTTGCGATGAAGTGGGTTGGCGCAAAAAAACTAATCCCGCCATCGAGAGGTAATTGGCCTCTCTAGGCGGGATCAGATTTAGAACTGATTACCAGCTGGACTTGGTCACACCTGGAAGCTCACCTGCGTGAGCCATCTTGCGGAAGCGAACACGGCTGACACCGAACTTGGACAGCACACCACGTGGGCGACCATCGATTAGGTCACGGCTGCGAACGCGAACTGGGCTTGCGTTGCGAGGAAGCTTCTGAAGACCTAGACGTGCCTCTTCGCGCTGCTCAGCGGTGGAGTTTGGGTCAACTAGCGCCTTCTTAAGGGCTAGACGCTTCTCTGCGTAGCGCTCAACAACAACCTTGCGCTGCTCGTTACGAGCAATCTTGCTCTTCTTTGCCATTCTTAGCGCTCCTCGCGGAATTCAACGTGCTTGCGCACTACTGGGTCGTACTTCTTCAAAACCATGCGGTCTGGGTCGTTGCGACGGTTCTTCTTGGTCACGTAGGTGAAGCCAGTACCGGCGGTTGACTTGAGCTTGATGATTGGACGGATGTCCTTGTCCTTGGCCATCTATAACTCCTTAGATCTTCTCGCCGCGAGCTACTAGCTCGGCAACTACGGACTCGATGCCGCGAGCGTCAATCACCTTGATGCCGCGAGCTGACAGGTTAAGGGTTACCTTGCGACCCATGGATGGGACGAAGTAAGTCTTCTTCTGGATGTTTGGGTCAAAGCGACGCTTGGTCTTGTTCTGCGCGTGCGACACATTGTGACCGAACTGCGGACCCGTCTGGGTGACCTGGCAGTAGGCAGCCATTTTTCCTCCTTGGGGCGCGATGACCCGAAGCATAAGTTTGGGATTGTTGGGGATGAACCCCACTCAACCCCGCAAGTTTAGGAGAAAGCCAAGGGCAAAAGCAAGTCCCGTTTAGAAAAAATCAACTGGACACGCCACACTCGGCACAAGTTCCAAACAACTCGATGCTGTGTGAGACCGCGGTAAAGCCGTGGCTTCGGGCAAGTGCCTCGGTTGCAGCCTCAAACCCAGTGAGCTCAAACTCCACGGTTTTGCCGCAATTTTGGCAAATTAGGTGATGGTGGTGGTCGGTGCCACAGATCCGATAGCGAGTCTCGCCATCGGATCCTGTCAGGGCATCGGCCTCGTTGCTCTCAACTAATTCAGTGAGCGCTCGATACACGGTTGTGAGACCTAGCTTGTTCCCACCCTGGACCAAACTCGCATGCAGCTGTTGAGCAGAGACAAAGCCCGGGGAGAGGCTCAGTGCCTCGCGAACCGCAACTTTTTGCCAGGTATTTCGCTTTTGGGTCATGCCTTGACCTCCAGCCTGGATTTGGCAAAGGCGATCACGCGAGCGCTGAGGTAGATCAGGAACGAAATAGTGGTGACGTAGGGGCTGATCGGCAAGGTGCCGCCAAGTGCTAGCAGGGTGCCACCGAGCATGGCGATGAGAGCAAAGATCACACTCAAGATAGGTACCCAAAGCTGAGAGCTAGAGAGTCTTAGAGCTGCGGCGGCCGGTGTGACTAGCAGAGCGAGCACCAGTAGCGCGCCGACGACCTGAACCGCAGCAGCAACTGACAGCCCAAGTAGCAGGACAAATGCAACACCGAGAATCTTTGTTGGGACTCCCCTCGCAGCTGCTACCTCTGCATCCAGCGACGCAAAGCTCAAGGGCCGCCAGATCACCAGCATGGCGATCAGCACCACCAGTGTGATTACAGCCATGGACGCTAGTTTGGGGTCATCAACCGCAACGATCTGCCCGGTCAGAAGTCCGAACTTATTCGCAGCCCTACCGGGATAAAGCGAAAGCGCAAGGATTCCAATCCCCAAACCAAAGGGCATCAGGACCGCAACAATCGAGTTTCTATCTTTGGCACGTTCACCCAAAAAGGCGATTATTGCCGCGGCGATGATGGAGCCAAAAACCGAACCTAAAACCACGTCCAGGCCAATTAGCAAAAACACTGCGGCCCCGGCAAAGGAGAGCTCGGCAATCCCGTGCACGGCAAAGGAGAGCTCTCTAGTCATCACGAATACGCCGACCAAGCCGCCGATGAGTGCCAGAAGTGCCCCGGCAATCAGTGAGTTGGTGACTAGGGGAAGGAGCTTGTCGTAATCGGAAAAGTTGAAGACCTGTGACCAATCCATTAGCGCCACTCCTCGTCTTCATGATGGTCATGATCGTGAGCCCCGAGAACCACGATTCGACCCTGGTTCCTCACAACATCGATCTCCGCACCGTAGAGCTCGGAGAGCACATCGGTTCTAAGCACCTCGTCCGGGGTTCCGATTGAATACCTGCCCTGAGCCAGATAAAGCACTCGATCGACATAGTCCATAACCGGATTCACATCGTGGGTGACGAACAAAACACTGGTGCCCTCTTGCCTTCGCTCCGCGATTAGCGAGCTGACAACCTGCTGGTGATGCAGATCCAGTGCACTCAAAGGCTCATCGGCCAGTATCAGCTTGGGGTGAGAGACCAGGGCTTGAGCCACTCGAACTCGCTGCATCTCACCACCAGAAAGCGAACCAACCGGCTTTTGAGCCAAATGCTCGGCATCCACCGACCGAAGTGCTTCAAGAGCAAGCTTTCGCTTGCTCTTTGATGGCATCGGGATTCCATAGCTGTGGCCATCAAGACCGAATCTCACCGTGTCCAAAACTCGAAGCGGCAAACCACTATCAACTGCTCGGTGTTGCGGGACATAGCCGATTTGTGTGGTTCCGTGGCCGACTGGGTGATTCAAGAAGCTGATTGATCCGGAGCTCAGTCGCTGCTGACCAAGGATTGATTTCAAAAGCATCGACTTACCTGAGCCATTCGCACCAATTACGGCAACGAATTCTCCAGGTTGAATCTCAAAGTTGAGGTTGCTCCAAATCGCCCGCTCACCAAGGGTGAGCGAGGCGTTTTGAAGTCTTAGAACAGCTGACAATTAGTAGATGGCCTCTTGGAGCTGGTCAACGACGTGGTTGAGCCAATCCAGGTAGTCGGTGGTTGCCAACGCGTTGGCTGAAGGGGTCTCGGCAACCGCAACAATTGGTCTGTTGCCAGCTGCGGCGGCAGCCTTTAGCTTCTCTGAGGTCTGATCCTCAGTTCCGATGTTCACCACCAAAATCGCAGCAACCTTGTTCCTTAGCAGCTTCTCCGCTTCATTCAAAGCCGCAACTGGGACATCGCGCTCCTCTTCGATGGCATCAGCTAGCGCCTCAGGAGTCATGTTTTCAAAACCTGCATCTTCAAGGAGCAGGTTCGCTACGCCCTCCGAGGCCACAAACCCTGCACCTAAAGAGCGCTCCCTGAGGGCCTCAACCCTGAGTTCGATGTTTGCCATCTCGGCCTTGAAGAACTCGAGGTTGGCGGTGACATCAGTCTTGGCCTCTGGGCGCAATTCGATGATTGATTCGGCAATGTGATCGGCAGCTTCGACAGTCTTTGCGAGGTCAAACCAGATGTGCTCGTTTTCGTGAGCATGGGCATCTTCGGCGTGTGTCTCCTCAGTGGCAACCTCGTCACCGTGAAGGTGCTCACCCTCGACCAGCTTGAGGAAGATTGCCTGCTTCTCGGAAGCCTCGTAAAGCTGGATCATGAAGTCGTCGTAACCGCCGCCATTGGCAATCGCCAGCTCAGCACCCTCAAGCGCGAGCTGGTCACGAGCCGATGCCTGATAGGAGTGAGGGTCTTGATTGCCAGGGACAATCGAGTTGACCTCAACCCAATCGCCACCGATGGTTGCGGCGATGTTTGCCCAGACCTCGGTTGAGGTAACAACCGCTACCTTGCCGGTTTCACCATCGCGAGTGAGGGTCGGCGATGAGGTTGGGCTTGGGGTTTGACCCTGACCAAAAAGCTGCGGGGCCAAGAAGAATGCGGCCAAAATACCCGCTGAAACCGCTGCAACAACGCCAATCACAAATTTCTTCATGGCTTGATGCTAACTCTTATTGAAAATGATTGTCAATTCCAATTAGTCAAGCAGCAGTGCAGGTTCCTCGATAACGCTCGCTACGTCCTGAACGAACCTGGATGCCACGTCACCGTCGACCACTCGGTGGTCGAAAGTTGCTCCGATGGTGGTGATCTGACGAACCACAATCTCGTCATCGACCACCCAAGGCTTTTTACGAATCGAACCCAGCGCGACAATGCCGACTTCACCGGGGTTCAAGATTGGGGTTCCGGTGTCAACACCAAAGACTCCGATGTTGGTGATGGTGATAGTTCCATCCCGCATGTCTTCAGGGGTGGTCTTGCCCTCTCGAGCAGTCGCGGCCAGCTGTTCAATGGCTTGAGCAAGCTCAATCATGCTCATCTGGTCGGCATTTTTGATGTTGGGGACAATCAAACCTCGAGGGGTGGCAGCAGCGATACCCAAGTTCACAAAGTTGTGAACGATGATCTCCTCATCGGTCCAGGTCGAGTTCACCATGCGGTTTCGTCTGACAGCCCAGATCATGGCCTTTGCCATGATCAAAAGCGGAGTCACCTTGATGCCGGCAAAGTCCACCGAGTTCTTCAGGCGCTTGACGTATTCCATGGTTCTAGTGGCATCAACGTCAACAAAGATGCTGACGTGAGGGGCGGTAAAGGCGCTCTTGACCATCGCGCTAGCGATCGCCTTGCGCACGCCCTTGACAGGAATTCTCTCCTCGCGCTCCGAAGGGGCGTCCGGGGTGGTGAGGTTCTTGAAGACACTGGCCTGGCTTGCGGCTCCGATCACGTCATCTCGAGTGATGTCGCCGTGTGCTCCGGTGCCAGAGACGGCATTTAGATCAACACCGAGCTCTTTGGCCAGTTTTCTGATTGGTGGCTTGGCTAAAACCGCATCGGCCGCTGTGGTGGCTCGAACCATGGCAACTGGGATCGCGGTAGTGATTGGCGCTTGTCTAACTGCACGATTGCGCCTAGAGCTAGCCTCACCGGTGTCGCCATAGCCAACCAGGGTTGGAAGCTTGTATTCGGCTCCGGTGTCCGCCTCAACTGACACCGCTTCGGCCGGTGCATCGAAGGTTGCCATGGTTGGGATCAAACCGGAGGTAACACTCACCGAGATGATTGGGGTTCCAACCTCAACGGTTTCGCCCTCTTGGGCGAGTAATTCTTCAACCACTCCCTCAAACGGGCAGGGTAGTTCGACGATGGATTTTGCGGTCTCAATCTCACAGATGGTCTGGTTCACCTCGACCTTTTGGCCGGGGGCAACCTTCCAGGAGACGATTTCGGCCTCGGTTAGACCTTCACCGACATCTGGCAGCGGGAACTTAGCGATGCTCATCCAAATCTCCTAGTAGGCCATGATTCTGTCGACTGCCTCGAGGATGCGGTCTGCATCTGGGAGATAGGCCTCCTCGAGCTTGGATGGTGGGTAGGGGGTGTCAAAACCACCGACCCGAAGCACTGGGGCCTCTAGGTTGTAGAAGTTGTGCTCCGCCACGCGAGCAGCAATCTCGCTTGAGAGCGAGACGTTGGTTGGAGCTTCATGGGCAATTACGAGCCTTCCGGTCTTCTCAACCGAGGCAAAGATGGTCGGGTAATCGATTGGAGAGAGCGATCGCAGGTCAATAACCTCGATGCTGACACCCTCTTCGGCACCAATCTCAGCCGCCTGTAAGGCGGTGGTCACCATCGGTCCATAGGCCAAAAGCGTGACTTGGCTGCCCTCGCGCAACAATCGCGCTGAGTGCAGCGGCATTGGGGCGACATCTAGATTCACCGGACCCTTTTGCCAGTAGCGGCGCTTTGGCTCAAAGACGATTACTGGGTCTGGGCTCTGGATGGCCTGTTGAATCATCCAGTAGGCATCGTTTGGGTTTGAAGGCGAGATGATTCTCAGACCTGCGGTGTGGGCAAAGTACGCCTCCGGACTTTCGGAGTGGTGCTCCACGGCACCGATACCGCCACCGTAGGGAATTCGAATTACGACCGGCATCTGCAAAAAGCCCTCGGAACGATAGGTCAGTTTTGCAAGCTGCGAGGTGATCTGGTTGAAGGCGGGGAAAACAAAGCCATCAAACTGAATCTCAGCCACCGGTCGGTAACCGCGCATGGCAAGACCAATTGCGGTACCAACAATGCCCGACTCAGCAATTGGGGAGTTGAAAACTCTCTTCTCGCCGAATTCCTTGTGTAGGCCCTCAGTGACGCGGAAGACGCCACCGAGCTCGGCAACGTCTTCACCAAAAATCAAAACCTTTTCATCGTCCTGCATTGCCTTTTGAAGGCCGGCGTTTAGTGCCTTGGCAATTGCCATGTCTTTATAACTACTCATGGCCACCCATCTGCTGCTCATAGGCCTGAAGCCACGCCTTTTGTCTATCGATATCTGGATGCTGATCCGAGTAGACGTTGTGGAAGATGTTTTCAAGCGGTGGGGTCTGAAGCGCAAAGGTTTCGGCGCGAATCTGAGCTGCTAGCTCATCACCTGCCTGCTTGACCTCTTCAAAAAAGTCATCGCCAATGCCCTGGCGGCGCAGGAATTTCTCAAACCTGGTTAGCGGATCGCGAGCCTTCCAGTATTCAACCTCGTCATCGGATCGGTACTTGGTTGGGTCGTCACTGGTGGTGTGCGCACCGATTCGGTAGGTGAGGGCCTCGATTAGGTAGGGGCCCATTCCGGCTCGTGCCTGATCCATGTGGAACTTTGTTGCTGCATAGCAGGCCAAGACATCGTTGCCATCAACGCGCATACCCGGCACACCAAAGCCTTCACCGCGCCTGTAGAGCGGCACCTTGGTTTGTTTCTCCACCGGAGAGGAGATGGCCCACTGGTTGTTTTGCACAAAGAAAACAATTGGGGAGTCGTTGATAGCTGCGAATAGCAGTGACTCGGAAACATCGCCCTCAGCCGTTGCACCATCACCGAAGTAAGAGATAACCGCTAGGTCCTTGTCTTTGTCCCCGGTGCCAACCAGGCCATCAAACTTCACGCCCATGGCATAGCCGACTGCATGCAAAACCTGGGAACCGAGGACGATTGCGTAGAGGTGATACCTGGTCTCTTCGGGATTCCAACCGCCGTGGTTCACACCGCGCATCATCTTGAGAATCGACATCAGCTCAACGCCATGTGTGATTGCCACACCGTGTTCGCGATAGCTCGGAAAGATGTGGTCATTAGGACCAACACCGTAGCCGGATCCGATCTGCGCGCCTTCTTGGCCAATAGCGGGGACCCACAGGCCCAGCTGGCCCTGGCGTTGCAGTGCAATCGCCTCAATATCGAAGCGGCGAATCCTCGCCATGTCTCGATAAAACTTGGTCAGATCGTCAATGTTTAGAGCTTCAACCAGTTCCCCATACTGGGCGTACTCCTTTGGCACACCGAAGGTGCCGTCTGGGGCCAAAAATTGCATCATTGGCTGGGAGTCTTGGGTCACGAAAGCTAATTTAGTCTCTAGCTGAGAGAATAAGGCCATGTTGCGTTTTCTTATCGGCACAATCGTCAACGCTGTAGGCCTTTGGGTGGCAACCCTGGTCGTCCCTCAAATCCAGCTCACTCCATACGGCGGAGATGGTTTGTGGGAGACAATCGCCTCCTTCTTGCTAATCGGAGCGATCTTTGGCCTAGTAAACGCCATCATCGGACCAGTAATCAAAATTCTGGCTTTCCCGCTCTACATCATCACTTTTGGCTTGATTTCATTCGTCATCAACGGCGCACTGCTTCTGATGGTGGCGTGGTTGAGCAACCTAATTGGCGCAGATGTCTTCACCATTGAGGGCTTCAGCTCCGAGGGACTTGAGATCGCATCTTTCGGTTGGGCGATTCTTGCGGCGCTAGTCATGAGTGTTGCGAGCTTCCTAACCAGAACTGTGCTGAAGATTCTGAGAATTCGCTAGTCACGACTGAGCTCAAACACGTACCTCATTCCAGGCTTGTCGGGCTGAATCCCCAGCTGTTCGTGGATTCGGCGGAATCCAGCATCAGAACTTTGGTCTAGTTCTTTAGCCGATTCGACATAGCTGGCCATTTTGTGAGCATCGATAACCGAGGCATATTCACCCGGATTTGAAGCCGTTACCCAGTTGGCTGCCAGTGGATTGACCTGTCCTGATAGGTGAGGAACTGGATCGCCGTGATTTTGTAGCGATATCACCGGAACCTCTAGACCAAATTGCGAGATTGGGCCACCGAAGCTGATTAGACCAGCAACTTGGTAGGGCTGATCGGAAGTGGCGATTTGCGCACCAACCAGCGCACCTTGGGAGTGACCAACCAAAAGCACTGAATCCGAGGGACCAGCCTTGAGCTGCAACAGAGCATCATCAATCGCAAGTTGTGTGGGCGACTTATCTAATCCGCCGAAGGCGGTCAAGTTTGAACGGATGTTCAATGGGTTTTCCCCACCAAAGTTCAAGGACTGGGTGCCAGGTATGTAAACGACTAGGTTGCGCCCATAACCGTTTTTGTAGACATCAATCAAGATTCGAGAACCCGGTTTGTCATAGGCCTTCGCGACCGCAGCGGCGTGATCCCCAATCGCATTGACCGAGGAAATCTTGGAGAGGGTCACGAGCTTGGCGGACCCGTTGACATCAAGTTTGACTTGGGCCAACTTGAGGTTAGCCTGCTGCTCACCCAGTAGGTGCTGCGCTGAGTTATAGCCAAATGCTGCCGTTGTCATTCGAATAGAGCCGGCAATCATCGCGGTCTTTGCCAAGTTTGCCTTGCCGCTGAGCCCTGCGACGGCAAACACAGCACCAAGATTTGCAAGCAGCTTGGTGCTGCCATCCATGATCGCGATAGGTTGCCCCATGTAGGTGGAAAGTGTGCTCAAGGGGCTCAGGACTTGGTTAATTAGTCCGACAACTCGACTCTCTGCGCTGAAGTATGCGTCGGCAGCCATTTCCGCCTTGATTGCCAAATCCTTAACTCGATCAACTAGGCCCGGCAGCAGCATCGAAAGCTGAATCTGAGGTGCAAGCTCGGAGATTGAGAACCCAACACCAGCAAAGCGGGCGTGATCCAGATTGCTGGCCGCGAGCTGCAGTGCCTTCGAAACCCGGACCAACTCGTTGTAATTCGCCACCACAACCGGGTTTCCGCCATAGAGATCTAGTCCCATAGCAGCTCCCGGATGGCTGCCAACTCGGCCATCAAGGCCCTGACCTCAAGCTCGAAGGCAAGAGCCGACGGACCTGACCATGCACCTGGTCCCGGGAGGGCGTCAACCAACAAATAGCGAGCGTTGTCTAATTCGAACATGGGGCTAGTTTTCAAAGTTGAACGGGGTAAGACTCCGAAAAAAGCTGGGCTGTGCAAATCAAAACCTGAAATTGGTCTGTGGATGGGGCAAACTAGGCGGGTGAGCAAACTCTCCGTGCAGCCCCTAAGTCCGCTAGATGGTCGCTACCGCAACCAAGTCAAAGAGCTTGGCGAGTACCTAAGTGAAGCCGGTCTAAACCGCGCCCGAATCCAGGTCGAGATTGAGTGGCTGATTTGGCTTGCCAATAACGACCTGCTCAAAACCGGAACCCCAATTTCTGAGGTAGAGGCAGTCACCCTGCGCGAGCTTGGTGGCGAGGGGTTCGATGACGCATCCGTTGAAGAGCTGGCGTCGCTAGAGGCCACCACACGCCACGACGTGAAGGCCGTTGAATACTTCATCAGAGCCGCCCTGACCAAACTCGGTCGTGATGACCTAGCCGAGTTAGTTCACTTTGGTTGCACCTCCGAGGACATCAACAATCTCTCCTACGCGATCACGGTCTCTGAGGCGATGCAGCGTGTTTGGTTGCCTAGAGCTAAAGACCTAGTGGCAAAGCTGAGGCGTATTTCGCTTGAATTAGTTGATGTTCCGATGCTCTCCAGGACACACGGACAACCAGCTACGCCATCAACCATGGGTAAGGAACTAGCGGTGTTTGTTCACCGCCTCCAACGACAGCTAAATCGAATCGATGCGCAGGAATACCTGGGTAAGTTCTCCGGTGCGACTGGAACTTTCTCTGCCCACGTGGTTGCCGCTCCGGATGTTGATTGGGTCTCCCAGTCCAAGGCCTTTGTTGAACACTTAGGCCTGAGCTGGAACCCGCTAACTACCCAGATCGAGTCTCACGACTGGCAAGCAGAGCTTTACCAGGCTGTTTCACACTTCAACAGGATTCTTCACAACCTCGCAACCGATGTTTGGACCTACATCTCCTTGAATTACTTCAAGCAGATTCCGGTTGCCGGGGCCACTGGCTCTTCGACCATGCCTCACAAGGTAAACCCGATTCGATTTGAAAATGCAGAGGCGAACCTGGAGCTCGCGAACGCCGTCTTGGACTCACTCGCCCAAACCCTCGTCACCTCAAGGATGCAGCGCGATCTGACGGACTCTTCGGCCCAACGCAACATCGGTGTCGGTCTGGGTCACTCACTGCTTGCCATCGACAACCTCTCTAGAGGTCTAGATGAGCTTGCAATCAATGAGTCGGTACTTCTCTCTGACCTGTTGGAAAACTGGGAGGTTCTGGGCGAAGCGATTCAGACCGCAATTCGTGCAGATGTCGCTCGCGGAGAATCCAAGATTGCCGATCCATATGCGCTTTTGAAGGAGCTGACTCGCGGAAAGCGAGTGGGCGAGGAGGATTTGCTGGCTTTCGTGAACGCTCTGGAGGTTTCCGAGGCGACCAAGGCAAGACTTCTGAAGCTAAAGCCGCAGACCTACGTGGGCTTGGCAGCTGAGTTGGCTAAAAAATACCTTTAGCGAAGCTTTGGCAGGTTTGGATCAGAATCGTCAGGCTTATAGCTGAGGTCCAAGGTGGCGATGGTCACCAACGCCAAGATAAATGCGCCCAGTCCCCAGGCGATGGCAGTGTCCTCGAAACGAGTCCCGAAGTAGACCAAAACCCCTACAAATAGGCCGGTAACGGTGGCGACGATCATGTAGGAACGGAGATTGGCGAACTTCTTCACCCGAAAAGCCTACTTCGGCTTCTTGGATGATGCTGCCGCGATGCCCAAATGGACTCCCGACATTGCAAGGTATGCGCCAAAGAATCCAACCGCGCTAACGCTGTCTAGCTGGACTGCGAGGAACAAAAGTCCAAGAAGCAGCCCAAAGATTGCGGAGATCAGAAAGTCTTTGCCCTCTTGGCTCTTGAACGAGCTGCGTCTTGCTTGATAGAGCTCAAATGCGCCCGAGATCAAACCCCAGGCGGAGACCAGTGCTAGGAATGCTGGTAACTGAGTCTCTTGGTTTGCAAGTGCCAAAAGAGAGAAAAGACCAACCAGTAGCGCCAACACCGCGACTGGAAGCTCTTGCAGCGCAGAAAGCTCCGCTATGGTGAGAGTCAGGGCACCCAATCCGATGCCGAGCACGATGCCAAAGATTCCAAGTACCAGAAGGCCGGTATCAGGACCGTGAGCCTGATTGAAAGTGACAAAAACACCTAGGCCAAAGCTGACCGCTGCCCTAAAAGCCTGCTTGAGATTCACGTTCACTAGCTTGGCATATTCACAAAGCGCGAATACTGGCCATGGAAGGCAACGACAACCGTTCCAGTGGGACCGTTTCTTTGCTTAGCAAGGATTAGATCCGCCTCGCCTGCTCGTGGGTGATCCTTTTCGAAGATTCCCTCGCGGTGGAGCAGGACGACAACGTCGGCGTCCTGCTCAAGCGATCCAGACTCTCTCAGGTGAGAAAGCTCTGGGCGCTTGTCCTTCGACTGCTCAGTCTGACGATTGAGCTGCGATAGAGCCACCACAGGGATTCCGAGCTCCTTTGCAAGCAGCTTCAAAGCTCTGGAGAACTCTGAAACTTCTTGCTGGCGGGACTCAACCTTCTTACCGCTAGACATCAACTGGATGTAGTCAATTACAACCATCTTCAGATCGACCTGCTGGGCAAGCCTGCGGCACTTTGCCCTGATCTCGACCAGGGACATATTTGGGCTGTCATCGATGTACAGCGGAGCGTCATTGATCTTGCCTCGAATGGCAGCCAGTCTGGTCCAGTCGGCCTCCGAAAGGTTTCCCTTACGCATCGACTGCAGGTAGATGGAGGACTCGGCGCTGAGCATGCGCATGGCAATCTCGGCGCGACCCATCTCGAGGGAGAAGAAAATGGTGGCCTTGTTGTGCTTGATTGATGCTGCACGTGCGATATCGAGGGCAAAGGTTGACTTACCGACCGCAGGTCGCGCTGCCACAATCACCAGCTGGCCGGGGTGCAGACCGTGAGTTAGCGCATCCAGGTCGGTAAAGCCGGTTGGAATACCGGTGAGCTCGCCACCGCGCTTCTGAGCCGTTTCAATTTCATGAATAGCGGCTTCAATGGAATCGCTCAGCCCAACATAATCCTCTTTAGAGGTCTGGCTAACAACCTTGTAGACCTCGGCCTGGGCTTGGTTAACCAGGTCGGTGACTTCACCTTGGCTCTCATAACCGGACTGAGCAATTCTGGTTCCAGCCTCGATCAGCCTTCTAAGAATGGCTTTCTCGGCAACAATCTGCGCGTAGTAGCTGGCATTGGCTGCGGTTGGCACGTAGGTCGTGAGCGAGTGCAGGTAGTCGGCTCCGCCGGCCTTCAACAGGTTTCCCTGCTTGTTCAGCTCATCTGAGACAGCGATTACGTCGGTTGGCTCACCCTTACCGAATAGGTTCAGGACAGCGTTGAAGATCAACTCATGCTTGGGAGCGTAGAAGTCTGATGCCGAGACGATCTCGAAAACCTCAGCAACCGCCTCCTGGCTCAACAGCATTCCACCCAAGGTGGACTGCTCGGCATCGAGGTTGTGAGGTAAAACCCTCGGATCCGATGCCGGAACTGGCTGCAACATAGTCATGTGCTACTCCTTCCAAGCAATGAATCCTGTATAGCTTGGGGCACTGACAACTTGGTTTCAACACCAGTTGTTAGTAACTGTGGATAACTCTGTGGAAACACGCCGAACAAAACTGTGTATAACTGTGGAAAACCTGTGGATAAAAATCTCAAATGCCTCTACAGGTCAGTGAATAAGAGGTTTGCACCTGTGGATAAATTTAAGTGGAAAACTCTCAAGTTGAACCTGAGGGTTGTGGATAACCGAACAAATGTATGGTCAAAAACTAAGGGCCCGCATCGCTGCGGGCCCTTAGTTGTTTAGTTTCTGTTTACTTAGCAGCCACTACCTGGAGCTTGAGGTTTGCAACTAGCTCGCCTACGCGAACGGTTGCCTCATACTCACCGGTTGACTTGATGCTGCCTGCGAACTCAACCTTGCGCTTGTCTAGAGCACCTAGGCCGGCAGCCGCAGCTGCGTCGACAACATCGCTGGTCTTGACGGAACCGAATAGACGGCCGTCCTTTCCTGCCTTGACGGCGATGCGGATTGCCTTCTCCTCGAGCTTGGCCTTCAGCGCCTTTGCCTCTTCCTCAGAGGCGATGGCGCGGGCCTGACGAGCGGCGCGGATTGAGGTGACCTGCTTCTCGCCACCACGGCTCCAGATCACAGCAAGGCCGTTTGGGATCAGGTAGTTACGTGCGTAACCGTCCTTGACCTCAACAACGTCGCCTGCAGAACCTAGGCCAGAGACCTCATTGGTCAGAATTAGCTTCGACATGGGGGTTCTCCTTAGCGTCCTGCACCGGAGTATGGCAGTAGAGCCATCTCACGTGCGTTCTTGATTGCCTTGGCGATCTTGCGCTGGTCCTGCACGGTTGCTCCCGTGATACGACGAGCGCGGATCTTGCCGCGGTCTGAGATGAACTTGCGGAGGGTAGCGACGTCTTTGTAGTCGATAACCTCGATCTTGATGGTCTTGACCGGCGCTAGCTTCGCGAACTTAGAGTTCATGCGAGGCTTGCGGGCCTGTGCTGACTTTCCAGCCATTTATTTCTCCTGAATCTTTCTAAAAAGGTGCTTCATCAACGCTTGGGTCAACCGCAGGGTTTGCCCAGGCATTAGCGCCTGAGACCTGAGGCTTGGCATCCTGCCATGGAGACTCCACCTGGCCACCCTCGCGTGAGCGACGAGTTACCGAAGCGGTTGCGTAGCGCAGCGAAGGGCCGATCTCGTCAATTTCGAGTTCGAGAGAGGCGCGAGCCTCGCCCTGCGCGGTCTGGTAGGCAGAAGGTGCCTTGAGACGACCGGTAACCACAACGCGGGTTCCCTTGGTCAGGCTCTGAGCAATGTTCTCTGCCGCCTCACGCCATGCGGTGCAGCGAACCCATACGGTTTCGCCGTCTACCCATTCGTTGGTTGAGCGGTTTAGGGTGCGTGGGGTTGAGCCGACGCGAACTGATACAACGGCAACACCCCCCTGGGTGTAGCGAAGCTCCGGGTCGTCAGCTAGGTTGCCGACGATGGTGACGCTAACCTCGCCAGCCATTTAGGACCTGTTGCCTGCTGGACGCTTGCCTCCAGGGCGAGGACCACGTGGTGCACGGGTCTTCTCCTCAGGCACAAACTCAATCGGGTTGATGCTGAAAACAGCCTCTTCGAGACGTAGCACCTTGGTGCGTAGCACGTTCTCGTTCAGCTTCAGCTGGCGGTCGACCTCGATCACAGCAGCTGGCTCGCAGGTCATGTTGACCACTGCGTAAACGCCTTCTGCCTTCTTGTTGATCGGGAAGGTCATGCGACGGCGTCCCCAAATGTCAACCTTGTCCACGGTGCCACCCTGTGCAGGGATAACAGCTAGGAACTTGTCGAGCATCGGGGCAACTGTGCGCTCATCAAGAGCAGGGTCAAGAATGACCATTAGCTCGTAGTTATGCATAGCTAACCCACCTCCTTCGGTCTAAACGGTCACGGTCCTTCCGTGACAGGAGGGTATTTTGCATAGTGTTGCCTTGGGCAACCTTGGAAGTCTAACGAGACTGCCACCAGCTAAGCAAGCGTTTTTCCGCTTCTGCTCTGCCAATTTCGCCCTCATCAAGACGAATTTCCATCAAATACTTGTAAGCCTGTCCAACCTCGGGCCCTGGCTTCAGGCTGAGCAGCTCCATGATTGCTGCACCATCAAGCTCAGGTCGCAGTGAATCAAGCTCCTCCTGCTCCTGCAGGACTTCGATTCTCTGTTCAAGATCGTCATAGGCATGAGCGAGACGATCTGCCTTGCGGCGGTTTCTGGTGGTGACATCTGCTCGGGTCAGGGCGTGAAGCCTCAGCAGTTGGTCTTCGGCGTCTCTGACGTAACGCCTGACCGCGCTATCGCTCCACTGCTGATCCGAATAACCAAAGAATCTCAGGTGCAGCTCGATTAGCTTGGCGACAGCCTTGATGGTGTCGTTGTCAAAGCGCAGCTCTTGCAGTCGCTTCTTTGCAAGCTTGGCTCCAACCACATCGTGGTGGTGGAAAGAAACAGCTCCACCTGGTTCCAGCCTTCTGGTGGCTGGCTTACCGATGTCGTGGAGCAGGGCCGCGAGTCGAAGCACCAGGTCGTTGGAGAGACCGTAGTCCTTCTCGTAATCAATAGCCTGCTCAACAACCGTGATGGTGTGCTGGTAAACGTCTTTGTGGTGATGATGTTCGTCGAGCTCCAACCGAAGTGCAGGTAGTTCTGGGAGCACAATTGCTGCAATGCCGGAGTCAACCAGGGCCTCGAGGCCCGGTCGAGGGTTTGAAGAAAGCAAAAGTTTTGAAAGCTCATCCCGCACTCGCTCCATCGAAATGATTGAGATACGTTCGCGCATCTGAACCATGGCTTCGAAGGTCTCCGGTTCGATTTCAAAGCCCAGCTGCGAGGCAAACCTCGCAGCTCGCATCATCCTAAGAGGGTCATCCGAGAAAGAAATCTCCGGGCGAGAAGGGGTCTTCAGGGTGCTGAAAAGCAGGTCACGCAATCCAGAGTGCGGATCAACAAAAGTTCTCGATGGCAACCTGAGCGCCATGGCGTTGACCGTAAAGTCTCGGCGAACCAGGTCGTCTTCCAAGTTGGTACCAAACTCAACCGTTGGTTTTCTAGTCTCGGAGTCATACGAGTCGGCGCGGTAGGTCGTTATTTCGACCTTTTCATCGCCAATCTGGGCGGCGATAGTGCCAAAGGCACGGCCGATGTCCCAGGTGGCCGAAGAGATGGGCTTCAGGATCTTGAGGATCTCGTCGGGGCTGGCACTGGTTGTGAAATCAAGATCTGGTGCGACCCTGCCCAAAATGGCATCTCGCACTGGTCCACCCACGAGTGCCAGTTCAAAACCGGCCGACTCAAACAGTGCGCCAAGCCGCTCCAGCAGGGGATTTTGGGTATTCCGCTGCAAGTTCTCTAAAGCTTTAGCTACGTCTTGCACCGCACTAGCTTGCCACAGAGGTTTTGCTATTCCGCAAGTAGAGTTGCACCATGAAAATCATCCGCCCGCAGACCCAGATTGAGGTCTCTGCCGGCGGCTTGGTTTTGCACCGCGAAAACACCTCGTTGGTCGCGCTAATCAGCCATAAAAACCGCGGTGGCAAGGCAGATTGGTGCATCCCAAAGGGGCATATTGAATCCGGTGAAGAGCTGTCGGTGACCGCAATCCGAGAGGTCTACGAAGAGACTGGTCTTGAGGCTGAAATCATCGACAAGCTGGGCGAAATCACCTACACCTTCAAAATTGGTTCACAGCGCATTCGCAAGACGGTGCACCACTACTTGCTCAGACAAATAGGCGGAGAGCTCTCCGGGGATCATGACCCAGCCGGGGAAGTGATTGAAGCCAAATGGTTTCCAATTTCAGAGCTAGAAAATGTCCTAGCCCACGAGAACGAACGCAAGGTTGCGCTGAGGGCACTGGAGCTACTGAATTGAAGCGACTAATTGCTGTTTTTCTAGTGCTTCTTGGGCTCGGGGCACCCGCTCTAGCTTCGGATTCGGTACACATCGTCCCCGGCAGCAGCATCAACCTGGTTGCTCGTGATGGTCGAATCCCAGTGACCGTCATGAACCCAAGCTCTATCCCACTCGAGGTCACGGTATACGGTGCAGCAACGAGCTTCCGGTTAGAGGTTTTGGAAAGCCAAAAGCTCACAATCCCGGGCAATACCTCAGCGGTTGCAGAGTTACCTGTGCGGGCAATCGCCAACGGCCCGGTATCGATTCGAGTCTGGCTTGAGATCAACGGCAGGCAAATCGGTGAGGAGCAGCTAATCGACGTCTCGGTCAACTACGACGTTGAGCTGTTTTTATTGGTTTCGCTGGCTGTGGCCATGTTCTCGCTGATTGTGGTGGGAGTGGTCAGAACCGTAGTCAAACTTGCTAGGAGCCGGGGTGAGTGAGCAAGAACCTTCGGTAACTAGAAGCTCGCTACTTATGGCTTCCGGGACCATCGTCTCTAGAATTTTGGGCTTTCTGAGGGCGGTGTTGCTCGCGGCAGCCATTGGCGTGACCACAGATGCCGCCGATGCCTTTGGCGTCGCAAACCAGCTTCCTAACAACGTCTACGCAATCATCGTCGGCGGAGTCTTAAACGCGGTTTTGGTGCCGCAGCTGGTTAGGGCGAGAGCACTCGCCGATGGTGGCAAAGGTTACATCGATCGTTTTGTGACCTTGGCAATCACAGTCTTTTTCATCCTGACCATGATTTTTACCCTTGCTGCACCACTTTTGGTTCAGCTCTACACCTCGGGCTGGAGTCAGGACCAGCTAGCGCTGGCAACCGCGTTCGCCTACTGGTGCCTACCACAGCTGTTCTTTTATGGCTTGTATTCGATCCTGGGCGAGGTGCTGAACTCCAGAAGCGCCTTCGGACCGTTTATGTGGGCACCGGTTCTAAACAACGTGGTTTCTATCCTCGGTTTAGTTGGCTTTGTGCTGATCTTCGGTGCTGACCCGACCGGAGAGCGCTCTGTTGAGAGCTGGGGACTAGACAAAGTTTCACTTTTGGCTGGCAGTGCAACCCTTGGAGTTGCCGCCCAAGCCCTGATTTTGCTTTTGAGCTGGAAAAAGATTGGCCTGAGCCTGTCTTTGAACTTCAAGTGGCGAGGGTTTGGTCTCAGGCCGGCTCTGAGGGCAGCCAGCTGGTCTCTGGCTATGGTTCTCGTGACTCAGATCGGTGGCCTGGTCCAGACTGCGGTCGCCTCCACCGCGGCCTCGGCCCGTGAAACCGCTGGAATTGGTGTTGCATCAGTCGCCGCTGCGGCAATCGCCTGGTTGATCTTCATGCTTCCCCACTCGGTAGTGACCGTTTCGGTCGCGACCGCCTACTTCACCCGCATGGCCAAGCACGCCAGCACGGGAGAAACACAAAAATTCAAGGCTGACCTCACCTCTGGTCTAAAAGTGATCGCGCTGGTTAGCGTGATTTCTTCGTCGCTTTTGATGGTTTTGGCCTATCCCATTGCAAGAGTTTTTGCTGGGGAGTACCCGGCCACTGCAGCTCTTGGCAACGTAATCATCGCGTTGATGGTTGGGCTCGTGCCTTTTAGCTTCGTCTACATGATTCAAAGGGCATTTTTTGCCCTGGAAGACACCAAAACCCCGTTCTACTTCACCACGGTTCAGATTGCCCTGCACATCGTGGGTTCGGTGACCTTGGGTGCACTGATGCCCAAGCAGTGGTTGGTGGTTTCGCTATCGCTTTTGACCGCTACAACCATCATGGTTCAAGGAATTCTGGGCTACTACCTGCTGCGCAAGAAGATTGGTGGTTTTGCCGGGTTTGGAGTCGGTGTAGCGATCTTGAAATTCGTGATCGCCGCCATCCCAGCCACTGCCCTGGCACTTGGAACGCTATGGCTCTTTGGTTGGGTTGGACCGGGCTCATTTGTTCTAGACAAAGTTCTCACCTCGCTTCTAACCAGCTCGGTCGTCGGTGGAGTGGGGCTAGCGAGTTACCTAGGGATCCTCTGGCTAATTAGAGTTCCACAGCTCAGAGAGGTGAGCGCGGCCCTTGGCGCTAGGTTAAAGCGAGGGTAGAAGCTGAATTTTTGGCAAAGTTTTCCCGTCAAGGGGCGGAATACATAGATAACCATCTATGTTTGGTTTTGTAGGTAAGGAAGTGCAATGCGCGAAGTAATCATCATCGGATCTGGCCCAGCGGGCTACACGGCAGCAATCTATGCGGCCAGAGCACAGCTCAACCCACTGCTAATCGCATCCAGCGTTGAGCCAGGTGGCGAGTTGATGAAGACCACCGAGGTGGAAAACTTCCCTGGCTTCCCAGAGGGGCTGATGGGTCCTGACCTGATGGCTAACTTCCAAGCCCAGGCTGAGCGCTTTGGCACCGAGATTCTCTTTGATGACGTGGTCGAAGTTGATCTAAAGGGCGATGTCAAGATCGTCAAAACTGGCGGCGGGGAGACCTTTGAAGCCAAGGCAGTGATTATTTCTACCGGTGCCGCCTACCGCGAGCTTGGTCTTCCAAAGGAGAAGGAGCTTTCCGGTCACGGTGTTTCCTGGTGTGCAACATGCGACGGCTTCTTCTTCCGTGAAAAGACGATTGCAGTAGTTGGTGGTGGTGACTCGGCCATGGAGGAGGCAAACTTCCTAACCAAGTTTGCGTCCAAGGTTTACATCATTCACCGTCGCGACAGCCTAAAGGCCTCCAAGATCATGCAGCAGCGTGCTTTTGACAACCCGAAGATCGAGTTCATCTGGAACTCAGCCGTGGCCGAGCTCAAGGGTGATGCCAAACTCGAGGGTGTTGTGCTGGAAGACACTGTTACCGGAGCTAAGTCCGACCTGGCCCTAGACGGTCTGTTCATCGCCATTGGAAATGACCCGAGGGTTTGGTTGGTTGAGAATCAGGTAGAGCTAACCGAGGAGCGCTTTATCAAGGTTGAAGGTCGCTCATCGAGAACCTCGCTTCCCGGCGTCTTCGCCGCTGGCGATGTAATCGACCCGACCTACCGTCAGGCAATCACCGCGGCTGGCTCTGGCTGTGTAGCGGCACTCGATGCCGAGCACTACCTGTCATCCCACTAGGAGGTTTTACGTGAAACCAGTTAACGCCACTACCGACAGCTTCAAAACCGATGTTCTGGAGTCCGATATCCCAGTAATCGTTGACTTCTGGGCGGAGTGGTGCGGTCCATGCCGCATGGTCGCGCCAGTTCTCGATGAGATTTCTGCCGAGTACGACGGCAAGCTAAAGATCGTCAAGGTAAACGTTGACGAGCACCCACAGCTCGCCATGGACTACCAGGTCACCGGTATTCCGCTTCTTGGAGTGTTCAAGGACGGCAAGATCGTCAAGCACCTAGTTGGTGCTCGTCCCAAGGCAGCGATTCTCTCTGAGATCTCCGAGTACATCGCTTAGTCCCGCGAATTTATTGGGCAAAACCCCCTACTTCGGGCTAAGCTAACCCCTAAAACCGGGGAGCTGATATGACTCAGACGCGCGCAAGCAGTGTTACCAACTTTGACAGTTGGAAGCATGCGTACGCGGCGCGCGCGGCAAATCTCTCCGTTTCCGAGGTTCGCGCACTCTTCGCCGTGGTTTCAAGACCCGAGGTGGTTTCGCTAGCTGGTGGCATGCCGGATGTTTCGGCGTTAGACGGCGCCCTCATCGAAGAAGCTTTCAACTCGATGATGGCCACCAAGGGCAACTACGCCCTTCAATACGGCGGTGGCCAGGGGGTGCTGAAGCTTCGCGAACAGATCCAAGAGATCATGCTGCTCGACGGTGTTCAGGGTTCAGTCGACGACATCATGATCACAACTGGCTCCCAGCATGCTCTCGAGCTACTCGCAGACTTGTTCCTGGATGCCGGTGATGTTGTTTTGGTCGAGGCGCCCAGCTACGTTGGTGCAGTGGGCATTTTCCGTCACAAGGAAGCCCACATTGAGCACGTTTTCACCGACAACGACGGCATTTCTCCAGAGGCACTTGCCGAGGCTGCTGATCGCATGGCCGAGGCTGGCAAGAAGGTAAAGCTGCTTTACCTAGTGCCAAACTTTGCCAACCCAAGCGGTGTGACTTTGTCAGCCGAGCGTCGCCAGCAGGTCTTGCAGGTCTGCCAAGAGCGTGGGATCTTGATCATTGAAGACAACCCATACGGTCTTTTGTACTTCGAAAACCAACCACCGAAGGCTTTGCGGGCCTTTGATTCCGAGGGTGTGGTTTACCTCGGCTCATTTTCAAAAATTCTCTCCCCTGGACTCAGAGTCGGATATGTGCTCGCTCCACCCGCAATTCGAGACAAGCTGATCCTTGCCAACGAGTCGGCGATCCTCTCACCAGCCACCTTTGCGCAGATGTTGGTTAGCGAGTACCTATCAATCGCTGATTGGCAGGGCCAAATCGACCGCTACCGCAGCTTGTATCGTGAAAAACGCGATGCTGCCCTCGAGGCACTGGAGCAGTACTTGCCTAGGGTTCAGACCACCAGGCCTAACGGTGGCTTTTTCCTTTGGCTAACCCTTCCTGAGGGGCTAAACAGCAAGGAGATGCTGCCTTTGGCAGTCACCGAGCTAGTCGCCTACACACCAGGAACCGCCTTCTACGGTGATGGTCGTGGTGCTAACAACATTCGAGTTTGCTACTCGCACCCAACCGCGGAGAACGTGAAGGTCGGTATCAAGCGACTTTCCAACGTTGTGAACCTACAGCTCGACCTCCTCGACACCTTCCGAGCGGAGTAATCGTGGCGCTTCGGGTCCTAGTTCTCGCCGGCGGCATCTCCCACGAGCGCGATGTTTCACTCAAGTCGGGTCGACGAGTCGCCGATGCGCTCTTAGATGCGGGCGCTGAGGTTGAGATCCGTGAACCCGATGCGGATTTGATTGGTCACCTGATTGCCTTCCGTCCAGATGTGGTTTGGTCCACCCTGCACGGTTCGGTGGGTGAGGACGGCACCATTCAGTGTCTGCTAGAACTCGCTGGAATCCCTTTTGTGGGCTCAGATGGTGCAGCCGCTCAGCTGGCTTGGCACAAACCAACCGCAAAAACGATCCTGAGACGTCACGGGGTTCAAACTCCAGATTCGATTTCTCTGCCGCGAGCCACATTCCGTGAGCTAAACGCCGAGTCGGTGCTTGCCATGGTTGGCACCCAACTTGGATTTCCACTCATTGTGAAGCCAGCGGAGAGTGGTTCTGCTCAAGGTGTGACCAGAGTTGAATCAGCCGCTGGCTTTGCCAAGGCCATGGTTGATGCCTTTGTTTACTGTGACACCGTAATCATCGAGAAGTTCATCGCCGGGACCGAGCTAGCTGTCTCGATAGTCGATCTTGGATTTGGACCTAGGGCACTCCCTGCGGTCGAAGTTGAGGTTGAGGGTGGCAGCTTTGGTTACAACGAGCGCTACAACCCCGGAGAAACCAACTACTACGTACCCGCGAGATTGAGTCCAGCGGTCGTGGAGCGGGCAGCTGAGGTGGCGCTCACAGCGCACAATGCCTTGAGATTGCGCCATTTATCGCGAATCGACCTAATTGTTGACAATGAGGGCACTCCCTGGTTCCTGGAGGCTAACGTAACTCCTGGAATGACAGAAACTTCACTTTTCCCTCAGGCAATCGTTGCCGATGGTTCGGAACTAGCCGAGTCCTATCTTTCAATAGCTCAGGCAGCCGCTAGAAACTAATCCTTTTGGATCTGCTCAACAATGCGACGCAAGTCAGCAATGTTGCCAAATTCGATGACCAATTGGCCTTTTTTACGTCCCAACTGAATCTTTACAACCGTGTTTAGCTTTTCGCCGAGGGAATCTGACATCTCCTTGAGCATGTCTTGCTTGCCCCCAGGCACGATCTTTGCCTTCTTTGGCTTGACTTTGATGCCACCGACCAGCTCTTCAAGACCACGAACCGAAAGGCCCTCTTTGATGGCACGCTCTGCAAGGGTTGCCATCAGCTCTTCGCTCGGAGCTCCGAGCAATGCTCTGGCGTGGCCCGCGGAGAGAACACCGGAGGCGACCTTGGTTTGGACAGTCAGTGGAAGCCTCAAAAGACGGAGAGTATTTGTGATCTGCGGTCTGGAGCGGCCAAGGCGATCTGCCAACTGCTCCTGAGTGGTGCCAAAGTCTTCAAGCAGTTGCTTATAGGCGGAAGCCTCTTCAAGCGGGTTGAGGTTTGCACGGTGCAGGTTTTCCAAGAGTGCGTCTCGAAGCATGTTCTCGTCAGCTGTTTCGCGCACAACCGCTGGAATGGTGCTTAGACCCGCCTCTTTAGAAGCCCTTAGACGTCGCTCACCCATGATCAGCTCATAGCCAGCACCCTTAGGGCGGACCACGATTGGCTGTAGCACTCCAAACTCACGGATTGAGTGCACGAGTTCGGCAAACTGCTCGGGTTCAAAAACACTTCTTGGCTGCTGTGGGTTTGGAACAATGCTGTCGATTGCCAGATCACTAAATCTTGCCCCCGGCACCGGTGAGAGCGGGTTTGGGGCAGTTGAACTAAAGAAGACATCCACTGCATCTCTGTCGCCACCTGGGATCAGGGACCCGATACCGCGACCTAGGCCGCCACGCTTTTTGTCTTCACTCATCTGATTACTCCTCTTTGAGCTAATTCGATTGCGGCCTCCTGGTAGGCCAGAGAGCCTGAATTCTTGGGGTCGTAGCTAATTGCCGTTTGCTGGTAGCTGGGTGCCTCAGAGAGCCTTACAGAGCGCGGAATTGTTGCATTCAGCGTCTCTTTAGGGAAGTACTTGCGAACGTCCTCTGCTACATCGCTACTGAGGTTGGTTCGGTTATCAAACATGGTGAGCAAAATGCCGCCGATTATCAGGTTTGGATTTAGACCCTTGCGCACCCTGTCAATGTTGTTCATAAGCTGCGTTACACCCTCGAGCGCGTAGTACTCACACTGGATTGGAACCAGGACCTCGGTGGCAGCAACGAGTGCGTTCACAGTCAAAAGCCCGAATGAAGGTGGGGAGTCGATAAAAACGAAGTGGATGGGGTGCTCTTGAGACGCCAAAAACTCTTGCAGGGACTTGGCTAGTACGTACTCGCGGCTTTCATAGCCAACCATCTCAATCTCAGCACCGGCAAGATCGATGGTCGCCGGCAAACAAAGCAGGTTTTGGTGCTCAGGGCTTTGCTTTACGGCGTCTGCCATGGCTAAACCGTCTACCAAAACCTCGAAGCTGCCAACCACGCCATTGTGATGCTCAACACCGAGCGCAGTGGAGGCGTTGCCCTGTGGATCTAGGTCAATAACGAGAACTCGCATGCCTTTTCTAGCAAGAGAGGCAGCGAGGTTTACCGCAGTAGTGGTCTTACCAACTCCACCCTTTTGGTTAGAAATGGTGAGAATTCGGGTCTTCTGTGGTGGAACCAAAACAGTTTCAGCAACTCGCTTAGCACGCTCGTTGTTGACCGTCATCTCCCTTAGTAGCGGAGTATTTTGGCCAGCGAGGCTCATTCGGACTCCAATGTTTCACGTGAAACATGTGTCACATTGTTTAGTCCGAGTCCCTGCCAGCCAATTGGGGTAGGGGATTGCTCTTCGCGATCGTTTGGGTATCCCATACCGCTTTTCACTGTTGCAGGTGTAGTTGCGGTGACATCGGCCGGTTGGTTGGACATTTAGCTCTCCTGACCCTTCAGCCTAATGCGGACCACTGTCGCGGTTTCTGGCGCCTTGTCCACCCCAAGAGTCAAAATTTCTGGCTCTAGATAGCCCAGGCGTTGCAGTCTAGGGCGAGCCAGTTCGATT